>Ga0209547_100013_pt1 | contig 70485 bp, 62 predicted proteins | sample UppTromicrDC3115_FD_185843 | JGI IMG/M metagenome (GOLD analysis project Ga0209547, IMG submission 185843) | Upper troposphere microbial communities from Oklahoma, USA - DC3-115 (SPAdes) (version 2) | ecosystem: Environmental > Air > Outdoor Air > Unclassified | place: USA: Oklahoma | collected...
AGCTTTTACCTGAAATACGCCACGGAGGCGGGTATGAAACTGGCAGTCGTCACTGGACAAATTGTTTGTACCGTACGCCATCACGGACTGGCGCATGACAAATTGCTGATGGTGGAAATGATTGATTCACAGGGAAATCCTGACGGGCAGTGTGCCGTCGCCATCGACAATATTGGCGCGGGAACCGGGGAGTGGGTGTTGCTGGTGAGCGGCAGTTCCGCCCGCCAGGCGCATAAAAGCGAAACGTCACCGGTCGATCTGTGCGTGATTGGCATCGTCGATGAAGTGGTGTCTGGCGGTCAGGTAATTTTCCACAAATAAGGCAGAACATCATGAATCAACAGGATATTGAACAGGTGGTGAAAGCGGTACTGCTGAAAATGCAAAGCAGTGACTCGCCGTCCGCCGCCATTCATGAAATGGGCGTTTTTGCTTCCCTGGATGACGCCGTTGCGGCAGCTAAAGTTGCCCAGCAAGGCTTAAAAAGCGTGGCGATGCGCCAGTTAGCCATTGCTGCCATTCGTGAAGCAGGCGAAAAACACGCCAGAGAGTTAGCGGAACTTGCCGTCAGTGAAACAGGCATGGGTCGCGTTGAAGATAAATTTGCCAAAAACGTTGCTCAGGCGCGCGGTACGCCGGGCGTAGAGTGCCTCTCTCCGCAGGTGCTGACGGGCGACAACGGCCTGACGTTAATTGAAAACGCGCCCTGGGGCGTGGTGGCTTCGGTGACGCCTTCCACTAATCCGGCGGCAACCGTGATTAATAACGCCATCAGCCTGATTGCTGCGGGCAACAGCGTCATTTTTGCCCCGCATCCGGCGGCGAAAAAAGTCTCTCAGCGGGCGATTACGCTGCTCAACCAGGCGATTGTCGCCGCAGGCGGGCCAGAAAACTTACTGGTGACCGTGGCAAATCCGGATATCGAAACCGCGCAACGCTTGTTCAAGTTTCCGGGCATCGGCCTTTTGGTGGTGACCGGCGGCGAAGCGGTAGTAGAAGCGGCGCGCAAACACACCAATAAACGTCTGATAGCCGCAGGTGCAGGCAACCCGCCGGTGGTGGTGGATGAAACCGCCGACCTCGCCCGTGCCGCTCAGTCCATCGTCAAAGGCGCTTCTTTCGATAACAACATTATTTGTGCCGATGAAAAGGTACTGATTGTCGTCGATAGCGTAGCCGATGAACTGATGCGTCTGATGCAAGGCCAGAACGCGGTGAAACTGACCGCAGAGCAGGCGCAGCAGCTACAACCGGTGTTGCTGAAAAATATCGACGAGCGTGGAAAAGGCACCGTCAGCCGTGACTGGGTAGGTCGCGATGCGGCGAAAATCGCGGCGGCAATCGGCCTGAACGTCCCGCAAGAAACACGATTGCTGTTTGTGGAAACCACCGCAGAACATCCGTTTGCTGTGACCGAACTGATGATGCCGGTGCTGCCGGTGGTGCGTGTCGCCAACGTGGCGGATGCCATTGCGCTGGCGGTGAAACTGGAAGGCGGTTGCCACCACACGGCGGCAATGCACTCGCGCAATATCGACAACATGAACCAGATGGCGAACGCCATTGATACCAGCATTTTCGTCAAGAACGGACCGTGCATTGCCGGACTGGGGCTAGGTGGGGAAGGCTGGACCACCATGACCATCACCACGCCAACCGGTGAAGGGGTAACCAGCGCACGGACGTTTGTACGCCTGCGTCGCTGTGTATTAGTCGATGCGTTTCGCATTGTTTAAGGAGTAACCGATGGCGCACGACGAACAATGGCTCACCCCGCGTCTGCAAACGGCGGCAACGCTGTGTAACCAGACGCCTGCTGCGACGGAGTCTCCGCTGTGGCTGGGGGTGGATCTGGGCACCTGCGATGTGGTGTCGATGGTCGTTGACCGCGAAGGTCAGCCGGTGGCGGTATGCCTCGACTGGGCTGATGTGGTTCGCGACGGCATCGTCTGGGATTTCTTTGGTGCAGTCACCATTGTTCGTCGCCATCTCGACGCCCTCGAGCGGCAATTCGGTCGCCGTTTTAGCCATGCGGCGACGTCATTTCCCCCAGGTACGGATGCGCGTATTTCCATCAACGTGCTGGAATCTGCCGGACTGGAAGTGAGCCATGTGCTGGATGAGCCAACTGCGGTGGCGGATTTGCTGCAACTGGATAACGCCGGCGTAGTGGATATCGGTGGCGGCACCACCGGTATTGCCATCGTGAAACAGGGCAAAGTGACCTACTCGGCGGATGAAGCCACCGGCGGGCATCACATCTCTCTGACTCTCGCCGGAAATCGTCGTATTCCGCTGGAAGAGGCGGAGCAGTACAAGCGGGGTCACGGCGAAGAGATTTGGCCTGCGGTGAAACCGGTGTACGAAAAAATGGCGGACATTGTCGCGCGGCATATCGCGGGGCAGGGCATTACTGATTTATGGCTGGCAGGCGGCTCCTGTATGCAACCGGGCGTGGCGGAACTGTTTCGCAAACAATTCCCGGCGTTACAGGTGCATTTACCGCAGCACAGTTTGTTTATGACCCCGCTGGCGATTGCCAGTAGCGGGCGAGAGAAGGCGGAGGGGATCTATGCATGAATTGCAAACGGCGCTCTTTCAGGCGTTCGATACCCTGAATCTGCAACGGGTAAAAACATTTAGCGTCCCGCCGGTGACGCTTTGTGGCTCTGGTGCGGTGAGCAGTTGCGGACAGCAAGCGCAAACGCGCGGGTTGAAACATCTGTTCGTGATGGCAGACAGTTTTTTGCATCAGGCGGGGATGACCGCTGGGCTGACGCGTAGCCTGGCGGTAAAAGGTATCGCCATGACGCTCTGGCCGTGTCCGGTGGGCGAACCGTGCATTACCGACGTGTGTGCGGCTGTAGCGCAACTGCGTGAATCATGTTGCGATGGGGTGATTGCGTTTGGCGGTGGATCGGTGCTCGATGCGGCGAAAGCCGTGGCGTTGCTGGTGACGAATCCCGATAGCACGCTGGCAGAAATGTCAGAAACCAGCGTTCTGCAACCGCGCCTGCCGCTGATAGCCATTCCAACGACTGCCGGAACCGGCTCTGAAACGACCAACGTAACGGTGATTATCGACGCGGTGAGCGGGCGCAAGCAGGTGTTAGCCCATGCCTCGCTGATGCCGGATGTGGCGATCCTCGACGCGGCGCTAACCGAAGGCGTGCCGTCGCATGTGACGGCGATGACCGGCATTGACGCGTTAACCCATGCCATTGAAGCGTATAGCGCACTGAACGCCACACCGTTTACCGACAGTCTGGCGATTGGCGCCATTGCGATGATTGGTAAATCGTTGCCGAAAGCGGTGGGTTACGGGCACGACCTTGCCGCGCGCGAAAGTATGTTGCTCGCATCATGCATGGCGGGAATGGCGTTTTCCAGTGCGGGGCTTGGGTTGTGCCACGCGATGGCGCATCAGCCGGGGGCGACGCTGCATATTCCGCACGGTCTGGCGAATGCCATGCTGCTGCCAACGGTGATGGAGTTTAACCGGATGGTATGCCGCGAACGTTTTAGCCAGGTAGGCAGGGCGCTGCGAACTAAAAAATCCGACGAGCGTGATGCTATTAACGCGGTTAGTGAGCTGATTGCGGAAGTTGGGATTGGTAAACGACTGGGCGATGTTGGTGCGACATCTGCGCATTACGGCGCATGGGCGCAGGCCGCACTGGAAGATATTTGTCTGCGCAGTAATCCGCGTACCGCCAGCCTGGAACAGATTGTCGGCCTGTACGCAGCGGCGCAATAAATGCCGGATGCGACGCTTGCCGCGTCTTATCCAGCCTGGGGGATTGCACAGGTAGGGCGGATAAGGCGTTCACGCCGCATCCGCCAATAAATAACAACTAACAGGGAGTAAAGGCGATGGGAATTAACGAAATCATCATGTACATCATGATGTTCTTTATGCTGATAGCTGCCGTAGACAGGATCCTGTCGCAGTTCGGTGGTTCTGCTCGTTTCCTCGGTAAGTTCGGTAAAAGTATCGAAGGATCCGGCGGTCAGTTTGAAGAAGGATTTATGGCAATGGGCGCGCTTGGCCTGGCAATGGTCGGTATGACCGCGCTGGCACCGGTACTGGCGCATGTACTTGGGCCGGTAATCATCCCCGTTTATGAAGTGCTCGGCGCAAACCCTTCCATATTTGCCGGAACACTGCTGGCGTGTGATATGGGCGGCTTCTTCCTCGCCAAAGAGCTGGCGGGCGGTGACGTAGCAGCGTGGCTATACTCTGGGTTAATTCTCGGATCGATGATGGGGCCAACGATTGTGTTTTCCATTCCGGTGGCGCTCGGCATTATCGAACCCTCAGATCGTCGTTACCTGGCGCTCGGCGTGCTGGCGGGCATTGTGACTATTCCGATTGGCTGTATTGCCGGTGGCTTGGTGGCAATGTACTCCGGCGTACAGATCAACGGTCAGCCGGTGGAGTTCACCTTCGCGCTGATCCTGATGAACATGATCCCGGTACTTATCGTTGCGGTGCTGGTGGCGCTGGGGCTGAAGTTCATCCCGGAAAAAATGATCAACGGCTTCCAGATCTTCGCCAAATTTCTCGTTGCATTAATCACCCTCGGTCTTGCCGCTGCGGTGGTGAAATTCCTGCTTGGCTGGGAACTGATCCCCGGTCTTGATCCGATCTTTATGGCGCCTGGCGACAAACCTGGCGAAGTGATGCGCGCGATTGAAGTTATCGGCTCGATCTCCTGCGTCCTGCTTGGCGCGTATCCGATGGTACTGCTGCTGACCCGCTGGTTTGAAAAACCGCTGATGAGCGTCGGTAAAGTGCTGAATATGAACAATATCGCGGCAGCAGGCATGGTGGCGACGCTTGCCAACAATATCCCGATGTTCGGCATGATGAAGCAGATGGATACTCGCGGCAAAGTCATCAACTGCGCCTTCGCCGTTTCCGCAGCCTTCGCCCTGGGCGACCATTTAGGCTTCGCGGCTGCCAACATGAACGCCATGATCTTCCCGATGATTGTCGGCAAGTTGATTGGCGGCGTCACGGCGATTGGCGTGGCGATGATGCTGGTGCCAAAAGAAAACGCGGCAACGGCTAAAAACGCAGCGGAGGCGCAATCGTGAGCACTCGCCAGCTACTGAGCGTCGGTATCGATATCGGCACCACTACCACTCAGGTGATCTTCTCCCATCTGGAACTGGTTAACCGTGCGGCGGTGTCGCAGGTGCCGCGCTACGAATTTATCAAACGCGAAATTAGCTGGCAAAGCCCGGTGTTCTTTACCCCTGTCGATAAACAGGGCGGTTTAAAAGAAGCGGAACTGAAAACCTTAATCCTCGAGCAATATCAGGCTGCGGGCATCGCGCCGGAAAGCGTCGATTCCGGCGCCATCATCATCACCGGCGAAAGCGCGAAAACCCGCAACGCCCGTCCGGCGGTGATGACGCTCTCCCTGTCGCTGGGCGATTTTGTGGTCGCCAGCGCCGGACCGCATCTCGAATCGGTGATTGCAGGCCACGGTGCCGGGGCGCAAACCCTCTCTGAACAACGGCTGTGTCGGGTACTGAATATCGACATCGGCGGCGGCACCGCGAACTACGCCTTGTTCGAAGCTGGAAAAATCAGCGGGACTGCCTGCCTGAACGTTGGCGGTCGCCTGTTGGAAACCGACAGCCAGGGACGCGTGGTTTACGCCCATAAACCGGGGCAGATGATTGTGGATGAGTGCTTCGGCGCAGGCACCGACGCCCGTTCGCTGACTGCCGCGCAGCTGGTGCAGGTTACCCGCCGGATGGCAGAACTGATTGTTGAAGTGATTGACGGAACGCTCTCGCCGCTCGCGCAGGCATTGATGCAAACCGGTTTGCTGCCGGCAGGTGTTACGCCCGAAATCATTACGCTCTCCGGCGGCGTGGGCGAATGTTATCGCCACCAGCCCGCTGACCCGTTCTGTTTTGCCGATATTGGCCCGTTGCTGGCAACGGCGCTGCATGAGCATCCGCGTCTGCGTGAGATGAACGTGCAGTTTCCTGCGCAAACCGTGCGCGCCACGGTGATTGGCGCGGGCGCGCATACCCTTTCGCTCTCGGGCAGCACTATCTGGCTGGAGGGCGTACAACTGCCGCTGCGCAATTTGCCGGTGGCGATCCCGATTGATGAAACGGATCTGGTGAATGCCTGGCAACAGGCGCTGATTCAGCTTGATCTTTGCCCCAAAACTGACGCGTACGTGCTGGCGCTTCCCGCCGGGCTTCCGGTGCGTTACGCCTCGGTACTGACGGTCATCAACGCGCTGGTCGATTTCGTCGCGCGTTTTCCGAATCCGCATCCCCTGCTGGTGGTAGCCGGGCAGGACTTTGGTAAAGCTCTGGGTATGTTATTGCGCCCACAGCTACAACAACTCCCGTTGGCAGTCATTGACGAAGTGATTGTTCGCGCGGGGGACTATATCGACATTGGTACGCCTCTTTTTGGCGGATCGGTTGTGCCGGTGACGGTGAAATCACTCGCATTTCCTTCCTGAGGGAACGACTTATGAAACTAAAGACCACATTGTTCGGCAATGTATATCAGTTTAAGGATGTAAAAGAGGTGCTGGCTAAAGCCAACGAACTGCGTTCGGGGGATGTGCTGGCGGGCGTTGCTGCGGCAAGCTCGCAGGAGCGCGTGGCGGCAAAGCAGGTGTTGTCGGAAATGACGGTAGCGGATATCCGCAATAATCCGGTGATTGCCTATGAAGATGACTGTGTGACGCGGCTGATTCAGGACGACGTTAACGAAACGGCCTATAACCAGATTAAAAACTGGAGTATCAGCGAGCTGCGCGAGTATGTGCTGAGCGACGAGACCAGCGTTGACGACATTGCTTTTACCCGCAAAGGGCTGACCTCGGAAGTGGTCGCAGCGGTGGCGAAGATTTGCTCCAACGCGGACCTGATCTACGGCGCGAAGAAAATGCCGGTGATCAAAAAGGCCAATACCACCATCGGTATCCCAGGCACTTTCAGCGCCCGTTTGCAGCCAAATGATACCCGTGACGATGTGCAAAGTATCGCCGCGCAAATCTACGAAGGGCTTTCTTTCGGGGTGGGCGATGCGGTGATTGGCGTCAACCCGGTGACGGACGACGTGGAAAACTTAAGCCGTGTGCTGGATACCATTTACGGTGTGATCGACAAATTCAATATTCCAACCCAGGGCTGCGTGCTGGCGCATGTCACCACCCAGATAGAAGCGATTCGTCGTGGCGCACCAGGCGGGCTGATTTTCCAGAGTATCTGCGGCAGCGAAAAAGGGCTGAAAGAGTTTGGCGTGGAACTGGCGATGCTTGACGAAGCGCGCGCAGTGGGCGCGGAGTTCAACCGTATTGCCGGGGAAAACTGCCTCTACTTCGAAACCGGACAAGGTTCTGCGCTCTCCGCTGGCGCTAACTTCGGCGCTGACCAGGTGACGATGGAAGCTCGTAACTATGGGCTGGCGCGTCATTACGATCCGTTTATCGTCAACACCGTGGTCGGTTTTATTGGGCCGGAGTATCTCTACAACGACCGCCAGATTATCCGTGCTGGCTTAGAAGATCACTTTATGGGCAAGCTGAGCGGCATCTCTATGGGCTGTGACTGCTGCTACACCAACCACGCTGATGCTGACCAGAACCTCAACGAAAACCTGATGATCCTGCTCGCAACCGCAGGCTGCAACTACATCATGGGGATGCCGCTGGGCGATGACATCATGCTCAACTATCAGACCACCGCCTTCCATGACACCGCCACAGTGCGCCAACTGTTGAATTTGCGTCCGTCACCGGAGTTTGAACGCTGGCTGGAAAGCATGGGCATTATGGCAAACGGTCGCCTGACCAAACGGGCGGGCGATCCGTCACTGTTCTTCTGATGACGCGGAGATAACACATCATGGATCAAAAACAGATTGAAGAAATTGTACGCAGCGTGATGGCGTCAATGGGACAGGCGGATGCCGCGCCAGCGGAAACAAAATGCGCCACCACAACGTGCGCTGCGCCGGTGACCTTTGAAAGCTGCGCGCTGGATTTAGGTTCCGCTGAAGCGAAGGCATGGATTGGCGTGGAAAATCCGCATCGCGCAGACGTATTAACAGAACTGCGCCGCAGCACTGTGGCTCGCGTTTGTACCGGTCGTGCCGGTCCGCGTCCGCGTACTCAGGCGCTGCTGCGTTTCCTGGCCGACCACTCACGTTCGAAAGACACCGTCCTGAAAGAAGTGCCGGAAGAGTGGGTGAAAGCGCAGGGGCTGCTGGAAGTACGCTCTGAAATCAGCGACAAAAATCTCTACCTGACTCGCCCGGACATGGGGCGTCGTCTGTGTGCGGAAGCCGTTGAAGCCCTGAAAGCACAGTGCGTTGCCAATCCGGACGTACAGGTCGTTGTCTCCGATGGCCTGTCAACTGATGCCATCACCGTCAACTATGAAGAGATCCTGCCGCCGCTGATGGCGGGTCTGCAACATGCGGGACTGAAAGTCGGTACGCCGTTCTTTGTTCGTTATGGTCGCGTGAAGATTGAAGACCAGATTGGCGAACTTCTCGGCGCGAAAGTGGTGATTCTGCTGGTGGGCGAACGCCCGGGGTTAGGACAGTCGGAAAGTCTCTCCTGCTACGCCGTTTACTCACCGCGTATGGCGACCACCGTTGAGGCCGATCGCACCTGTATCTCTAACATTCACCAGGGCGGTACGCCGCCGGTTGAAGCCGCAGCCGTCATTGTGGATTTGGCGAAACGTATGCTGGAGCAGAAAGCATCCGGCATCAACATGACCCGATAAGGAGGCATCATGCCAGCTTTAGATTTGATTCGACCGTCGGTCACCGCCATGCGGGTGATTGCCTCCGTTAACGCTGATTTTGCGCGTGAACTGAAATTGCCGCCGCATATTCGTAGTCTCGGGCTGATTTCCGCCGACTCTGATGATGTTACCTACATTGCGGCTGACGAAGCGACCAAACAGGCGATGGTGGAAGTGGTTTATGGCCGCTCGCTGTATGCGGGAGCGGCGCACGGTCCGTCGCCGACTGCCGGTGAAGTGTTGATTATGCTTGGTGGGCCAAACCCGGCGGAAGTGCGTGCCGGCCTGGATGCGATGGTTGCGCATATTGAAAATGGCGCGGCGTTCCAGTGGGCGAACGATAAGCAAGATACCGCATTTCTCGCGCATGTGGTTTCGCGTACCGGTTCTTATCTCTCATCAACCGCCGGAATTACGCTCGGCGATCCGCTGGCGTATCTGGTGGCGCCGCCGCTGGAAGCGACCTACGGCATTGATGCGGCGCTGAAATCTGCCGACGTGCAACTGGTGACCTATGTCCCGCCACCGTCAGAAACCAACTATTCAGCGGCATTTTTAACCGGTAGCCAGGCCGCGTGTAAAGCAGCCTGCAACGCCTTTACCGATGCCGTGCTGGAAATCGCGCGTAATCCAATCCAGCGTGCGTAATGGAGGTTGCCGATGATCAATGCACTGGGATTGCTGGAAGTGGACGGCATGGTCGCCGCAATAGATGCAGCAGATGCCATGCTCAAAGCGGCTAACGTGCGTCTGCTCAGTCACGAAGTGCTTGACCCAGGTCGCTTAACGCTGGTGGTGGAAGGTGATCTGGCGGCGTGTCGTGCGGCGCTGGACGCAGGTTGTGCCGCCGCGATGCGTACCGGGCGCGTCATCAGCCGTAAGGAAATTGGTCGGCCTGATGATGACACCCAGTGGCTGGTTACTGGCTTTAACCGCCAGCCGAAGCAACCTGACGCGTCCGCTATTGCCGAGGGATCTGCTGACGAGTTGTTGGCGCTGTTAACATCAGTACGTCAGGGAATGACGGCAGGAGAAGTGGCTGCCCACTTTGGCTGGCCGCTGGAAAAAGCCAGAAATGCGCTCGAACAGCTCTTTTCTGCCGGGACGTTGCGTAAACGCAGTAGTCGTTATCGTCTCAAGCCCCATTAACCTGTCGGAGATGCCGGGTGTCCTACAACACCCGGCATTAACATCATGAAAAAGACCCAAACAGCCAATTTGCACCATCTTTATCATGAACCCTTACCCGAAAACCTGAAGCTCACGCCGAAGGTCGAAGTGGATAATGTTCATCAACGACAGACAACGGATGTCTATGAACATGCTTTGACGATTACCGCCTGGCAGCAGATTTACGATCAGCTCCATCCGGGCAAGTTTCATGGTGAATTTACGGAAATCCTGCTTGATGATATTCAGGTTTTCCGTGAATACACCGGTCTGGCGCTGCGTCAGTCGTGCCTGGTCTGGCCGAACTCTTTCTGGTTTGGCATTCCGGCGACGCGTGGCGAACAGGGATTTATCGGTTCGCAATGTCTGGGAAGCGCAGAAATTGCCACACGCCCTGGTGGCACCGAGTTTGAATTAAGTACGCCGGACGATTACACCATTCTTGGCGTGGTGCTTTCTGAAGATGTCATTACCCGGCAGGCTAACTTTTTGCATAATCCTGATCGGGTATTACATATGCTGCGTAGCCAGTCGGCGCTTGAAGTGAAAGAGCAGCATAAAGCCGCGCTGTGGGGCTTTGTCCAGCAGGCGCTGGCAACATTTTGCGAGAATCCCGAGAATTTGCATCAGCCTGCGGTACGTAAAGTGCTGGGTGACAATTTGCTGCTGGCGATGGGGGCGATGCTGGAAGAAGCGCAGCCAATGGTGACGGCGGAAAGCATTAGTCATCAGAGTTACCGCCGTTTGCTTTCCCGCGCCCGCGAATATGTGCTGGAAAACATGTCCGAACCGGTAACGGTGCTGGACTTGTGCAATCAACTGCATGTCAGTCGCCGTACGTTACAAAACGCGTTTCACGCTATTTTAGGCATTGGCCCGAACGCGTGGCTGAAACGCATTCGCCTGAACGCTGTGCGCCGCGAACTGATAAGCCCATGGTCGCAAAGCACAACGGTAAAAGACGCCGCCATGCAGTGGGGATTCTGGCATCTGGGGCAATTTGCCACGGATTATCAGCAACTGTTTGCCGAGAAGCCATCACTGACGCTGTATCAGCGGATGCAGGAGTTGGGGTGAGGAAATCATACCCAATCCCTGACCTTAATAAACTCGCTCAACGCCGCTTCCGGGCTGCCTTCTTCCGGTTGATAATCGTACTCCCAGCGTACCAGCGGCGGCATTGACATCAGGATTGATTCGGTGCGCCCGCCGGTTTGCAAGCCAAACAGCGTGCCGCGATCCCAGACCAGGTTGAATTCGACATAACGCCCGCGACGGTAGAGCTGGAAATTACGCTCGCGCTCGCCGTATTCCATCGCTTTACGTCGCTCAACAATAGGCAAGTATGCGTCGGTGTAGCCTTTGCCTACCGCCTGCATAAAGGCAAAACAGTGGTCGAAATCTGGCGTGTTCAGATCATCAAAGAACAGCCCGCCAATGCCGCGCTGTTCGTTGCGATGTTTGAGGTAGAAGTATTCGTCGCACCACTTTTTATAACGTGGATAAACGTCTTCACCAAATGGCTGGCACAGCTCGCGGGCGGTGCGGTGCCAGTGAATGGCGTCTTCTTCAAAGCCATAGAAGGGGGTTAAGTCGAAGCCACCGCCAAACCACCAGACAGGATCGGCGCCTGGTTTTTCGGCAATAAAAAAGCGCACATTCGCGTGGCTGGTGGGGACATACGGGTTATGCGGATGCACGACCAGCGAAACGCCCATCGCCTCAAAACTGCGCCCGGCAAGATCCGGGCGATGAGCGGTGGCGGAAGCCGGCATCGCATCACCGTGGACGTGAGAAAAGTTAACGCCCGCCTGTTCGAAAACTCCACCATTACGCAACACCCGGCTACGCCCGCCGCCACCAGCTTCGCGCTGCCAGCTATCTTCGACAAACTCTGTGCCATCTACGGCGCTTAGCTGTTGGCAAATTGTGTCCTGAAGGTTGAGCAGGAACTGTTTAACCTGGTGTGCGTCGGGCTTCATAACTTACCGCTTTTTCGAGTGTGCTTTCTGGTTGTCAAACCAGTGGAAATAACTGATCACGCCTTCGGCAATGGCAGAGGCAATTTTCTGACGAAACGCCGCCGTGCCTAACAGTCGCTCTTCTTCCGGGTTGGTGATAAACGAAGTTTCCACCAGCACTGAAGGAACCGACGGCGATTTCAACACCACAAATGCGGCTTGTTCGGTGTTGCGGCTGTGAAGTTTATGCACCGGCTTAATCTTCTTCAGAATATGCGAGCCAAGCGTCAGGCTGTTTTTAATGGTATCTGTTTGCACCAGATCAAACAGCACTTGTTGCAATAGATGATCCCTGTCAGTCGCTTTTTTCCCGGCGACTTCATCGGCACGGTTTTCGCGTTCCGACAAATATTTTGCCATCGCACTACTTGCGCCACGGTTAGAGAGGGCAAAGACTGATGCACCAGCGGCTTTTGGGTTGGTAAAGCCGTCGGCGTGAATTGACATAAACAGATCCGCGCCATGTTTATGGGCGATTTCAACGCGATCGTACAGTGGGATAAACGTATCGCCAGAACGCGTTAAACGCGCATCAATGCCATGATTGCGCAAAATGGAACGGACGTTTTTAGCAATCGCCAGCACCACGTGTTTTTCTTTCGAACCGTTGCGACCGATCGCTCCGGTATCAATCCCGCCGTGGCCTGGATCGAGAACAACGACACGTTTGCCGCCAGCTTTTTTGGCTTTTGGCTTGCTATGTCCGTTACTGGTTTTTAAAGGTTCTTCTTTAGCGATGGCTTGCGACATGCCTGACAACGTCAGGGCAGCCAATCCGGCTTTCAGCACCTGGCGGCGCGAAGTGAGTGTTTTTAGTGGTTTAAAAGTGCTCATACGGCCTGAGTTGTAATAATAAAGTTCCAGATGTTATATCGTATCGCGTAATCCGTTACGACCGTTTGCTGTTGAGAATTGTTTTACTTTTCATTTCAATAGTTGACAACTCCCCATTATGCCACTTTTTCAACCGATTTTCGTCAGATATTGGCTAATTCAACCGTTCACGCCATAATCACCCTTTTAACCCGCAAAAAGGTAACGAATACCATGGAGATACGCGTATTTCGCCAGGAAGATTTCGAAGAGGTCATCACCCTTTGGGAGCGTTGCGACTTGCTGCGTCCGTGGAATGATCCGGAAATGGACATCGAGCGCAAGATGAACCATGACGTCAGTTTGTTTCTGGTCGCTGAGGTGAACGGTGAAGTGGTCGGAACGGTGATGGGGGGTTATGACGGGCATCGCGGATCTGCTTATTATCTTGGCGTGCATCCAGAGTTTCGCGGGCGTGGGATTGCCAATGCGCTGCTTAATCGACTGGAGAAAAAGCTGATTGCTCGTGGTTGCCCGAAAATTCAGATCAACGTGCCGGAAGATAACGACATGGTGCTTGGAATGTATGAACGTCTGGGATATGAACACGCCGATGTGCTGAGTCTGGGTAAGCGTTTGATTGAAGATGAAGAGTACTGAGTTTCATCCTGTCCATTATGATGCGCACGGACGCCTGCGTTTACCTTTTCTCTTCTGGATTGTGCTTTTGCTACAGGCGCGAACCTGGGTACTGTTTGTGATTGCCGGTGCATCGCGCGAGCAGGGTACTGCGCTGCTGAATCTGTTTTATCCCGATCACGATAATTTCTGGCTGGGGTTGATTCCCGGCATTCCGGCGGTGCTGGCGTTTTTGCTGAGTGGTCGGCGGGCTACGTTTCCCCGTATCTGGCATGTGCTCTATTTTCTGTTGCTGTTGGCGCAGTTCGTTTTGCTTTGCTGGCAACCGTGGCTGTGGCTGAACGGTGAATCTGTTAGCGGTATCGGTCTGGCGCTGGTGGTGGCAGATATTGTGGCGTTAATCTGGCTTTTGACCAATCGACGCTTACGTGCCTGTTTTAATGAAGAAAAAGAATAGCGCAGAGGCGCGCTTTGTTTATGCCGGATGCGGCGTGAACGGCTTATTCAGCCTACAAATTTTCGCAAATTCAATACATTGCAGGAAAAAACAGGCCTGATAAGCGTAGCGCATCAGGCAATTCTGTGTTTGCCATCAGCTTCTAACGGCACTTTTTTGCAAATTTGCACTCCAAGCAACGTTATTGAATAACCAAAGGAAGTGACATGAAATCGCTGCGTTTATTGTTATGCGCTATGCCGTTGATGCTGACCGGCTGTTCCACCATGTCGTCAGTTAACTGGTCTGCCGCTAACCCGTGGAACTGGTTTGGGTCGTCCACCAAAGTGAGCGAGCAGGGGGTGGGTGAATTAACGGCGTCTACGCCGCTACAAGAACAAGCCATTGCCGATGCGCTTGATGGTGATTATCGCCTGCGCAGCGGAATGAAAACTGCGAACGGTAATGTTGTGCGCTTTTTCGAAGTAATGAAAGGCGACAACGTGGCGATGGTGATTAATGGCGATCAGGGCACAATCAGCCGCATTGATGTGCTTGATAGCGATATTCCTGCTGACACGGGTGTTAAAATCGGAACACCGTTTAGCGACCTTTACAGCAAAGCATTTGGCAATTGCCAAAAAGCCGACGGTGATGATAATCGTGCTGTGGAATGTAAAGCCGAAGGCAGCCAACATATTAGCTACCAGTTCAGCGGTGAGTGGAGTGGTCCTGAAGGGTTAATGCCTTCAGACGATACCCTGAAAAACTGGAAAGTCAGTAAAATTATCTGGCGGCGTTAATTTGCGTCTGAACAAACCGCCGCCGCAAAAAAACACGTAAGATAGCGCCCAACAATGCCACGGATTGCGTGGCATTCTTATTTTCAGGAGGAACAATGTCTCAGGTTCAGAGTGGCATTTTGCCAGAACATTGCCGCGCAGCGATTTGGATTGAAGCCAACGTTAAAGGGGAAGTTGATGCCCTGCGTGCGGCCAGTAAAACCTTTGCCGATAAACTGGCAACCTTTGAAGCAAAATTCCCGGATGCGCATCTCGGCGCGGTGGTTGCCTTTGGCAACAACACCTGGCGTGCTCTGAGCGGCGGCGTGGGTGCCGAAGAGCTGAAAGATTTTCCGGGTTACGGTAAAGGTCTTGCGCCAACGACCCAGTTTGATGTGTTGATCCACATTCTTTCTCTGCGTCATGACGTAAACTTCTCTGTCGCCCAGGCGGCGATGGAAGCCTTTGGTGACTGCATTGAAGTGAAAGAGGAGATCCACGGCTTCCGTTGGGTTGAGGAACGTGACCTGAGCGGCTTTGTTGACGGTACAGAAAACCCTGCGGGTGAAGAGACGCGTCGCGAAGTGGCGGTTATCAAAGACGGCGTGGATGCAGGCGGTAGTTACGTGTTTGTACAGCGTTGGGAACATAACCTGAAGCAGCTTAACCGTATGAGCGTTCATGATCAGGAGATGATGATCGGTCGTACCAAAGAGGCCAACGAAGAGATCGACGGCGACGAACGCCCGGAAACTTCTCACCTGACCCGCGTTGATCTGAAAGAAGACGGCAAAGGGCTGAAGATTGTTCGCCAGAGCTTGCCATACGGCACCGCCAGCGGCACGCACGGGTTGTACTTCTGCGCTTACTGCGCACGTCTGCACAACATTGAGCAGCAGCTGCTGAGCATGTTTGGCGATAGCGATGGCAAACGTGACGCAATGTTACGTTTCACCAAACCGGTCACTGGCGGCTATTACTTCGCGCCGTCGCTGGACAAACTGATGGCGCTGTAAGTTTTACTCACGCACCTGTAGCGTCTTGCCGGAGCGGCGTAAATGCTTTATTCGGCTTGTATGATCGTTCAAATTCAATAAATTGCAGTTAACCTGCAGGCCCGATAAGCGTAGCGTATCGGGCTGTTTTGTTTCTAAGTTACGGCTTAGTCCAGATTGACGTTACGGCAGCCAAAGAGCGTGGTGAAAATGAACCCGCTAATCCATGCCACCAGGATCCCGCCAGCGTAAACCGCCATTGCCGGAAGGATACCTTGTGCCGAAGTCATCAGCGGCAACGCCACCAGGCCAGACGGTCCAAAGGCGCTGTTTAAACCCATCGGCAGACCCCACCATGCGACCAACCCGATAAACAATCCACCCGCCGCGCCGCCTAAACAAGCGGTAACAAACGGTTTCATGCGGGGCAGGGTTACACCGTAAATCAACGGTTCACCCACGCCCAGCAAACCAGGAATAATCGCCCCGCGCACCTGGCTGCGTAAGGCACTGTGCGGCTGCGCGCGCCAGTAAAGCGCCAGTGCCGCACCCACCTGACCCGCGCCTGCCATTGAAAGGATCGGGAATAGACTGTTGAAACCCTGGCTGTCCATTAAGGCAAGATAAACGGGAATAAAGCCCTGATGCACGCCAAACACCACGGCAATCAGGAACAGCCCGGCAAGTACAGCACAACCAAGTGGATTACTGTTCAGATGCATAAACAGCCAGGACATGCCTTCGAATAACCAGCCTCCCAGCGGCATAATCACCAGATATGCCAGCGTGGCGGTGATCAGCAGAGTGATTAACGAGGTTAGCAGCATGTCGAGATCGTCCGGCATAAATTGACGCACCATACCTTCAATGCGGGCGCAGACCCAGGCGGCAATCAGTACGCCGATAATATTGCCGCGCGGATCGATAGGCAGGCCGAAGAAATCGTGAAAACCAGCGTAGTAACCGGTGGTGGCTGCTGGGTTATAACCGAGCAGAAAGAGTGCGGCGATAATTGCGCCATTTACGCCCGTGCCGCCGAAGGCCTGGGCGGCGTTATAGCCCACCAGAATCACCAGGAAGGTGAATAAACCTTTGCTGAATACCTTCATAAAATTCAGTGCGTCGGGCAGCGTTCCCTGGGCATCTGCCGGAACGTGCATCACCGTAGCAATTAACGTCGCAATCCCCAGCAACAGACCGGCGGCAATAAATCCGGGAATTAGCGGCGTAAAGATAGTGGCGAATTTGGCGAGAAATTGCTGCACGCCAGAGGTTTGTCTGGCTTTTAACTGACGTTTGTTCTGAGCGGCGATTTCTGCGGCATCCTGCACAGGTGTTTCACCCAACAACTCGCTCATTGCTTTTGCAGCACGATGCGCTTTGCCGGACCCAAATACCACCTGTACTTGATCGCTGGTCAAAATGACACCCTTCACCCCTTCCAGCGTTTTGATATCAGGATCAACCAGTGAACTGTCATGTACACCGAGACGCAGACGCGTCATACAGTGACCACAACTGGCGATATTTCCCGCGCCGCCGACGCGGGTAAGAATGGTGTTCAGAAGCTCACTGCTGATCTCTTTAGCCATAGGTTATTCCTTTTCCAGAGCCTTACGAATAAAACCCCCATGCTGCGCCAGGCGTTTTTTCGCTTCTGCGGCATCGAGATTTTTCAAGACCATTACAATCGCTGTTTTGCAGTGGCGATCGCAGGCAATTAGCGCCGCTTCCGCCTGTTCCGCGCTACATCCGGTCGCGTTTTTGACAATATTGACCTGGCGCACGTGTAGTTTTTCATTGGTGGCGACCACATCGACCATCAGGTTGCCGAACACTTTTCCTGACTTAATCATCAGCCCGGTGGAGAGCATGTTGAGCACCAGTTTCTGCGCCGTACCTGCTTTCATCCGCGAAGAACCGGTAACCACTTCAGCCCCGACGACTGGCGTAATAGCAAACTCTGCGGTTGTTGAAACAGCACTACCGGGATTACAGGAAATACCGACCGTGCGGCAGCCCAACTGGCGAGCGTATTCCAGCCCGGCAATCACATACGGCGTACGACCACTGGCAGCAATACCGACAACCACATCCTGCGCCGTTAAAGCAATATTTTTCAGATCGTTGACGCCGCCTTCCCGGCTGTCTTCCGCGCCTTCCACCGCGTGCTGAATGGCATATTCGCCGCCAGCAATCAAACCAACCACCAGACCAGGTTTCACGCCGTAGGTTGGGGGGCACTCGCTGGCATCCAGAATCCCCAGCCGACCGGAAGTCCCGGCACCGAGATAAATCAGACGACCGCCACCGCTGACCTGGGCGTGGATGACATCAATCGCCGCTGCGATATCCGGCAGTACTCGCTCAACGGCCAATGGAACGGTTTTATCTTCATCATTGATAATTCGGCACATTTCCAGCGTCGATACGCGGTCGATTTCAGCCGAGGCGCTGTTCGAACCTTCAGTAATCATTTTTTCAAGTTGCATATACAATCACCTTAAATATTTGCCTTCGAATAATTTCATATGGAGTGAATCATATCTCCCTGCCTGATTATGTACAGCAGGGAATGCATACAATGACAGAGTTGTGGTTATGGGAGATTTTACTTAAGATTTTCCTGAATTTAGATCCACTCCTCAGCATTGATCTGTTATTCAGGTATGGTAGGGACAATAGAGCGTAATGCTCTGTATTCAAAAGGAGAAACTTGAAATGGGTAAACTCACGGGCAAGACAGCACTGATTACGGGCGCATCGCAAGGCATTGGTGAAGGAATTGCCAGAACCTTTGCGCGTCATGGCGCAAACCTAATCTTGCTGGATATCTCCCCTGAGATTGAAAAGCTGGCGGATGAGCTGTGTGGTCGTGGTCATCGCTGTACGGCGGTAATTGCTGATGTACGCGACCCGGCGTCAGTTACGGCAGCGATCAAGCGCGCGAAGGAAAAAGAAGGGCGCATTGATATTCTGGTGAATAACGCAGGTGTTTGCCGTCTGGGTAGTTTTCTTGAAATGAGCGATGACGATCGCGATTTCCATATTGATATCAATATTAAAGGCGTGTGGAACGTCACGAAGGCTGTGCTGCCGGAGATGATTGCCCGCAAAGATGGTCGCATTGTGATGATGTCTTCGGTCACTGGCGATATGGTGGCCGATGCGGGTGAAACAGCGTATGCCTTAACAAAAGCGGCGATTGTTGGCCTGACTAAATCGCTGGCGGTGGAGTACGCGCAGTCTGGTATTCGCGTAAACGCCATCTGCCCTGGATACGTTCGCACGCCAATGGCGGAAAGCATTGCCCGCCAGTCAAATCCGCAAGATCCGGAATCGGTACTGACTGAAATGGCGAAAGCAATCCCGCTGCGTCGCCTCGCCGATCCGCTGGAAGTCGGCGAGCTGGCGGCCTTCCTCGCGTCGGATGAATCAAGTTATTTAACCGGTACACAGAATGTGATCGATGGTGGCAGCACACTGCCGGAGACAGTCAGCGTCGGCATCTGATTCACCTCTGTTTCCTCCCTGCATGTGTAGGGAGGATTTCGTCTTATTCCCTTTTCAACTTCCAAATCACCAAACGGTATATAAAACCGTTACTCCTTTCATGCCCGTTATAAATATGATGGCTATTAGAAAGTCATTAAATATATAAGGGTGCGCAATGGCCGTTAACTTACTGAAAAAGAACTCTCTCGCGCTGGTCGCTTCTCTGCTGCTGGCTGGTCACGTGCAGGCAACGGAACTGCTGAACAGTTCTTATGACGTCTCCCGCGAGCTGTTTGCCGCCCTGAATACCCCGTTTGAACAGCAGTGGGCAAAAGATAACGCTGGCGACAAACTGACGATTAAACAATCTCATGCCGGGTCATCAAAACAGGCGCTGGCAATTTTGCAGGGCTTGAAAGCAGACGTTGTCACTTATAACCAGGTGACTGACGTGCAGATCCTGCACGATAAAGGCAAGCTGATCCCGGCCGACTGGCAGTCGCGTTTGCCGAATAACAGTTCGCCGTTCTACTCCACGATGGGATTCCTGGTGCGTAAGGGCAACCCGAAGAATATCCACGACTGGAACGATTTGGTTCGCTCCGACGTGAAGCTAATTTTCCCGAATCCGAAAACCTCCGGTAACGCGCGTTACACCTACCTTGCAGCATGGGGCGCAGCGGATAAAGCCGACGGTGGCGATAAAGCCAAAACCGAACAGTTTATGACCCAGTTCCTGAAGAACGTCGAAGTGTTCGATACCGGAGGTCGTGGCGCGACCACCACCTTTGCCGAGCGCGGTCTGGGCGATGTGCTGATCAGCTTCGAATCGGAAGTGAACAACATCCGTAAGCAGTATGAAGCGCAGGGCTTTGAAGTGGTGATTCCGAAAACCAACATTCTGGCGGAATTCCCGGTGGCGTGGGTGGATAAAAACGTGCAGGCCAACGGCACGGAAAAAGCAGCAAAGGCCTATCTGAACTGGCTCTACAGCCCGCAGGCGCAAACCATCATCACCGACTACTACTATCGCGTAAATAACCCGGAAGTCATGGACAAACTGAAAGATAAATTCCCGCAGACCGAGCTGTTCCGCGTGGAAGATAAATTTGGCTCCTGGCCGGAAGTGATGAAAACCCACTTCACCAGCGGCGGCGAGTTAGACAAGCTGTTAGCGGCGGGGCGTAACTGATGTTTGCCGTCTCCTCCAGACGCGTGCTGCCGGGCTTTACCTTAAGCCTCGGCACCAGTCTGCTGTTTGTCTGCCTGATTTTGCTGCTGCCGCTCTCCGCGCTGGTGATGCAGCTTTCTGAGATGAGCTGGGCGCAGTACTGGGAGGTGGTCACCAACCCGCAGGTGGTCGCGGCCTACAAAGTAACGTTGCTGTCGGCGTTTGTGGCGTCGATTTTTAACGGTGTTTTCGGTCTGCTGATGGCGTGGATCTTAACCCGCTACCGCTTTCCGGGGCGCACTCTGCTTGATGCACTGATGGATTTACCCTTTGCGCTACCGACGGCGGTCGCGGGTTTAACGCTGGCCTCGCTCTTTTCCGTGAACGGCTTTTACGGCGAGTGGCTGGCAAAATCTGATATCAAAGTCACCTACACCTGGCTTGGGATTGCGGTGGCGATGGCCTTTACCAGCATCCCGTTTGTGGTGCGCACGGTGCAGCCAGTGCTTGAAGAGTTAGGCCCGGAATATGAAGAAGCGGCGGAAACGCTCGGCGCAACGCGCTGGCAGAGTTTCTGCAAAGTGGTGCTGCCGGAACTTTCTCCGGCGCTGGTGGCGGGCGTGGCGCTGTCGTTTACCCGCAGTCTTGGTGAGTTTGGCGCGGTGATTTTTATCGCCGGGAACATCGCCTGGAAGACGGAAGTGACGTCGCTGATGATTTTTGTGCGGTTACAGGAGTTTGATTACCCAGCGGCGAGCGCGATTGCCTCGGTGATCCTCGCGGCATCACTGCTGCTGCTGTTCTCAATTAACACTCTGCAAAGTCGCTTTGGTCGGCGTGTGGTAGGTCATTAATGGCGGAAGTGACACAGTTGAAGCGTTATGACGCGCGCCCGATTAACTGGGGCAAATGGTTTCTGATTGGCACCGGGATGCTGGTTTCGGCGTTCATCCTGCTGGTGCCGATGATTTATATCTTCGTGCAGGCGTTCAGCAAAGGGCTGATGCCGGTATTACAGAATCTGGCCGATCCGGACATGCTGCACGCCATCTGGTTGACGGTGATGATTGCGCTGATTGCCGTGCCGGTAAACCTGGTGTTCGGCGTTCTGCTGGCCTGGCTGGTGACGCGTTTTGATTTTCCGGGACGTCAGTTGCTGCTGACGCTGCTGGACATCCCGTTTGCGGTGTCGCCGGTGGTTGCTGGTCTGGTTTATCTGCTGTTCTACGGTTCCAACGGCCCGCTGGGCGGTTGGCTCGACGAGCATAACCTGCAAATTATGTTCTCCTGGCCGGGAATGGTACTGGTGACGATTTTCGTCACCTGCCCGTTTGTGGTACGCGAATTGGTGCCGGTGATGTTAAGCCAGGGCAGTCAGGAGGACGAAGCGGCGATTTTGCTTGGTGCGTCCGGCTGGCAGATGTTCCGGCGCGTCACGCTGCCGAATATTCGCTGGGCGCTGCTTTACGGCGTGGTGCTGACCAACGCCCGCGCAATTGGCGAGTTTGGCGCGGTATCGGTGGTTTCCGGCTCGATTCGCGGCGAAACCCTGTCGCTGCCGTTACAAATTGAATTGCTGGAGCAGGACTATAACGCAGTCGGCTCCTTTACCGCTGCGGCGTTATTGACGCTGATGGCGATTATCACCCTGTTTTTGAAGAGTATGTTGCAATGGCGCCTGGAGAATCAGGAAAAACGCGCGCAACAGGAGGAACACCATGAGCATTGAGATTGCCAGGATTAAGAAGTCTTTTGGTCGCACCCAGGTGCTGAACGATATCTCACTGGATATTCCTTCAGGTCAGATGGTCGCGCTGCTGGGGCCGTCCGGTTCCGGGAAAACCACGCTGCTGCGTATTATTGCCGGGCTGGAACATCAAACCAGCGGGCATATCCGCTTCCACGGCACCGACGTCAGCCGCTTGCACGCGCGCGATCGTAAAGTCGGTTTTGTGTTCCAGCATTACGCGTTGTTCCGCCATATGACCGTGTTCGACAACATCGCCTTTGGCCTGACGGTGCTGCCGCGTCGTGAGCGCCCGAATGCGGCAGCCATCAAAGCGAAGGTGACAAAATTGCTGGAAATGGTTCAGCTTGCGCATCTGGCGGATCGTTATCCGGCGCAGCTTTCCGGCGGTCAGAAGCAGCGTGTGGCACTGGCGCGCGCACTTGCCGTTGAACCGCAAATTCTGCTGCTCGATGAACCGTTTGGCGCGCTGGATGCGCAGGTGCGTAAAGAGCTACGTCGCTGGCTGCGTCAACTGCATGAAGAATTGAAATTCACCAGCGTATTCGTCACCCACGACCAGGAAGAGGCGATGGAAGTCGCCAACCGCGTGGTGGTGATGAGCCAGGGCAATATCGAACAGGCCGATGAGCCGGATCAGGTATGGCGCGAACCTGCGACCCGTTTTGTGCTCGAATTTATGGGCGAAGTGAACCGCCTGCAGGGAACCATTCGCGGCGGGCAGTTCCACGTTGGCGCACATCGCTGGCCGCTGGGATATACGCCTGCGTATCAGGGGCCGGTGGATCTCTTCCTGCGCCCGTGGGAAGTGGATATCAGCCGCCGTACCAGCCTCGATTCGCCACTGCCGGTACAGGTACTGGAAGCCAGCCCGAAAGGCCACTACACCCAATTAGTGGTGCAGCCGCTGGGATGGTATGACGACCCGCTAACTGTGGTTATGCGTGGTGACGATGCTCCGCAGCGCGGCGATCGTTTGTTCGTCGGGCTGCAACATGCGCGGCTGTATAACGGCGACGAGCGTATTGAAACCCGCGATGAGGAACTTGCTCTCGCACAAAGCGCCTGATAGGTTGAGTGAATGTTAAACGCCCGGAGGCGCTTCCCGCGATCCGGGCTTTTTAATGGCAAGGTTTGTAACCTGTAGGCCTGATAAGACGCGCAAGCGTCGCATCAGGCAACACCACGTATGGACAGTGATCGTGAGTACATTAGAACAAACAATTGGCAATACGCCTCTGGTGAAATTACAGCGAATGGGGCCGGATAACGGCAGTGAAGTCTGGTTAAAGCTGGAAGGTAATAATCCGGCAGGTTCGGTGAAAGATCGCGCGGCACTATCGATGATTGTCGAGGCGGAAAAACGCGGAGAAATTAAACCGGGCGATGTGTTAATTGAAGCCACCAGCGGTAACACCGGCATTGCGCTGGCAATGATCGCCGCGCTAAAAGGCTATCGCATGAAATTGCTGATGCCTGACAATATGAGCCAGGAACGCCGAGCGGCGATGCGTGCCTACGGTGCGGAGCTGATTCTTGTCACCAAAGAACAGGGCATGGAAGGTGCGCGCGATCTGGCGCTGGAAATGGCGAACCGGGGCGAAGGCAAGTTGCTTGATCAGTTCAACAACCCCGATAACCCCTACGCCCATTACACCACCACCGGGCCGGAAATCTGGCAGCAGACCGGTGGGCGCATTACCCATTTTGTTTCCAGCATGGGGACAACCGGCACCATTACCGGTGTGTCACGGTTTATGCGTGAACAATCCAAACCGGTGACCATTGTTGGCCTGCAGCCAGAAGAGGGCAGCAGTATTCCGGGGATTCGCCGCTGGCCAGCGGAATATCTGCCGGGGATTTTCAACGCCTCGCTGGTGGATGAGGTGCTGGATATTCATCAGCGCGATGCGGAAAACACCATGCGCGAACTGGCGGTGCGGGAAGGTATTTTCTGCGGTGTTAGCTCCGGCGGTGCCGTTGCAGGCGCGCTACGCGTGGCAAAAGCCAACCCTGGTGCGGTGGTGGTAGCGATCATCTGCGATCGTGGCGATCGCTACCTTTCCACTGGCGTATTTGGCGAAGAACACTTTAGCCAGGGGGCGGGGATTTGAGTTTATTGCGCAGGCACTGTTTTATCCGTCTGGGCAATTAACGTATGTAAAAAAGGTTGCGCGTTTTCATCGCTCTTACCAGGGATCTTCACAATGTAAGGCTTTCCGGTAATCGATGATGACGAGGCAACCTTATCAATAAATTGCTCGGCAGTATCAATGCGATTACGGGTATTGCCCAGCTTCAGACGCAGATGGGAAACCGCTTCATCGCAGGTGTGTTCATCGCCGTTGCGTACAAATATCAAATCCTTTTTCTGTGCTAATCCCTCGAGCATGGCGTTGATGCGGGCTTCTTCATGGGCTGTTAACTTCGCGTAAGCGGGGAGTGCCATTAACAGCGTAATGACCAGACAAATGATTTTCTTCATTGAATTACCTTATCCTTGTTTTGTGTTAGCCGATTTGACTGCCAGAATCAGGTAAAGTTTCGGTTGGAATACGATGGGGATCATCGGCAAGGAGAAAAAACTAAATGAGTAGTTTGTTGTTGTTTAACGATAAGAGCAGGGCGCTGCAGGCGGATATTGTCGCCGTGCAGTCGCAGGTAGTGTACGGCAGCGTAGGCAACAGCATCGCCGTGCCTGCGATTAAACAGAACGGCCTGAATGTCTTTGCCGTGCCGACCGTGTTGCTGAGCAATACGCCGCATTATGACACATTCTATGGTGGTGCGATTCCGGACGAATGGTTTAGTGGCTATTTGCGTGCGCTTCAGGAGCGTGATGCGCTGCGCCAACTTCGCGCTGTTACCACGGGCTATATGGGGACGGCATCGCAAATCAAAATCCTTGCTGAATGGCTGGCAGCCTTACGCGAAGAGCATCCTGACTTGCTGATTATGGTTGATCCGGTGATTGGCGATATTGATAGCGGTATTTACGTCAAAGCTGATCTTCCCGATGCGTATCGGCAATATTTACTGCCGCTGGCGCAGGGGATTACGCCAAATATCTTTGAGCTGGAAATCCTGACCGGTAAAAATTGTCGTGACCTCGACAGCGCCATTGCTGCTGCAAAAAGCCTGCTTTCAGAGACATTAAAATGGGTGGTGGTTACCAGCGCCTCCGGTAATGAAGAACATCAGGAGATGCAGGTGGTGGTGGTCAGTGCCGACAGCGTGAATGTCATTTCCCATTCACGGGTAAAAACCGACCTGAAAGGTACTGGCGATCTGTTTTGCGCCCAGCTTATTAGTGGATTACTGAAAGGGAAGGCGTTAACCGACGCAGTACATAGCGCGGGCTTACGTGTGCTGGAGGTAATGCGTTATACCCAGCAGCATGAGAGCGATGAATTGATTTTGCCGCTGCTGTTAGAAGCATAAAAAAATGGCGCCGATGGGCGCCATTTTTCATTGCGGCAAGAATTACTTCTTGATGCGGATAACCGGGGTTTCACCCACAGTTACGCTACCGGACAGTTTGATCAGTTCTTTGATTTCGTCCATGTTGGAGATAACAACCGGAGTCAGGGTAGACTTGGCTTTCTCTTCCAGCAGCGGCAGATCGAATTCAATAACCGTATCGCCAACTTTCACGCGCTGACCTTCTTCAGCAATACGCTTGAAGCCTTCGCCTTTCAGTTCAACGGTGTCGATACCGAAGTGGACGAACAGCTCAACGCCGCTATCGGATTCGATAGAGAACGCGTGGTTGGTTTCAAAGATTTTACCAATGGTGCCGTCAACCGGAGCGACCATTTTGTTACCAGTCGGTTTGATAGCAATGCCATCACCAACGATTTTTTCCGCAAAAACGACATCCGGCACGTCTTCGATATTGACGATCTCGCCAGAGAGCGGAGCAATGATCTCAATAGTTCCGGTATCCTTTTTGTCATCGGAAACCAGAGATTTCAGTTTATCGAACAAACCCATGATCTTCTCCTAAGCAGTAAATTGGGCCGCATCTCGTGGATTAGCAGATTGTTTTTTCTTCAATGAACTTGTTAACCAGCGTCATTAACTCGTCCGTTGTCGGTTGAGCAAGAGCCTGCTCTGCTAACACCTTCGCATCTTCGAAGTTCGTGTTACGGATAATCTTCTTAATGCGCGGGATAGAAATGGCGCTCATAGAGAATTCGTCCAGACCCATCCCCAGCAACAGAAGTGTAGCACGTTCATCGCCAGCAAGCTCACCACACATGCCAGTCCATTTGCCTTCAGCATGAGAAGCATCAATAACTTGCTTGATCAAGTTCAGCACGGACGGTGACATTGGCTGGTAAAGGTGTGAAATCATATCATTACCACGGTCAACTGCCAGAGTGTACTGCGTTAAATCATTGGTGCCGATACTAAAGAAATCAACTTCTTTGGCTAAATGACGCGCAATTGTTGCGGCAGCCGGTGTTTCCACCATCACGCCAATTTCAATTGATTCGTCAAACGCTTTACCTTCGTCGCGCAGTTCCTGTTTGTAGATTTCGATCTCTTTGCGCAGAGCGCGTACTTCTTCGACAGAGATGATCATCGGGAACATGATGCGCAATTTACCGAAAGCAGAGGCACGCAGGATAGCGCGGAGCTGATCGCGCAGGATCTCTTTGCGATCCATCGCGATACGGATAGCACGCCAGCCGAGGAACGGGTTCTCTTCTTTCGGGAAGTTCATGTACGGCAGCTCTTTGTCGCCGCCAATGTCCATGGTACGAACGATAACAGCCTGCGAACCACACGCTTCAGCCACTGCTTTATAGGCAGCAAACTGTTCTTCTTCTGTTGGCAGCGCGTCGCGGTCCATGAACAAGAATTCGGTACGATACAGACCAACGCCTTCAGCGCCGTTACGTTCTGCACCTTCAACATCACGAACAGTACCGATGTTAGCGCACACTTCTACCTGGTGACCGTCCAGCGTAATAGCCGGGAGATCTTTCAGTTTAGCAAGCTCTGCTTTTTCAGAAGCAACTTGCTCCTGAACAGCGCGCAATTTATCGATAACTTCGTTGGTTGGATTGACGTAAACCTGATTATTTACGGCATCCAGAATCAGATAGTCGTCATTTTTCACCTGCGAAGTGACGCTACCAGTACCCACGATGGCCGGCAACTCCAGAGAGCGCGCCATAATAGAAGTGTGGGAAGTACGGCCACCTGCGTCGGTGATGAAACCCAGTACCTTCTTCAGGTTCAACTGTGCGGTTTCGGACGGTGTCAGGTCAGCGGCAACCAGAATGACTTCATCCTGAATGGCGCTCAGATCGATAATCTTCAGACCCAGGATATTGCGCAGCAGGCGCTTACCGATATCACGCACGTCAGCCGCACGCTCTTTCAGGTATTCATCATCCAGTTCTTCCAGGGCAGAAGCCTGACCTTCAATAACTTCATGGGCAGCTGCGTCAGCCGTCATGTGCTTATCTTTAATCAGGGCTATGATTTCCTGCTCCAGCTCCTCATCTTCGAGCAGCATAATATGCCCTTCAAAGATGGCTTCTTTTTCTTCACCGAACGTTTCACCAGCTTTCGTTTTGATCGTTTCCAGCTGGGCTGATGCCTTGGCACGACCGCTCAGAAAACGTTCAACTTCCTGATCAACCTGGTCGGCAGAAATTTTTTTCCGGTCAATGACGATTTCGTCTTCTTTCAGAAGCAGAGCTTTACCGAAAGCGATACCCGGGGATGCTAAAATGCCTGAAATCATAACCCTACCTTACTTGTGACTGATTTTTAAAAGAACCCGGAAAATTACTCGAGTTCCGCCATCAGTTTAACCAGATGTTCAACCGCTTTCTGCTCGTCTTCGCCTTCAGCGGAGATAGTCACAACGGTCCCTTGAGTCAGGCCCAGAGTCTGCAGTTTAAACAGGCTTTTTGCGCTGGCGCTTTTGCCGTTGGAAGTCACAGTAATTTCAGAAGTGAAGCCCTTAGCTTCTTTTACAAACTGGGCAGCAGGGCGGGTGTGCAGACCGTTCGGAGCGGTAATGGTAACTTCTTGCTGGAACATTGTATTTCCCCAACTTATAGGTTTAGTGTTGTGGAACTAAAGTCTAGCCTGGCGGTTTGACTTTAGCCTGTATTGTTAGCGCCAGTTTTTAACAGACGCGACGCACGAAGTGTTCTGTACAGTCCATTGCTGGCGGGTATTGACCGCTGACGTTTCGTTCATCATTAAACATTATGCCGCTAAAGGAAGAATTGAACCAAATCATAAAATCGATTCAGCTAAGGCTTTTCCTGTAACGATTAATTTCGCGCATCAAAATAATTAGTCAGGTTAAATACCAGTTCCGACAGGCTGAATCAATGCCAGGAGAGGCTAAAATTTGAAGTAGGCCACAAAAAAGCACCTGAAAAGGTGCTTTTTTACGCATTTTTAACAACCTGGCATTACTGTTGCAATTCTTTTTCGGTAAAGAGATCGGCAAATAATGCGGTGCTTAAATAACGCTCACCCGATGATGGCAGAATAACCACAATATTCTTATTGGTAAAGCTTTCATCTTCTTGTAGTTTCAACGCCGCAGCAACCGCCGCGCCGGAAGAGATTCCGGCAAGAATGCCTTCTTCTTCCATTAAACGACGTGCAGTAGAGATAGCTTCTTCATTGGTGATGCCAATAACTTTATCGACCAGTTTGAGATCAAGGTTCGCCGGGATAAAGCCAGCGCCGATGCCCTGGATTTTATGCGGGCCGGGTTTGATTTCTTCACCTGCCAGCGCCTGGGCGATGACGGGAGAATCGGTTGGCTCAACGGCGACAGAGATGAGATCAGTCTTGCCTTTGGTGCCTTTAATGTAACGGCTAACGCCCGTCAGCGTGCCGCCAGTCCCGACGCCTGCGATAAAGACATCAACCTGCCCATCGGTATCTTCCCAGATTTCCGGGCCGGTGGTTTTTTCATGAATTTCCGGGTTGGCCGGATTGCTGAATTGTTGCAGCAGCAGGTATTTCTCTGGGTTACTGGCGACAATTTCTTCTGCTTTTTGAGTCGCGCCTTTCATGCCTTTCGCGCCTTCAGTCAGTACCAGGTTTGCGCCCAGGGCTTTCAGCAGTTTGCGACGTTCAATACTCATTGTCTCTGGCATGGTCAGAGTGAGTTTATAACCGCGAGCGGCTGCCACATAAGCCAGAGCAATACCTGTGTTGCCGCTGGTGGGTTCAACCAGTTCAACGCCGGGTTTCAGCACGCCGCGTTTTTCGGCATCCCAAATCATATTGGCACCGATACGGCACTTAACGCTGAAGCTGGGGTTACGAGATTCCACCTTCGCCAGAATACGTCCGTTACCGATGCGATTCAGGCGAACCAGCGGTGTGTGACCGATAGTCAGCGAGTTATCTTCAAAAATCTTACTCATGGCCTGTCCTTAACTGTATGAAATTGGGATACAACAGGTAGCATACCCGCTCAGAGAATATGCGGAAGTAAGGATTTAGCATATCTATATGCAGAAGGGAAATAATGGCTTGCAAGATGGAATAAGGGTGGCATAAGCCACCCCTGTTTCATACAAAAAGTTTACAAAACAACCGGAAAATTGTTACCGCCATAATGCATGTTTAGCGCGATAGCAATCGACCCACATCGCTGTCGCGCCACAGACGGCCACCGGCATGATGAACAGGTTGAGCACCGGGATCATCGTGAACAGACTCGTTAATGCGCCAAACTGCATATTGGTGATTTTGCGCGTGCGCAGGGCAGTGCGCATTTCTTTGAACGGCACTTTGTGGTTGTCGAACGGATAGTCGCAGTACTGAATGGCTAACATCCAGGCGCTGAACAGGAACCACAACACTGGCGCGACGGTTTGCCCGATGCCCGGGATGAAGTAGAGGATCAGCAATACGATGGCGCGTGGCAAATACCACGCAAATTTTTGCCATTCACGTTTCATAATTCGCGGCACATCTTTCATGATGCCAAAAATTCCGGTATCCGGCGGCGTAGCGCCTGTCAGCCTTGCTTCCAGCTGTTCAGCCAATAAACCGTTAAATGGCGCGGCAATCCAGTTCGCAATAGTTGAGAAAAAATAACCAAAAATCAGTAGCACGGAGAGAACCGCGACAGGCCACAGCAAATAGCTTAACCATTGCAGCCAGTCAGGCACGTGGCTCATTAATGATGGGATCCAGACATCCAGTTGGGTAAAGAGCCACCAGAATGCACTTCCCATCAACAAAATATTGACTAACAGAGGTAAAATGACAAAACGCCGAATCCCGGGTTGCGAGACGAGCTTCCAGCCTTGCGCAAAATAGTAAAAACCGCTGCGTGGGGAAGATGTGTATGTTGAAACCATAATCAGGAGATGCTCCTTTTGACCAATCCCAGGAAAATTCTGCGTATTTTACCGACTAATTGCGCAATGGACAGTTAGGATATGTTCGAAAAAACAGCAAAAAGCACGATTTCATCTATCTTTGTGCTGTGAAAGTTAAGAGTGCACTTGCACTCGAGGTAATCGGCAAATACTCTTAGTGAGTAAATGTTTGCCGTGGTGGCAAGGTGTTAGAACAACAGAGAATATAATGATGCAGGATTTGCGTCTGATATTAATCATTGTTGGCGCGATCGCCATAATCGCTTTACTGGTACATGGTTTCTGGACCAGCCGTAAAGAACGATCTTCTATGTTCCGCGATCGGCCATTAAAACGAATGAAGTCAAAACGTGACGACGATTCTTATGACGAGGATGTCGAAGATGATGAGGGCGTTGGTGAGGTTCGTGTTCACCGCGTAAATCATGCCCCGGCTAACGCCCAGGAGCATGAGGCTGCTCGTCCGTCGCCGCAACACCAGTACCAACCGCCTTATGCGTCTGCGCAGCCGCGTCAACCGGTTCAGCAGCCGCCTGAAACGCAGGTATCGCCGCAACATGCTCCGCATTCAGCGCAGCCGGTTCAGCAACCGCAGCCAGTTCAGCAGCCGGCCTACCAGCCGCAGCCTGAACAGCCAGTTGTTTCGCAAGTACCGCCAGCTCCACAACCGACGCAGCCAGCGCCCCAACCAGCGCAGCAGGCTTTCCAGGTTGCAGAACCCGTAGCGGCACCGCAGCCTGAACCTGTAAATGAACCGGCGCCTGTCATGGATAAGCCGAAACGCAAAGAAGCGGTGATCATTATGAACGTTGCGGCGCATCACGGTAGCGAGCTTAATGGTGAACTGCTTCTTAACAGCATTCAGCAGGCGGGCTTTATCTTTGGCGATATGAATATTTACCATCGTCATCTTAGCCCGGACGGCAGTGGCCCTGCGTTATTCAGCCTGGCGAATATGGTGAAACCGGGAACATTCGATCCTGAAATGAAGGATTTCACCACTCCTGGCGTCACTATCTTTATGCAGGTTCCGTCTTATGGTGATGAACTGCAAAACTTCAAGCTGATGCTGCAATCTGCGCAGCATATCGCTGATGAAGTCGGTGGTGTGGTTCTTGACGATCAGCGCCGTATGATGACTCCGCAGAAACTGCGCGAGTATCAGGACATCATCCGCGAAGTGAAAGACGCTAACGCCTGATACACTTAAGGCAAATTAACTCTTCTTCGAACCCCCGCTTGTCGGGGGTTTTTAGCATTGATGGTGCGATATGGAATCAATCGAAAGACAACTCACAGAACTGCGAACGACGCTTCGCCATCATGAATATCTTTATCATGTGATGGATGCGCCGGAAATTCCCGACGCTGAATACGACAGGCTGATGCGTGAGCTGCGCGAGCTGGAAGCAAAACATCCGGAACTCATTACCCCGGATTCACCAACCCAGCGCGTAGGCGCAGCACCGCTGGCAGCCTTCAGCCAGATTCGTCATGAAGTTCCGATGCTGTCGTTGGACAACGTTTTTGATGAAGAGAGTTTTCTCGCCTTCAACAAACGCGTACTGGATCGTCTGAAAAGTAACGAAAAAGTCACCTGGTGCTGTGAGCTGAAGCTGGATGGTCTTGCCGTCAGCATTCTGTATGAGAATGGCGTTCTGGTCAGTGCGGCGACCCGTGGCGATGGCACCACCGGAGAAGACATTACGTCTAACGTCCGTACTATCCGCGCTATTCCGTTGAAATTGCATGGTGAGAATATCCCGGCGCGCCTGGAAGTACGTGGTGAAGTATTCCTGCCGCAAGCGGGATTCGAAAAGATCAACGAAGAGGCGCGACGCACGGGCGGGAAAGTATTTGCTAACCCACGTAATGCGGCGGCAGGTTCGCTGCGTCAGCTTGATCCACGTATCACGGCGAAGCGACCGCTCACTTTCTTCTGCTACGGCGTTGGTGTACTGGAAGGCGGCGAGCTGCCTGACACCCATCTTGGCCGTTTAATGCAATTTAAAAAGTGGGGATTACCGGTCAGCGATCGTGTCACGTTATGTGAATCGGCAGAAGAGGTGCTGGCGTTTTATCACAAAGTTGAAGAAGACCGCCCGACGTTGGGCTTTGATATCGACGGCGTGGTGATTAAAGTCAACTCACTGGCGCAGCAGGAACAGCTTGGGTTTGTTTCACGAGCCCCGCGCTGGGCAGTGGCGTTTAAATTCCCGGCGCAGGAACAGATGACTTTCGTGCGCGACGTTGAGTTTCAGGTTGGACGTACCGGCGCTATTACGCCCGTTGCGCGTCTGGAACCTGTACATGTTGCAGGCGTGCTGGTGAGCAATGCTACCTTACACAATGCCGATGAAATCGAACGTCTTGGTTTACGTATTGGCGATAAGGTGGTGATTCGCCGCGCTGGCGATGTGATCCCGCAGGTGGTTAACGTAGTGCTTTCTGAACGCCCGGAAGATACCCGTGAGGTTGTATTTCCGACGCATTGTCCGGTATGTGGTTCTGATGTTGAACGTGTGGAAGGAGAAGCAGTCGCCCGCTGTACTGGTGGCCTGATTTGCGGCGCTCAGCGTAAAGAGTCGCTGAAACACTTTGTTTCCCGCCGCGCGATGGACGTTGACGGTATGGGTGACAAAATCATCGACCAGCTTGTCGAAAAAGAGTATGTCCACACACCTGCTGACCTGTTCAAACTCACCGCAGGCAAACTGACCGGACTGGAGAGAATGGGGCCGAAATCAGCGCAAAACGTGGTTAACGCGCTGGAAAAAGCGAAAGAAACCACCTTTGCTCGCTTCCTTTATGCGCTTGGCATCCGTGAAGTCGGCGAGGCCACCGCAGCAGGTCTGGCGGCATATTTCGGCACGCTGGAAGCACTGGAAGCAGCCTCGATTGAAGAGCTGCAAAAAGTTCCCGATGTCGGAATTGTCGTTGCATCCCATGTTCATAACTTCTTTGCCGAAGACAGTAACCGCAATGTCATCAGCGAGCTGTTAGCGGAAGGCGTTCGCTGGCCTGCGCCGGTCGTCATCAACGCTGAAGAGATCGACAGTCCGTTTGCCGGTAAAACCGTGGTGCTCACCGGTAGCTTAAGTCAGATGTCGCGTGATGACGCTAAAGCTCGCCTGGTCGAACTGGGCGCGAAAGTTGCGGGCAGCGTGTCGAAGAAAACCGATCTGGTGATCGCCGGAGAAGCCGCAGGTTCTAAACTGGCGAAAGCGCAGGAATTGGGCATTGAAGTGATCGACGAAGCTGAAATGCTACGTTTGCTGGGTAACTGAGATGGAAAAAGAGCAGCTGATTGAAATAGCCAATACGATAATGCCGTTTGGCAAGTATAAAGGGCGTCGCTTAATCGACCTGCCGGAAGAGTATCTTTTGTGGTTTGCCCGCAAGGATGAGTTCCCGGCGGGAAAACTCGGTGAGCTAATGCAAATCACGCTGCTGATTAAAACCGAGGGGCTGACGCAACTGGTTCAGCCCCTGAAACGTCCGCTTTAAATCTTCCCAGCGTGGCTTTCCTGCTGCGCCTGTAGTTGCTCGGTCTGGCGCTTATAACGACGCGCCAGCACCGCGCAAACCATCAGCTGGATCTGATGGAAAATCATCAGTGGTAGCACCATCATACCGATAACTGACGTTGGGAACAGAATGTTCGCCATCGGAATACCATTCGCCAGGCTCTTTTTCGAACCACAGAAGACAATCGTTATCTCATCCGCTTTATTGAAACCTAGTCGGCGTGCCATAAAGACGTTAATCACAATCACGATAGCCAACAGCACGCAGCTGACCACCACGATAAACAGCAACGATCCCCAGCCGACTTTGTGCCAGATGCCGTTAACGACTGCTTCGCTGAAGGCCGTATAGACCACCAACAGAATGGAGGTCTGGTCAGTTTTCGCAATCCACTTTTTATTGCGCGCCACCCAGTTGCCAATCCACGGGCGAGAAAGATGCCCCAACACAAAAGGTAGTAACAGCTGCAGCATAATCTTACCGACCTGCTCAAGGCTGCCCTCTGCACCGTGAACATTCATCACCAGACCAACCAGCAATGGCGAAAGGAAAATACCCAGCAGGCTGGATGCTGATGCAGAACAAACGGCCGCCGCGACGTTACCGCCCGCCATCGAAGTAAAAGCGATTGCAGACTGCACGGTGGCAGGGAGAATGCAAAGATAGAGAAAGCCGGAATAGAGCATGGGATCGACGTTTACGGGTTTCCACCAGGCAAACAACACGCCCAGAACCGGAAACAGCACGAAGGTACTGCACATCACCCACAAATGCAGTCGCCAGTGACTACCGCCTGCAATAATAGCCTCTCGCGACAACTTCGCGCCGTGCATAAAGAACAACAGGGCAATGGCTGCCGTGGTCAGATTTTCAAAGAAGGGGACAAAACCGCCTCTGGCCGGAAAGAAAGAAGCCAGTAACACCACCGTGACCAGGGTTAAGGTGAAAGGATCGAGGATACGAAAAAGTTTCATAAAGACTCCAGATGATCGATGGTGCTATTGTGCTTCTTTCAGTTTGAGAAATAAAATTGATTTATTGCATTCATTCATGAAGAAAATAGATGAATGACTCATTAAAACAATTAAATGTTTTCGTCACAGTAGCGCAGGAAGAACCGGTCACTTTCAACAACTGCTGAAGCATTAGAGGACGTGGAGCAAGAACAAGGAGAATAGTGATGGCAGGGCGAGAAGGGGATTCGTTGTATCATATATCGTGTTATGTATTTCTGCCGGGAATCCCGGCAGAAATGGTTCAGAAGTTAAATTTGACCGAGTAAATGATGGCGTCCTGATACCAGGCTTCTCCCAGCTTGTCGTCCGCGTAGCGATACTGAATGCCTGCGGTGATTTTCGCGGTAGCGTTCCACCAGAGGGCGACCGCACCGTTCAGCCCTTCTTTACCGCCATTACCTGCTGCGTAGGTGGCATCACGATCAAACTCGTACTCGTTCCAGTTGGTGAGGGTGAATTTCTCTCTGCCCAGCATAAAGCTGTAACCCGCAACCCAACCTGCCACGTAACCGTTATCGCCAGTGTAATAGGTTTGATCCGTATAGCGTTTAGCGAAGAACGGTTTGAACCACCACCCCTTGCCAGTAAAGTTGTAGCCGATACCGTACAGGAACATATCATCGTGGAAATTCACACGATTTGCAGAACCGTAGGTGCCATACGCGTGCAGGTAGAGATTAAATCCGGTATCGCCCAGGTAAATGCGGTTGGTATTTTTAAAGGTATAACGCTGCTCGCTACCTGGTTTATCGTGGCGGTCGTTATAAAAGTTTTCCCAGTCGAAGAACCCGTACATTTCTCCCCAACTAAAGTTAGCGCCGCCTTCCATTTCAAGATAACCAAAATCATCTTTGTGTGATTTGGTCGACGATTTCTCAGTGGTTCTGCTGGTCCAGTCCAGGTAATGCACGCCGATATCTGCAAATCCACTTTTAAATTCTGCATGAGATATAACAGGTATGGCTAATAAAGAGGAAAGAGTCAGAAGATGTTTTTTCATAGCATAAATCCCTATGCCGATCGTTATTAGTAGATTGCTTAATAAAATGGTTGCTTAAAAACGGCATATTGTTAATGCAAGGGAGTGAGTATCACCAATACAGTTTTTGCTGAGAATTAATAGTGAAAAGATATAAATTCATCGATATCGAATCACTATTGAATGCGTGAAAAAAGTGTATTGGTAAGAGCCGGGACAACCTCGCTATAAAAAGGCGTTAGATTCAACCCTACAGAAAAAGGATATATATGTCTCAGGCAAATTTTTCTCATAACCCGCTGTATTGCGTCGATATTATCCGGGCTTATAAACCAGATTTCACACCACGAGTGGTTTTTATTTTAGGTTCCGGGCTGGGCGCGCTGGCCGATCAGATTGAGAACGCTGTCGCCATTTCCTATGAAAAGCTGCCGGGCTTCCCGGTGAGTACGGTGCATGGACATGCAGGCGAGCTGGTGTTGGGGCATCTCCAGGGCGTTCCGGTGGCATGTATGAAAGGTCGGGGACATTTCTATGAAGGTCGTGGAATGACCATCATGACCGATGCGATTCGTACTTTCAAATTGCTGGGTTGTGAACTGCTGTTCTGCACCAATGCGGCGGGATCACTGCGTCCGGAGGTGGGGGCGGGCAGTCTGGTTGCGCTGAAAGACCACATCAACACCATGCCGGGTACACCGATGGTGGGTCTTAACGATGAACGTTTTGGAGAACGCTTCTTCTCGCTGGCAAATGCCTATGATGCGGATTACCGGGCTCTGTTGCAAAAAGTGGCGAAAGAAGAGGGATTCCCCCTGACGGAAGGTGTGTTTGTTTCGTATCCGGGACCGAATTTCGAAACGGCGGCTGAAATTCGCATGATGCAAATTATTGGCGGGGATGTCGTTGGAATGTCCGTTGTGCCTGAAGTTATTTCAGCACGCCATTGTGACCTGAAGGTAGTGGCCGTTTCTGCGATTACCAATATGGCGGAAGGTCTGAGTGACGTAAAGCTTTCGCATACCCAAACGCTGGCAGCTGCGGAGCTCTCTAAGCAGAACTTTATCAACCTTATTTGCGGCTTTCTGCGCAATATTGCCTAAGTAAAACAACAATAAACGGCCTCACGGGTGAGGCCACATGATGCGATAAGGAAACGATTATGAGCATCGCTTTACGCTTAAAGGTAATGTCCTTTTTGCAATATTTTATCTGGGGGAGCTGGCTGGTTACCCTCGGTTCTTACATGATTAATACCCTTCATTTTACCGGCGCTAACGTCGGTATGGTCTACAGCTCCAAAGGGATTGCTGCGATAATTATGCCTGGCATTATGGGGATTATCGCGGATAAATGGCTGCGTGCGGAACGTGCATATATGCTGTGCCACTTGGTGTGTGCTGGTGTGCTTTTTTATGCGGCGTCGGTGAGTGATCCGGATACGATGTTTTGGGTGATGTTAGTCAATGCGATGGCATTTATGCCGACTATCGCATTATCGAACAGCGTCTCTTATTCCTGCCTCGCCCAGGCGGGGCTTGACCCGGTGACGGCTTTCCCGCCTATTCGCGTTTTTGGTACGGTGGGATTCATCATCGCGATGTGGGCGGTAAGCTTACTGCATCTGGAATTGAGCAGTCTGCAACTGTATATCGCTTCCGGGGCGTCTCTGCTGCTGTCGGCTTATGCGCTGACTTTGCCTAAGATTCCTGTTGCGCAGAAAAAAGTGGCTACTTCGCTTGCCAGTAAGCTCGGTCTGGATGCCTTCGTCCTGTTCAAAAATCCACGCATGGCCATCTTTTTCCTCTTCGCCATGATGCTGGGCGCGGTACTGCAAATTACCAACGTTTTTGGCAACCCGTTCCTGCATGATTTTGCTCGTAACCCGGAGTTTGCTGATAGCTTCGTGGTGAAGTATCCGTCCATTTTACTGTCAGTTTCACAGATGGCTGAAGTCGGTTTTATTCTGACGATTCCGTTCTTTTTAAAGCGTTTCGGTATCAAAACGGTCATGCTTATGAGTATGGTGGCCTGGACGCTACGCTTTGGCTTCTTCGCTTATGGCGATCCGTCACCAACCGGGTTTATTTTGCTGCTGCTGTCGATGATTGTTTACGGCTGCGCGTTTGATTTCTTCAATATTTCCGGTTCGGTCTTTGTCGAACAGGAAGTTGATTCCAGCATTCGTGCCAGCGCACAGGGGCTCTTTATGACCATGGTAAATGGTGTCGGTGCGTGGGTGGGCTCGATTCTGAGCGGTATGGCAGTAGATTACTTCTCGGTAGATGGCGTAAAAGACTGGCAAACTATCTGGCTGATGTTTGCAGGATATTCTCTTTTCCTCGCAGTGATATTTTTCTTTGGGTTTAAATATAACCATGACCCTGAAAAGATAACACATCGAACAGTGACACATTAAAAGGATTTGCAGCTCTGTTTTTCGGGGCTGCTTTTATGATAAAGGTTAATTAGTGAAAGATATTTTATTTTCTTCTGGTGTCGGTTTTGGCATTGGTGCTTTATTTACAATCGTGCGATTACCTATTCCTGTGCCAAATGTATTGCCGGGTATATTATCTATTGTGTTTATGTATGTAGGTTATCTGGTGGTGAAATACTTTATGCCGTGATAATTTAACAAGATATATTTATTAAACGGAGCACTTAATTATGGAACGCATTTACAGAACAGACCTTAAGTTGCTCCGTTATTTTCTTGCTGTAGCGGAAGAGTTACATTTTGGCCGCGCAGCGGCGCGTTTAAATATGTCTCAGCCTCCGCTCAGTATTCATATTAAAGAGCTGGAAAATCAACTTGGCACACAGCTTTTTATTCGTCACTCGCGCAGCGTCGTCCTGACACACGCGGGCAAAATTTTGATGGAAGAATCGCGCCGATTGCTGATGAATGCAAATCAGGTGTTGGCTCGGATTGAACAAATAGGGCGGGGAGAAGCAGGACGGATTGAACTCGGTGTGGTCGGAACGGCAATGTGGGGACGGATGCGACCGGTTATGCGGCGATTTCTTAGGGAAAACCCCAACGTTGAAGTACTGTTTCGCGAAAAGATGCCTGCGATGCAAATGGCGCTGTTGGAGCGTCGCGAACTCGATGCCGGGATCTGGCGAATGGCGACAGAACCACCGGAAGATTTTACCAGCTTACGCTTGCATGAATCGGCGTTTCTGGTAGCGATGCCTGAAGAGCATCACCTCTCATCATATTCCGCCGTTCCGCTGGAAGCACTACGTGACGAGTATTTTGTCACAATGCCGCCCGTGTACACTGACTGGGATTTTTTGCAGCGTGTTTGTCAGCAGGCGGGGTTTTCACCGGTTGTTATTCGCGAAGTTAATGAACCGCAAACGGTGCTGGCCATGATCAGTATGGGTATTGGTATCACCTTGATAGCAGACAGCTACGCACAGATGAACTGGCCTGGTGTCATTTTTCGTCCGCTCAAAGAGCGCATCCCGGCAGATTTGTATATTGTTTATGAAACGCAGCAGGTGACACCTGCGATGGTTAAGCTATTGGCAGCATTGACACAGTAAGCGAGGAGTTGCCGGAAATTGTAGGTCTGATAAGCGAAGTACATCAGGCAATTTCGTAAATCGCAGATAGCAAAAAAGCGCCTTTAGGGCGCTTTTTTACATTGGTGGGTCGTGCAGGATTCGAACCTGCGACCAATTGATTAAAAGTCAACTGCTCTACCAACTGAGCTAACGACCCGAAGTGGTGGGTGATGACGGGATCGAACCGCCGACCCCCTCCTTGTAAGGGAGGTGCTCTCCCAGCTGAGCTAATCACCCACTTCGGTACTTCACATTGTTACAAGAAATTTAGCTGGCGAGAAAGTGGTGGGTGATGACGGGATCGAACCGCCGACCCCCTCCTTGTAAGGGAGGTGCTCTCCCAGCTGAGCTAATCACCCACTTCTCAATTTCTTGCTACACGGCGGAGACTACATAAAGTAGTTGGTGGGTGATGACGGGATCGAACCGCCGACCCCCTCCTTGTAAGGGAGGTGCTCTCCCAGCTGAGCTAATCACCCCCGCTGTGTGGAGTCGCATTATAGGGAGAGTTCGAAATGAGTCAACGTATTTTCTAAAGAATTTGTTTGTTCGTCGTAAAATTAAGCAGGATGATCGCAAAACAGACCGTGTTGCGCAATTTCTCAACGAAAACAATAATGCATCATGTAGCAACCCGAACTACATTGAGGAATCAGGCTGGAGTGATAGAATATCGCCCACTCAATTTTCCAGGATTTGCCGGTTGTCGGCATCTTTCTAAACGTAAGGCCATTTCATGAAAATCAAAACTCGCTTCGCGCCAAGCCCAACAGGCTATCTGCACGTTGGCGGCGCGCGTACTGCTCTTTACTCCTGGCTTTTTGCACGTAACCACGGCGGTGAGTTCGTGCTGCGTATTGAAGACACCGATCTTGAGCGTTCTACGCCGGAAGCTATCGAAGCCATTATGGATGGTATGAACTGGCTGAGTCTGGAGTGGGATGAAGGTCCGTACTATCAGACCAAACGTTTTGATCGCTATAACGCAGTTATCGATCAGATGCTGGAAGAGGGCACGGCCTATAAATGCTATTGCTCTAAAGAGCGTCTGGAAGCACTGCGTGAAGAGCAAATGGCGAAAGGTGAGAAGCCGCGTTATGACGGTCGCTGCCGCCACAGCCATGAGCATCATGCTGATGAACCGTGTGTCGTACGTTTTGCTAATCCGCAAGAAGGTTCTGTGGTTTTTGACGATCAGATCCGTGGTCCGATCGAGTTCAGCAACCAGGAGCTGGATGATCTGATTATCCGCCGTACCGATGGTTCTCCGACCTATAACTTCTGTGTAGTTGTCGATGACTGGGATATGGAAATCACCCATGTTATCCGTGGTGAAGACCATATCAACAACACGCCGCGCCAGATCAACATTCTGAAAGCCCTGAAAGCACCAGTGCCGGTTTACGCGCACGTTTCTATGATCAACGGCGATGACGGTAAAAAACTGTCCAAACGTCACGGTGCGGTCAGCGTAATGCAGTATCGCGACGACGGCTATCTGCCGGAAGCATTGCTGAACTATCTGGTGCGTCTGGGCTGGTCCCATGGCGATCAGGAAATCTTCACCCGTGAAGAGATGATCAAATATTTCACCCTGAATGCCGTCAGCAAATCTGCCAGCGCGTTCAATACCGACAAGCTGCTGTGGTTAAACCACCACTACATTAACACGCTGCCGCCGGAGTATGTTGCTACCCATTTACAGTGGCACATCGAGCAGGAAAATATCGATACCCGCAACGGCCCGCAGCTGGCGGATCTGGTTAAACTGCTGGGAGAACGCTGCAAAACTCTGAAAGAAATGGCACAGAGCTGCCGTTACTTCTACGAAGATTTTGCTGAGTTCGATGCCGATGCAGCGAAAAAACATCTGCGCCCGGTAGCGCGTCAGCCGCTGGAAGTGGTTCGCGACAAACTGGCAGCTATTACTGATTGGACAGCTGAAAACGTTCACCACGCTATTCAGACGACGGCGGACGAGCTGGAAGTGGGGATGGGCAAAGTCGGTATGCCGCTGCGTGTCGCTGTCACTGGTGCGGGGCAGTCGCCGGCACTGGATGTTACCGTTCACGCGATCGGCAAAGCTCGTAGCATCGAGCGCATCAACAAAGCTCTGGCTTTTATTGCTGAACGCGAAAGCCAGCAGTAATTAGCGTATAAAAGATAAACGGCAGGAGATAGTATCCTGCCGTTTTTTATTTATGCTGATTCGTCAATGTCGAGACGGGCAAGGAAATTACGAATCCCTTCACGCGATAAAAATTGCGCAACTTTTTCCTGCTCACTGTGAGTCATATTGTCTATTGCGCTGATTATTTGCCGATAAGCCGGAGTGCGCATACCCGGCGCGTATTCAGCAAGGGATTCTTCGGCCTCGAGAAGCATTGGCGTATTACGGAAGGCAGGCGTGTTTTGAATAAATTCGCAAACATGTGTGTCCAGTAGAATAAGTCTGGCTCGACCACCTTTCACTCCGGGAAATTTTTCTGTTTTCCAGCCTTTTTCTCTAATCCAGCGGTTAACTGTTTGTTTCGCCACACCGAGGCATTCCGCCAGTTCTTCGGTGGTCATTTTATTGCGTAATCTTTTCATATTATTTGCTGTTGCGAATCCCTAAGCGTTGTAATAACCCGATAATCCCTTCCCGCAGAAGCAATGATGTAAACTGCTTTTGTTCAGCCGGCGTCATCTCTTTCGCCAGCGTAGCTAACAGCACTTCAAGCGGTGCATCGCCAGACAGGGCGGGTATTTCTCCCTGACCCTCCGGGCGTTCTGCATTGCGAATATATTCACGAACCTGTTCATTGACGTGTACCAGTCGAGCCTTGCCCCCCTGGACGCCCGGTTTTGGTGATGTCGTCCAGCCTTCCTTGCGTACCCATTTATTAATGGTCTGCCGGCTATAACCGGTCAGTCTGGCAAGTTCATCTGGCGTCATCCTCTCCTTGAACATAACAATTCCCTGAATAGTTGTGGGTCTATTAAGTGTTCATTTTATAGCATCAATTTACATGAAACCGTGACATGAATAACTACTGAATGCGAGGCGTAATCCAAAAATGTTCATTTGCCTGATTTTTCAGCGATTGAAACAAGGCGCTGCAATTTGCCGTTGACACATTCGGACGGAATTCATATGATGCCGCCCGTCAACTCGACAAGCTTTACGTGATGGGGCTATAGCTCAGCTGGGAGAGCGCTTGCATGGCATGCAAGAGGTCAGCGGTTCGATCCCGCTTAGCTCCACCAAATTTTGCACCCAGCAAATTTGGTACGTAAACGCATCGTGGGGCTATAGCTCAGCTGGGAGAGCGCTTGCATGGCATGCAAGAGGTCAGCGGTTCGATCCCGCTTAGCTCCACCAAATTTCAAACCCTCGCTGTGAAGCGGGGGTTTTTTGTCTCTGATTTTTGCCGCTTTTGTAATACAGTCTACGCCCGGGTTAGTGCCGCCTGGTGAAAGCATCATTGGATGAAAAAGCGGCAACAGGCCGACTCCTGTTTGCTTCGCGATGCGAATAAACTTATTATTTGGGTGCCTGAAAACCCCGATCAGTGAGAGTAGTCTACTCATGTTTGTGGAGCATAATCTGATAAAAAATATCAAGATATTCACACTGGCGTTTACGCTCACCGTGGTACTTATTCAGCTATCCCGTTTTATTTCGCCACTTGCCGTTATCCACTCCAGCTATATCTTTCTGGCGTGGATGCCACTGTGCGTAATGCTGTCAATATTGTTCATCTTTGGCTGGCGTGGTGTTGTTCCCGTTTTATGCGGGATGTTTTGCACTAATCTGTGGAATTTCCATCTCTCATTTTTGCAAACTGCCGTCATGCTCGGTAGCCAGACATTTGTAGTGCTGTGTGCCTGTGCAATATTACGCTGGCAGTTAGGAACGCGTTGGCGTTATGGGTTAACCACCCGATACGTCTGGCGACGTCTCTTCTGGCTTGGTTTAGTGACGCCGATTGGCATCAAAGGCAGCATGTATCTGGTGGGTAGCTTTTTTGATTTCCCGCTAAAGATATCGACATTTTTCGGCGATGCAGATGCTATTTTCACGGTCGTTGATTTACTTAGCCTTTTCACGGCAGTGTTGATTTACAACATGCTCTATTACTATCTCACTCGCATGATTGTAAGCCCCCACTTTGCGCAGATATTGTGGCGCAGGGATATCGCCCCGTCGCTGAACAAAGAGAAACGTGCATTTACTTTAAGCTGGCTGGCGGCTCTTAGCGTACTGCTACTTCTGATGTGTACGCCTTATGAAAACGACTTTATTGCCGGTTACCTGGTGCCCGTTTTCTTCATCATCTTTACCCTTGGTGTTGGTAAACTTCGTTATCCGTTTTTAAATCTCACCTGGGCTGTTTCGACTCTTTTCCTCTTGAATTACAACCAGAATTTTTTACAAGGGGTCGAAACTGAATATTCGCTGGCATTTATTCTCGCGGTGCTGATTTCCTTTAGCGTTTGCCTGCTTTACATGGTGCGTATTTACCATCGAAGTGAATGGCTTAATCGCCGCTGGCATTTGCAGGCCCTGACCGATCCATTAACGCTATTACCCAACTTTCGTGCACTGGAGCAATCGCAGGAGCAGGAGGCGGGAAAGAGTTTTTGCTGCCTGCGTATTGATAATCTTGAGTTTATGAGTCGTCATTACGGTCTGGTGATGCGTGTTCATTGTATCCGCTCAATTTACCGAACCTTGCTGCCATTGATGCAGGAAAACGAAAAGTTGTATCAACTGCCGGGCAGTGAATTGCTGCTGGTACTGACCGGGCCGGAAACGGAAGGTCGACTACAGCATATGGTTAACATCCTCAATAGTCGGCAGATTCACTGGAACAACACCGGTCTGGATATGGGCTATGGTGCCGCCTGGGGGCGTTTTGATGGCAATCAGGAAACCCTGCAGCCTATGTTGGGGCAGTTAAGCTGGCTGGCGGAACAATCCTGCGTTCATCACCACGTGTTGGCGTTGGATAATCGAGAGGAGATGGCGTCCGGGCAGACCACCAAACAGGTACTGTTGCTGAACACCATTCGTAAGGCGTTAGATAATGGTGATTTGCTTCTCTACGCCCAGCCCATTCGTAACAAAGAGGGGCAGGGCTATGATGAGATCCTGGCGCGTCTGAAATATGACGACGGCATTATGACGCCGGATAAATTTCTGCCGCTTATCGCCCAGTTTAACCTTAGCGCGCGTTTCGATTTGCAGGTGCTGGAATCTCTGTTGAAGTGGTTAGCAACTCACCCTTCCAACAATAAAGGTCCGCGCTTTTCAGTCAATTTAATGCCGCTCACTCTGTTGCAAAAAAATATCGCCGGGCGGATTATTCGTCTGTTTAAGCGTTATCACATCTCCCCGGAGACAGTCATTCTTGAGATCACCGAGGAGCAGGCGTTTTCAAATGCAGAGAGCAGCATGTACAACATCGAGCAACTGCATAAATTTGGCTTCCGTATTGCGATTGATGACTTTGGCACTGGTTATGCCAACTACGAGCGATTAAAACGTTTGCAGGCCGATATCATCAAGATTGATGGCGTCTTTGTGAAAGATATAGTGACTAATACGCTGGATGCGATGATTGTGCGGTCAATTACCGACCTGGCGAAAGCGAAGTCGTTAAGCGTGGTAGCGGAGTTTGTCGAAACGCAACAGCAGCAGGCGTTATTGCATAAACTTGGGGTGCAATATCTGCAAGGGTATTTGATTGGTCGCCCGCAGCCATTAGCTGATTAACAGGCGTAAAAAAGCCGGGGGATTATCCCCGGCATTTGAGGCTGATGACAACCAGTAAACTGTCTGATGCGCTATGCTTATCAGGCCTGGATGGGAATCACAATCTATTGAATTTGCGATGTTTTGTATGCCGGATAAAGCGTTTACGCCGCATCCGGCATAAACAGAGCACACGTTGTCAACAAACTGAAGCCGGGGAACATTCCCCGGCTTTTTTAATGAATGTATTGGACTTACAGCACCAGTGCTGCGATTGACGCAGAAAGTACGCTCACCAGCGTAGAGCCGTAAACCAGTTTCAGACCGAAGCGAGAAACCACGTTACCTTGCTCTTCGTTCAGACCTTTAACCGCGCCCGCGATAATCCCGATAGAAGAGAAGTTAGCAAAGGATACCAGGAACACAGAGATGATGCCTTCTGCACGCGGAGAAAGCGTGGAAGCAATTTTCTGCAGATCCATCATCGCAACGAACTCGTTGGAAACCAGTTTGGTCGCCATGATACTGCCCACTTGCAGTGCTTCGTTGGATGGAACACCCATTACCCATGCAACCGGATAGAAGATGTAGCCCAGGATACCCTGGAAGGAGATGCTGTAGCCAAACCAGCCAGTCACGGTGGCAAACAGTGCGTTCAATGCGGCGATCAGGGCGATAAAGCCGATCAGCATCGCTGCAACGATAATGGCAACTTTGAAACCTGCCAGAATGTATTCACCCAGCATTTCGAAGAAGCTCTGACCTTCGTGCAGGTTGGACATCTGAATGTTTTCTTCGCTGGCGTCAACACGGTAAGGGTTGATCAGCGACAGCACGATAAAGGTGCTGAACATGTTCAGTACCAGTGCAGCAACGACGTATTTCGGCTCCAGCATCGTCATGTATGCGCCAACGATGGACATCGACACGGTGGACATCGCTGTTGCTGCCATGGTGTACATACGATTACGGGAGATTTTGCCGAGGATATCTTTATAGGCGATAAAGTTCTCGGATTGTCCCAAAATCAGGGAGCTGACGGCGTTAAAGGATTCCAGTTTGCCCATGCCATTGACTTTGGAAAGCAGGAAACCAATCGCGCGGATAATCACCGGCAGCACGCGAATGTGCTGGAGAATACCGATCAACGCAGAAATAAAGACGATAGGGCACAGCACTTTCAGGAAGAAGAACGCCAGGCCTTGATCATTCATGCTACCAAAGACGAAGTTAGTACCTTCGTTGGCAAATCCGAGCAGTTTTTCGAACATTTCGGAGAAGCCTTTCACGAAGCCCAGACCAACGTCAGAGTTCAGGAAGAACCACGCCAGTAATACTTCGATAACAAGCAGTTGAATAATATAACGGATACGAATTTTTTTGCGGTCGCTGCTTGCCAGCAATGCGAGAATCGCAACAACGGCTAGTGCCAGTACAAAATGAAGGACGCGGTCCATATTTGCTCCAAATATGAGGCAGGTTAAATTTCCGTGCACATTCTATGCAACATGATTCAGGAAAACGAGATCTGACACACACTATAATGACGTCCTGTGACAAGCTTCAAAAATAGTGAGCTGTCCTACATTTCTGCTATGTTGTGTATGGAAGCGGAAAGTTATGTAAATGTGCTAACATTAAACATAAAAATAACATTCAAGCCATCAATCTTTTCGTAGTCATAATCCTGGTCTATCAGAGAAATCATCACAACCATTTAAATGAATTTGATAATCATTCTCGTTTGACATAGCATGAAACATAGCAAAGGCTATGTTTTAGAGGCACAACAAGATGACGAACTATCGCGTTGAGAGTAGCAGCGGACGGGCGGCGCGCAAGATGAGGCTCGCATTAATGGGACCTGCGTTCATTGCGGCGATTGGTTATATCGATCCCGGCAACTTTGCGACCAATATTCAGGCGGGTGCCAGCTTCGGCTATAAGCTATTGTGGGTTGTTGTCTGGGCTAATCTGATGGCGATGCTGATTCAGATCCTCTCGGCCAAGCTGGGGATTGCCACCGGTAAAAATCTGGCGGAACAAATTCGCGATCACTACCCGCGTCCGGTCGTCTGGTTCTATTGGGTTCAGGCAGAAATTATTGCGATGGCTACCGACCTGGCGGAATTTATTGGCGCGGCTATCGGTTTCAAACTGATTCTTGGGGTTTCGCTGTTGCAGGGCGCCGTATTAACGGGTATCGCAACCTTCCTGATTTTAATGCTGCAACGTCGCGGGCAAAAACCGCTGGAGAAAGTGATTGGCGGGCTACTGCTGTTTGTCGCAGCGGCTTACATTGTTGAGCTGATCTTCTCCCAGCCTAACCTGGCGCAGTTAGGTAAAGGAATGGTGATCCCGAGTTTACCTACCTCAGAGGCGGTCTTCCTGGCTGCGGGTGTGCTGGGGGCGACGATTATGCCGCATGTGATTTATTTGCACTCTTCGCTGACCCAGCATCTGCATGGTGGGTCACGGCAGCAACGTTATTCAGCCACCAAATGGGATGTCGCGATTGCCATGACTATTGCTGGTTTTGTCAATCTGGCGATGATGGCAACGGCTGCTGCCGCGTTCCACTTTTCCGGCCATACTGGTGTCGCCGATCTTGACGAAGCCTACCTGACGCTGCAACCGCTGTTAAGCAATGCTGCAGCGACTGTCTTTGGTTTAAGCCTGGTGGCAGCTGGGCTTTCTTCAACGGTGGTGGGTACGTTGGCGGGGCAGGTGGTGATGCAGGGTTTTATTCGTTTCCATATCCCACTGTGGGTACGCCGTACGGTAACCATGCTGCCGTCATTTATTGTCATTCTGATGGGATTAGATCCGACACGGATTCTGGTTATGAGTCAGGTGCTGCTCAGTTTTGGTATTGCTCTGGCGCTGGTGCCACTGCTGATTTTCACCAGTGACAGCAAGTTGATGGGCGATCTGGTGAACAGCAAACGCGTAAAACAGACTGGCTGGGTGATTGTGGTGTTGGTAGTGGCGCTGAATATCTGGCTGTTGGTGGGAACGGCGCTGGGGTTGTAGTTGAACGGGCGTCGCATCAGACACCACAGGCGGATGCGGCGTAAAACGCCTTATCCGCCCTACGCGTTCAATGGAGTGGGGCTGTAGGCCTGATAAGACGCACAAGCGTCGCATCAGGCATCGTGCTCCATTAGTGGATGTGTTTAATGACGATGTCCGTGTCCACGGCCTTTCCCGCGATGATCATCACGGTCGCGCCAGCCTTCACGATAGCCACGCTCATACGCTTTACGCTTATCCCAGCCACGGTGGTAGCCATTATCGTGACGCCACCAGCGGTTTTTACGCCATTCGTAATTACGGTGCCAGTAATCACGGTCGCGCCAGTGACCACCGTCCCAGTAATTACCGTAGTGATCGCGATCGCCAATTTGTAATTTGATTGATGGCAGTAGGGTAATTTCACCTGCGTTTGCCGCAAGTGGGGTAAAAGCCATCAGGGCGGCCGCCAGAAACAGTGACCTGAACATTGTTATTCTCCTTCACGATCGAAGCCGTCAGCGGCCTGTTAACGCAATATTACGGGGAGGTAAAGCCCCGTTTCATCGCCATAACTCTTAAATCATGAGGGAGAGCATTTTTTGCTAAAGGTTATCGTGGGGTGGTTGCTGCTTCGGGCGATTCACAATCATCATTGGTTTGCCAGCCAGCAATAGCCATGCCGGAAGCATAACGATACAAAGTAGCGGTAGCAGATTGGTATCAGGTACAACGACCGCCGCCATAAACAGGCTTAACCAGCCATCGCGCGTTACCACCAGTACCATACCGAGAATAGCGCAGGAGACAGTAATTGCCGCCGGGACTGCGGGAACGTGTTCATGTAGCATCAAACCTAACGCCACGCCAACAAACACTGCCGGGAATATTCGCCCGCCACGAAACCCGCTGGCGGCGGCAATGACCAGAGCGGCGAGCTTAATCACCGCCAGTAAAAAGTAATCACTGGTGCTGAAAGCCTGATTCATCACCATTTGCTGCATCTCATCCAGCCCTTTAAACAGTGAAACCGGCCCACCAATAACGCCCAAAATACCGAGAATAAACCCGCCAACCCCGAGCATGAGCACAGGGTTTTTAATCTGATGCATCATTGCGTGCAACCGTGGCAGACACCATACGGCGACCATCCCCGCAGCGATAGCAATCGCCGCTACAATCGCACCGCTGATGATGTCTGCCATCTGCATCTGTCCGTAATGCGCAATGGGCAGCGAAAAATGAGGATGGAAAAATAGACTTGTCGTCAGCGCACCAGCCGCCGCTGCCATTAACGGCGCAAAGAGTCGATCCCATAGCGGCACTTCATTACTGCCATTTAAGGTTTGCGAAAATATCAACGCCGCCGCAACAGGTGTGCCAAATAGCGCACCAATAGTTCCGGCTGAGGCTAAAATAGTCCATTCCATCCGGTTAACTCGAGGTAACAGACGAGCGCCTATCGCCACCGCGAGGGCGATATTAACGGTCATAATCGGATGTTCCGGCCCCAGGCTGACACCACCGGCAAGACCGAGAATTAATGCTACGATAAGCCCTGGTAGCGCAGAAGGGGAGACTGGCGCGCCGATCAGCGGTTCACTGGCGGGGTCTGGTCCGGCATGACCCTGGCTGAAACGGATAACCAGTCCCACTGCGATCCCCGTCAACGTTAATATTCCGATGATCCACAGCGGTGAATCCTGGGCTATTCCCAGACTTCCCGGCAGTCGTTGCCAGAGTAAATTCTGTAATACCGAGGCGATTTTCATCACCACAATCAGAATAAGACTGGACGCAATCCCAATTGCCAGGGCAGGAAGCGATAATAACAACATGGTTCTGGCTCGCGAATGGAGCATGTTCTATTCCTTATGCGGGGTCAGATACTTAGTTTGCCCAGCTTGCATAAAGGCATCGCTGCAATTGGTGCTGAAACGATAAAGTAATAGTGTGACCCAGATCGATATTTACAGGGAGCCCGCCTTTCCGGCGTTGTTGTTAGGCTCCCAGGTATTTACAGTGTGAGAAAGAATTATTTTGACTTTAGCGGAGCAGTAGAAGAATGACAAAGTATGCATTAGTCGGTGATGTGGGCGGCACCAACGCACGTCTTGCTCTGTGTGATATTGCCAGTGGTGAAATCTCGCAGGCTAAAACCTATTCTGGGCTTGATTATCCCAGCCTGGAAGCGGTTATCCGCGTTTATCTCGAAGAACATAAGGTCGAGGTGAAAGACGGTTGTATTGCCATCGCTTGCCCAATTACCGGTGACTGGGTGGCAATGACCAACCATACCTGGGCGTTCTCAATTGCCGAAATGAAAAAGAATCTCGGTTTTAGCCATCTGGAAATTATTAACGATTTTACCGCTGTATCGATGGCGATCCCGATGCTGAAAAAAGAGCATCTGATCCAGTTTGGTGGTAAGGAACCGGTTGAAGGTAAACCTATCGCGGTTTACGGTGCCGGAACAGGGCTGGGAGTGGCGCATTTGGTTCATGTCGATAAACGCTGGGTAAGCCTGCCAGGCGAAGGCGGTCACGTTGATTTTGCGCCAAACAGCGAAGAAGAGGCCATTATTCTCGAAATACTGCGTGCTGAAATAGGCCATGTCTCTGCTGAACGCGTGCTCTCTGGACCAGGCCTGGTGAATTTGTACCGCGCGATTGTGAAAGCCGACAACCGCCTGCCAGAAAATCTCAAGCCAAAAGATATTACCGAACGCGCGCTGGCCGACAGTTGTACCGATTGCCGCCGCGCGTTGTCGCTGTTTTGCGTGATTATGGGCCGTTTTGGCGGCAATCTGGCGCTCAATCTCGGCACATTTGGCGGCGTGTTTATTGCGGGCGGTATGGTGCCGCGTTTCCTTGAGTTCTTCAAAGCCTCTGGTTTCCGTGCCGCTTTTGAAGACAAAGGCCGCTTTAAAGAATATGTCCATGATATTCCGGCTTATCTCATCGTCCATGACAATCCGGGTCTTCTCGGCTCAGGCGCACATTTACGCCAGACCTTAGGGTACGTCCTGTAAATCCTTCCTGCCATATCGGGAGGCAACTCTCCCGATAACCTTTTAAATCATGCGGTTAGTTCAATTTTTCTTTGTGTTTCATCACAAGGCCGACCTGCGTCACACTTCCGCACTACGGGATTAATTCTCCAGTAAATGCATTATTTGTCTGGTAACGGCAATTTGTTTTGCACGTTCATAATTTCACTCGTTAACTATAAACGAACGAGGAAATAACGATGAGTAAGAAACTGATTGCCTTATGTGCCTGCCCGATGGGCCTTGCGCACACTTTTATGGCGGCTCAGGCGCTGGAAGAGGCCGCAGTGGAAGCTGGCTATGAAGTGAAGATTGAAACCCAGGGCGCAGACGGCATCCAGAATCGCCTGACGGCGCAGGATATCGCCGAAGCAACCATCATCATCCACTCCGTAGCTGTTACCCCGGAAGATAACGAACGTTTCGAATCCCGCGACGTTTATGAAATCACTTTGCAGGACGCAATTAAAAACGCTGCGGGCATCATCAAAGAAATCGAAGAGATGATTGCCGCTGAACAACCGTAATTTTCGACAGGGATAATTGTTATGGCCATTAAAAAACGCAGTGCAACCGTTGTGCCTGGCGCATCCGGTGCGGCAGCGGCAATTAAGAATCCGCAGGCCTCTAAAAGCAGCTTCTGGGGTGAACTTCCGCAGCATGTGATGTCAGGGATTTCACGCATGGTGCCGACCTTAATTATGGGCGGCGTGATCCTCGCTTTCAGCCAGCTGATTGCTTATAGCTGGCTAAAAATTCCCGCTGACATTGGCATTATGGATGCACTTAATAGCGGGAAATTTTCCGGTTTCGACCTCTCCTTACTGAAATTTGCTTGGCTGTCGCAGTCCTTCGGCGGCGTGTTGTTTGGTTTTGCCATTCCGATGTTTGCCGCTTTTGTGGCGAACTCTATCGGCGGCAAACTGGCGTTCCCGGCTGGGTTTATCGGCGGGTTGATGTCTACCCAGCCAACGCAACTGCTGAACTTTGATCCCAGTACTATGCAGTGGGCGACCTCTTCACCAGTGCCGTCTACCTTCATTGGTGCACTGATTATTTCCATCGTTGCGGGTTATCTCGTGAAGTGGATGAACCAGAAAATCCAGTTACCGGATTTCCTGTTAGCGTTCAAAACCACATTTTTGCTACCGATTCTTTCCGCCATTTTTGTCATGCTGGCGATGTATTACGTCATCACCCCATTTGGCGGTTGGATCAACGGTGGGATCCGTGCCGTATTGACCGCCGCAGGAGAGAAGGGGGCGCTGATGTATGCGATGGGTATCGCAGCAGCGACCGCAATCGACCTCGGTGGCCCAATCAACAAAGCAGCAGGTTTCGTTGCTTTCAGCTTTACCACTGACCACGTATTACCGGTTACCGCGCGTTCTATCGCTATCGTTATTCCGCCGATTGGTCTGGGTCTGGCGACTATTATCGACCGTCGTTTAACCGGCAAACGCCTGTTTAACGCCCAGCTTTATCCGCAGGGTAAAACCGCGATGTTCCTGGCGTTTATGGGGATCAGTGAAGGTGCGATTCCGTTTGCGCTGGAAAGCCCCATCACCGCAATTCCGTCCTATATGGTCGGTGCGATTGTCGGCTCCACCGCCGCTGTCTGGTTGGGTGCAGTGCAATGGTTCCCTGAATCAGCAATCTGGGCGTGGCCGCTGGTGACTAATCTGGGCGTCTACATGGCGGGGATCGCGCTGGGGGCAATCATTACCGCGCTGATGGTGGTGTTCCTGCGTCTGATGATGTTCCGCAAAGGCAAATTGTTAATCGATAGCCTGTAAGAAGGAAAATTCAGATGACATTACTCGCTTCGCTGCGTGACTGGCTTAAGGCGCAACAACTGGATGCGGTGCTTCTCTCCTCACGACAGAACAAACAGCCGCATCTGGGGATCTCCACCGGATCAGGCTATGTGGTGATTAGCCGTGAGAGCGCGCACATTCTGGTGGATTCGCGCTATTACGTGGAGGTGGAAGCTCGTGCGCAAGGCTACCAGCTACATTTGCTTGACGCGACGCACACGCTGGCAACCATCGTCAATCAAATCATTGCCGATGAACAGCTGCAAACGCTCGGTTTTGAAGGCCAGCAGGTGAGTTGGGAAACCGCGCACCGCTGGCAGGCTGAACTTAATGCAAAGCTGGTCAGCGCCACGTCGGATGTGCTGCGGCAAATCAAAATGCCAGAGGAGGTGGAGAAAATCCGTCTCGCCTGTGGGATTGCCGATCGTGGTGCAGAGCATATTCGCCGCTTTATTCAGGCGGGGATGAGCGAATGCGAGATAGCTGCTGAACTGGAGTGGTTTATGCGCCAGCAGGGAGCAGAAAAAGCCTCCTTTGACACCATTGTCGCCAGTGGCTGGCGTGGGGCGCTACCGCACGGTAAAGCCAGCGACAAGATTGTTGCTGCGGGCGAGTTTGTCACTCTCGATTTCGGTGCGCTGTATCAGGGCTACTGCTCTGATATGACGCGCACCTTGCTGGTGAATGGCGAAGGGGTGAGCGCCGAATCTCATCCGCTGTTTAACGTCTATCAGATTGTTTTGCAGGCACAGCTCGCAGCAATCTCTGCAATTCGCCCCGGCGTGCGCTGCCAGCAGGTTGACGACGCCGCGCGTCGGGTGATTACCGAGGCAGGATTTGGCGACTATTTTGGTCACAACACTGGTCATGCTATTGGCATTGAAGTACACGAAGATCCGCGCTTTTCACCGCGGGATACCACGACGCTACAGCCAGGCATGTTACTGACCGTGGAGCCGGGGATTTATTTGCCAGGGCAAGGGGGCGTGCGCATCGAGGATGTTGTGCTGGTCACCCCGCAAGGCGCAGAAGTGCTCTACGCCATGCCGAAAACAGTGTTGCTCACGGGAGAGGCATAATGGATTTATCGCTATTAAAAGCGTTGAGCGAGGCCGATGCGATCGCCTCCTCGGAACAGGAAGTGCGGCAGATCCTGCTGGAAGAAGCGGATCGCCTGCAAAAAGAAGTGCGATTTGACGGTCTGGGATCGGTGCTGATCCGCCTGAATGAATCGACGGGACCGAAGGTGATGATTTGCGCCCATATGGATGAAGTGGGGTTTATGGTGCGTAGCATCTCCCGCGAAGGCGCGATCGATGTGTTGCCGGTTGGCAACGTGCGCATGGCTGCCCGCCAGTTGCAGCCGGTGCGCATCACCACCCGTGAAGAGTGCAAAATACCTGGCCTGCTTGACGGCGAGAGGCAGGGGAATGACGTCAGCGCCATGCGCGTAGACATTGGTGCGCGTTCGTATGACGAAGTGATACAGGCGGGAATTCGTCCAGGCGATCGCGTCACGTTTGATACCACTTTTCAGGTTCTCCCTCACCAGCGGGTGATGGGTAAAGCTTTTGACGATCGTCTCGGTTGCTACCTGTTAGTGACCTTACTGCGCGAACTGCACGACGCCGAACTGCCTGCGGAAGTGTGGCTGGTGGCAAGTTCCAGCGAAGAGGTGGGATTACGCGGCGGGCAAACCGCTACCCGCGCGGTTTCACCAGACGTTGCGATTGTGCTGGATACCGCCTGCTGGGCGAAAAACTTTGATTATGGCGCGGCTAACCATCGCCAGATTGGTAACGGCCCGATGCTGGTGTTAAGCGATAAATCGCTGATTGCACCACCAAAACTCACCGCCTGGATTGAAACCGTGGCGGCAGAAATTGGTGTGCCGTTGCAGGCCGATATGTTCAGCAACGGCGGCACAGATGGCGGAGCGGTGCATTTAACCGGCACCGGCGTGCCCACGGTGGTGATGGGGCCAGCCACCCGCCACGGACATTGCGCCGCATCGATTGCCGATTGCCGCGACATTTTGCAGATGCAGCAACTTTTATCTGCCCTTATTCAACGTCTTACCCGTGAGACGGTTGTTCAACTGACGGATTTCAGATGATCTCCTGATTAACCCGGAGCGGTTATGTTATCGATTCAATTTCTCTGTCCTTTGCCTAACGGCCTTCATGCCCGTCCGGCGTGGGAACTTAAAGAACAGTGCAGTCAGTGGCAAAGTGAAGTGATCTTCATCAACCATCGGCAGAACGCCAAGGCCGATGCCAAAAGTTCACTGGCGCTGATTGGCACCGGCACCTTATTTAATGACAGTTGCAGCCTGAACATTAGCGGCAGTGATGAAGAGCAGGCGCGACGCGTACTCGAAGAGTATATCCAGGTGCACTTTATCGATAGCGACAGCGTACAGCCGACGCAGGCAGAACTGACGGCGCATCCGCTGCCGCGTTCATTAAGTCGCCTTAACCCTGATTTGCTGTACGGTAACGTGCTGGCGAGCGGCGTCGGCGTTGGTTCGTTAACGTTGTTGCAGAGCGACAGCCTCGACAGTTATCGGGCGATCCCTGCCAGTGCGCAAGACTCCACTCGCCTGGAACACAGCCTGGCAACGCTTGCCGAGCAACTGAACCAGCAACTACGTGAGCGTGACGGCGAAAGTAAAACCATTCTTAGCGCCCATTTGTCGCTGATTCAGGATGAAGAGTTTGCGGGGAATATCCGTCGTCTGATGGCTGAACAACATCAGGGGCTGGGGGCGGCGATCGTCAGCAATATGGAGCAGGTTTGCGACAAACTTTCTGCTTCTGCCAGCGATTATCTGCGTGAGCGAGTTAGTGATATTCGTGATATCAGCGAACAGTTGCTGCATATCACCTGGCCGGAGTTGAAACCGCGCAATAATCTGCTGCTTGAAAAACCGACCATTCTGGTCGCAGAAGATTTAACCCCAAGCCAGTTTTTGAGCCTCGATTTAAAAAATCTCGCAGGCATGATTCTGGAGAAAACCGGGCGCACCTCGCATACCCTGATTCTGGCGCGAGCTTCGGCGATCCCGGTACTGAGCGGCCTGCCGCTGGATGCGATAGCCCGTTATGCCGGGCAACCGGCGGTGCTTGACGCCCAGTGCGGCGTGCTGGCGATCAATCCTGATGACGCGGTGAGCGGTTATTACCAGGTCGCGCAGACGCTGGCGGATAAACGTCAGCAGCAACAGGCGCAGGCCGCCGCGCAGCTGGCCTATTCCCGTGATAACAAGCGTATCGATATTGCCGCGAATATTGGCACCGCTCTGGAAGCACCAGGCGCGTTTGCCAACGGCGCGGAAGGCGTCGGGCTGTTCCGTACCGAAATGTTGTATATGGATCGCGACAGCGCGCCGGACGAACAGGAGCAGTTTGAAGCCTACCAGCAAGTGCTACTGGCGGCGGGCGACAAGCCGATTATCTTCCGCACGATGGACATCGGCGGCGATAAAAGCATTCCTTACCTCAACATTCCCCAGGAAGAGAACCCGTTCCTCGGCTATCGCGCGGTACGTATTTACCCGGAATTTGCTGGCCTGTTCCGCACTCAACTGCGGGCCATTTTGCGCGCCGCCAGTTTCGGCAACGCCCAGTTGATGATCCCGATGGTCCACAGCCTCGATCAGATCTTATGGGGGAAGGGCGAGATCCAAAAAGCGATCGTTGAGCTTAAGCGCGATGGCCTGCGTCATGCAGAGACGATTACGCTGGGTATCATGGTGGAAGTGCCGTCGGTGTGCTACATCATCGATCACTTCTGCGATGAGGTCGATTTCTTCAGTATCGGCTCCAACGATATGACCCAGTATCTGTATGCGGTCGATCGTAATAACCCGCGCGTATCGCCGCTGTATAACCCGATTACGCCATCTTTCCTGCGCATGTTGCAGCAGATAGTGACCACTGCGCATCAGCGGGGAAAATGGGTCGGCATTTGCGGTGAGCTGGGTGGTGAAAGCCGTTATCTGCCGCTACTGCTTGGGCTGGGTCTGGATGAGTTAAGCATGAGTAGCCCACGCATTCCGGCGGTGAAAAGCCAGTTGCGTCAACTGGATAGCGAGGCGTGTCGGGAACTGGCACGTCAGGCGTGTGAATGTCGCAGCGCGCAGGAAATTGAAGCGTTACTCACCGCGTTTACGCCGGAAGAAGACGTTCGTCCGCTGCTGGCGCTGGAGAATATTTTTGTTGATCAGTCCCTTAGCAATAAAGAACAGGCGATTCAGTTCCTGTGCGGCAACCTCGGCGTTAACGGGCGCACTGAACATCCGTTCGAGCTGGAAGAAGATGTCTGGCAGCGGGAAGAGATTGTCACCACTGGCGTTGGTTTTGGCGTGGCGATCCCGCACACTAAATCTCAGTGGATCCGCCATTCCAGTATCAGCATTGCCCGGCTGGTGAAACCGATTGACTGGCAGTCAGAAATGGGCGAAGTCGAGCTGGTGATTATGCTGACGCTGGGCGCTAGCGAAGGGATGAATCATGTGAAAGTCTTCTCGCAGCTGGCGCGCAAACTGGTGAATAAAAACTTCCGCCAGTCGCTGTTCGCCGCGCAAGATGCACAAAGCATCCTGACGCTGCTGGAAACAGAATTAACCTTCTAAAGTTAGCCCTGAAAACGGGCGCTGTACTCTCCCGGCGTCAGGCCAAACTGATGCCGGAGGACGCGACAAAAATAGTCGCTGTCTGGAAAGCCGCAACGCTGTGCCACTTCATGAATCGACAGATGATATTTCTGCAAAATCATCCTCGCCTTTGCCATTCGCACCCAACGCACATATTCGATAAAACGCATCGTCCCATGCTGCGCAAACAGTTTTGACAGATGATTGGGCGTGATATTAAAAAACTGCGCCACGCTCTCGCGGGTGAGCGGCTGGGCGTAGTTATCCTGAACCCAGTTACAAATGCTGTGATAGAGAAAATCGCCGCGCGGCTGTGAATTGCCCGGCGGCATGTTCACCACATTTCGGCAAAGATGCAGCAAACTTAACACCAGCGGCTGAATGATATTCTGCTCCAGCGGCGAACGGCTGAGATGGGTGAGGGCAGTAAGCATCGCTTCACCTTCGCCACGTTGCAGGCTGGGAAGCTGGAGCTGGCGAACCGGATGTAACAACGACGTGGTGCGGCTATCGTAAAACGATAACCCCAGCCAGGTCGGCGCGAACACCAGGCTTAACAGCATCACCGGTTTTTTGTTCACTGGTAAATTAGCCGCGCGCGCCGGAATAAACAGCATTTCTCCTTCCACCATGTGCTGCTGCTTTGCTTCCAGCAGGTTGCCGTATTCGCCGCGCAGCACAATATCCAGACGGGGAAAATCAATACACAAACTGCCCACCGGCAACGTGGCGGGCTGACTGGCAAACCAGACGCGCCCCAGTAGTTGCGGGTTAAGCACCAGGCCGCTGAACAGATCGGCGAAAAATTGTTGATCGGCGGGCAAGCCTGTTGCTTTCATGAAAGTTCCCGATTACAGATGCATTAACTGGCGGAATTCTTTAACTTTGCTGCGGCTGACCGGCACTTCAAAATCCAGATCTTTCAGTCGCAGAATGTAGGTGTTATTAAACCACGGTTCGATTTCGCGTATTTTGTTCAGATTGACACAAAACGAGCGATGGCAGCGGAAAAAATGCGACGGCGGCAGCTTGCTGCAAAATTCGGTAATGTTCATCGGCATTACGTAGGATTCACGCCGCGTATAGACAAAGGTCATTTTTTCGTGCGCTTCGGCGTAATAGATATCATTAATTGGCGTAACGATAATTCGCTCATCTTTCACCAGATTAATGGTGTCATTCTCACGCGTTACTGTTGCCGCAGGCGTACTGCTGGTTTGCTGTTGCTGCCAGGCCGCTTCCAGTTTTTGCAGCATCCCGGTGATGCGTGACTCCTGATACGGTTTGAGAATGTAGTCAAACGCCTCCAGTTCAAACGCTTCTACCGCATGTTCTTTCCACGCGGTGATAAACACAATAAACGGTTTATGGGCAAACTGGCTGATGTTTTGCGCCAGCAGCACGCCATCCAGCGACGGAATATTGATATCCAGAAAAATGGCGTCGACGCGGTTATGCTGCAAAAACTTCAACACGTCCAGACCGTCGTCAAAGGTGCCGACAATCTCCATCTGGCTGTGCTCTTTAATCAGCCAGCTCAGTTCCTGTTGTGCCAGGAATTCGTCTTCAACAATGATGACTTTCACAATATCACTCCGGCTCAAAGCAATAACGTAGCCTGTGAGGCGACTGGGGTGCGTTGGTTAGGAATGTAAAACGCAATTTCCGTCCCCGGCTCCAGGCGGCGGATATGCAGCCCCTCGCCATACAATAACTTCACGCGATGATGGACATTCAGCAGGCCAATTTTATTTCCCGGCATTTCGTTCGCTTCGACCCGCTCAATCACTTTCGGATCGATGCCGTGCCCGGTATCTCTCACCGCAATACGAACCCGATTACCGCACTCTGCAACGCTGATGGTGACAACGCCTTTACCTTTGCAAGGCTGAATACCGTGGACAATAGCGTTCTCCACCAACGGCTGGATCAGCAGGCTGGGTATACAGCAATTCACCTCTTCATCAATATCATAGATAACAGTCAGCTTGTCGCCAAAGCGAGCCTGCTCAATGGCGATATAGTCCTTGATTTGATACAGCTCTTTTTTGATATCGATTTGCTCATCGTCTTTTAATTCAATGTTATAGCGCAGATAACGCGACAGATTAAAGATCAGCTGGCGAGCGGTATCCGGATTCAGGCGAATTGATGAGGAGATTGCATTCAGAGCGTTAAACAGAAAATGGGGATTAATTTTGCTTTGCAGGGCGCGAAGCTCTGCCTTATTTGCCATTTCACGCAGCTGCTCGGCGCGAGAAACTTCCAGTTGCGTGGAGATGATTTGCGACAGACCGACCGCCATTTCCTGTAGTGACGAAGTGATCTGATGCGCGTGGCAGTAGTAAATTTTCAGCGTCCCGGTAACGACTCCTTTCTCCCAAAGCGGGATCACCAGCATTGAGTGGATTTCCGGTGTGCGGTGAGCTTCATCATTATTTTTAATGATGATTTTTCCGTAATTCATCGCCTGACGTGTGGTTGGGCTAATAAAGTCATCACCATTCTGATAGTTATGTTCACCCACGCCAACGTAGGCCAGCACATGATCGGTATTGGTGATTGCTACCGCATCGGCGTGAATGTCATCGCGGATAATTTCGCAGACCTTGCGTAATGACTCGCTATTGACATGGCGAAACAGCGGCAGCGTTTTGTTGGCGATATCCAGCGCCAGCTTGGCTTGCCGCGCGGCGCTGGCCTCCTTTTCGCCCTCAACGCTTTGCACCAGCAGCACAATAAAACCGATACAGACGCTGCCGAGGATCATTGGAATCCCGATTTTTGACACAATGTCCAGCCCCAGTTCAGTGGTCGGCGCCCAGACAATCACCAGAATCATGGTCAGCGTTTCGCACAACATGCCGCCGAGAATACCGACTCGCCAACGCTGCGCTTTGGGGATTTTCAGGTTGATCCAGCCCGATATACATCCCGCCAGAATACTGGTGATAAAGCAGGGGATCGCCGTCACGCCACCAATATCAATAAGATAGCGGTGAATCCCGGCTATCACGCCGGTAATGATCCCCACCCACGGGCCAAATAAAATCCCGCCGGACATCACCGCAATAATACGTACATTAACCAGTGAGCCTTCCACCGGCACACCGGACCAGGTGCTGAACAGGGCAAACAGCGAGAAAATGGCGGTAACGGCGAGCAGCTCTTTCGGTGAGTGTGCCGACTTGTGCAACAGTTCGCGAAACAGGCGGATACGGATGAGAAAGAACAGGCAGATAAGCATTAACGCTGCCCGATCGAAGACCGCCAGCAGCATGTTGAATATTTCGTGCACGGGTAACTCTGGATAAGGATTAAACCTCTATGATAGGTAACCTGAAGGCTGATGACCAGCAGGCCGTTTTTGAGGAAAAACCACAATTTTAAAAGGGGATTGTCAGGCAAATGGTGTATTGGCAATGCATCTCTTGATAATGCACACTCAATAAGTAAATTTATTGAAATTATAATGTTAATTAATATGAATTTAATTTTCCTGGAAGAAAGTAAGGATTTCCCGTTTTATTACAGGTTTTCCTCTTTTTTTGGTAGAAAAAAATATTTGCTAAAACGCTCGACAGACAGAAATTAATCAGGCTATTTTCAAAACAGCCACCATCGTGGCAGCGTCGCTCGGACGGTCCGGGCGCTAACGTTAATCTGAGGAAATTATGGCTGACACTCGCCCTGAACGTCGCTTTACGCGTATTGATCGTCTCCCGCCCTACGTTTTTAACATTACCGCTGAACTGAAAATGGCTGCGCGCCGGCGTGGCGAAGATATTATCGATTTCAGTATGGGCAATCCGGACGGCGCAACCCCGCCGCATATCGTCGAAAAACTCTGTACCGTGGCGCAGCGCCCGGACACACATGGCTATTCCACTTCACGTGGCATTCCCCGGTTGCGTCGCGCCATTTCCCACTGGTATCAGGATCGCTACGACGTTGAGATAGATCCGGAATCAGAAGCCATCGTCACCATTGGCTCGAAAGAGGGGCTGGCGCACCTGATGCTGGCGACGCTGGATCACGGCGACACTGTGCTGGTGCCGAATCCAAGTTATCCGATTCATATCTACGGCGCGGTGATTGCCGGTGCGCAGGTACGTTCAGTGCCACTGGTGGAGGGTGTTGATTTCTTCAATGAACTGGAACGCGCAATTCGCGAAAGTTATCCGAAACCGAAGATGATGATCCTCGGCTTCCCGTCGAACCCAACCGCGCAATGTGTGGAACTGGAATTCTTCGAAAAGGTTGTTGCGCTGGCGAAACGCTACGATGTACTGGTGGTTCACGACCTGGCCTATGCCGATATCGTCTACGATGGCTGGAAAGCGCCGTCAATCATGCAGGTTCCGGGCGCACGTGACGTGGCGGTCGAGTTCTTTACCTTGTCGAAAAGTTACAACATGGCAGGCTGGCGTATTGGCTTTATGGTCGGTAACAAAACGCTGGTCAGTGCGCTGGCGCGTATCAAAAGCTACCACGATTACGGTACTTTTACGCCATTGCAGGTGGCTGCAATTGCCGCGCTGGAAGGCGATCAACAGTGCGTGCGCGATATTGCCGAACAGTATAAGCGCCGCCGCGATGTTCTGGTAAAAGGGCTGCATGAAGCGGGCTGGATGGTTGAAATGCCGAAGGCTTCGATGTATGTCTGGGCAAAAATCCCTGAACCGTATGCGGCAATAGGCTCGCTGGAGTTTGCCAAAAAGCTGCTTAACGAAGCGAAGGTCTGTGTCTCTCCGGGGATTGGCTTTGGCGACTACGGCGACACGCATGTACGCTTTGCGCTGATTGAAAACCGTGACCGTATTCGTCAGGCGATACGCGGGATTAAAGCGATGTTCCGCGCAGACGGTTTACTGCCCGCCAGCAGTAAACATATTCACGAAAACGCCGAATAAATGCATTCTCAGAAAAGCAAACAGGAGCCAGATGGCTCCTGTTTTTCGTTGCACAGTTTGCTTTTAGATCATCAGGGCAAAAGTACCGGCCCAAACGATGACCATAAAAGAAATGCCCATAAAGAAATATTTCACTTTACATCTCTCCGCGTAATTACAGTTACGCCTGAATGACTTCATTACATCTGATACAGTGAGCTGACACCGGGAAAACGACCTTAACAGGCCTCTGTTTTGCCGTGGGCATCACCCCAGAATTCTGAGCTGATTTGCTCGAGACGGCGCTAATGTACGCCTAAAACTAAATTGAAACAAGTGGCATTTTCTTATTTACTTTTAGTAACTTACGAGTGTCTCATATCGGCGACAGTTTAATTTCTGTCAGTAATAATTCATGATTCAGCGAAGGGGAAAGCCTTAAGAAAAAAGCCATAAAAACCATTGAGTTATTATGGCTAATTTGAGGAGGGAAGAAGAGCTGGTCGTTTGTTAAACGTATAACGACGCTTCACCCACCGGACGCGTTTTGAAGCGGCGGTGGATCCAGAGATACTGCTCCGGTGCGCGCATAATCTCTTTCTCAATAATCTTGTTCATATAAGCCGCAGCCTGACCTTCATCTGTCGGGTAGCCTTCCATTTCTGGGGTGATATACAAACGGTATCCGCTGTAATCGGCTTTTCGTACCATCGTCACAGTCAACATGGCGGAACCTGAGAGGCGTGACAATACGTAAGTGCCATTGGTTGTCGCAACATTTTCTACCGCAAAGAACGGAGCGAAGGAGCTTCCTTTACGACCATAATCCTGGTCGGGAGCGAACCATACGGCTTCACCTTTTTTCAAAGCACCAACAATACCGCGCAGATTATTTCTGCCGATCATCGCTTTATTCGAACGCATCCGACCACGGGTCTGCACCCATTCCATCAATTGATTATTATGCGGACGATAAGTTGCCATCATTGGCTGGCAAATCCCCATTACGCGGCCGCCCAGTTCCAGTGACATAAAATGTACGCCGACTACCATTACGCCGCGATTTTGCATTTGTGCGCGTTGCAGGTTATCCAGACCTTCAACATCAAACCATTTACGCACGCGACGATCGGGCCAGAACCACGCCATGCCGGTTTCTACCAGCGCCATGCCGAGTGAACGAAAGTTTTCGGCAATCATCTTCTCGCGTTCTTCAGATGAATGCTGTGGGAAGCAAAGTTCAAGGTTTTTGCGGGCGATGGATTCGCGACGTTTCAGAAATGGTCTGGCCATCGTGCCGATACGTGTGCCAAGAAAACACAGGACAGGATAAGGAAGCTGTACCCAAAGCCAGAGTACGCCCAGACCAAACCACGTGAGCCAGTAGCGAGGATGGAGAAACTCGCGGGAAAATTTGCGTTGTGGAAACATAGTTACCTTCTGTAGATACGAATTGTTGTATCGCAGAAGATTCCATGTCGACAGCGGTACACTCAATATATTAGGCCATCATGTACGACAATGGTTCCTGTAAAGAGTGTAAAGACTAGCCAGGACAAAACCACGAGGAGCATGAATGCGGTACTTCCATTTTATCATCAGCCGATTGTTTTCAGCTACTGATTATTAATCACTCAAGTAAATATTTTTCAGAACTGGAAGCTCTATTTTTAACATCTTGTTTTTATTAGAACCTGGCAAAAATTGCCAGCGATTAAGAATTGTCTTACTATTAAACTACCTGAAGTAACAGGTTTTTTAGCGCGGCAGGAGGTTGAGCTATGATTTATTTATGGATGTTTCTCGCTCTGTGTATTGTTTGTGTCAGCGGATATATTGGTCAGGTACTAAATGTAGTATCTGCTGTCTCTTCATTTTTCGGCATGGTGATCCTCGCCGCCCTCATTTATTACTTCACTATGTGGTTAACTGGCGGTAATGAGCTGGTAACGGGGATATTTATGTTTATTGCCCCGGCTTGTGGCTTGATGATCCGCTTTATGGTGGGGTATGGAAGGCGGTAATAGGGGGCGAAAATTTTTATGGCAGGTGTTCAGAGCACCAACTGAAGAGATTTTCACCTGTGACCATCCATTTCGTGAATATATAATGCCACTTTAGAGCAATCGGCTGGACATGACCGTTATTGTTGAGTTGGTGGCCGTTTTTACGTCATTTCCGATAAAAGGTCTTTGCATAGAATTATGCACAAACACGAAAAAAGAGAGTGTTAGAAATTCTGGGGCATTTCAGTAATTTGCAATCAGAAAGGAATGACGTATGTACCGGCCCTTCGATTTTGATGAAACCCTTAGGTGCTTCAGTCTGGATCTAACGGATGAAGACGGCATTTTAGATCATTTAATCAAACAGTTAACCTCAGCTGCATTGACTGCGGAATTTGGCTCTCGTCTGGTTCAGTAGTTGGAAGCCAGGTCTAAAAACGGTTCCAGTAAAAAGATTATTAAAGCCACAACGGGCAGTTTCGAATGGACTGCGTCACGCGACTCTAATCGCTCGGTTGACTCCCAATTAGTGAAAAAGCGCCAGACCACGTTCCCCGATAAGATCGAACGGATTATCATTCTCTTGTTGTGCTTGGGGTACGCTGCAGGATCTCTGCAGTGAGATTGAAGATTTATATGCTTTCAGCGTGCCCGCTATGACCATCATCGCCATGACAATAAAGCCATTTCTGAGTTAAACCAGTGGCAACAACGTCCACTGGAAAAGTTCTGAGTCTGTATCTGCTTAAAAAAGAATCGCTAATTTCTGGTCATTTGTATTGAGTGACCAGCAAAATTAAAGCCCCTGCTTCGGGGCATAAATCATGCAATACTTTAGTGGCAGTGAATTTCGCTAATTAAGTTTGTTGGAACAATCATAACCCAGTTTGCTGGTTTGATTTGTATAGCTGAATTTGCGTTATCAATTTTTTCAGCGTGACATATTGAATAATAAAAATGATCATTAAAAAAAATGTTTTTCTTTGCCATTTCACCTTCTGATATTATGTCTGCATTCACAATATATATACACAATAACACTCCGGAAATAAAATAAGATAAACAACTGGTTGGCTTTGAGAGATTACATTGAGACAAACATGCTATGAACAATAAGATAGAGAGAAAGTTTGTTCCTACAAAATATCTATCAGGAAATGTAGTTTGATAGTTATTCAGGAGATCACTGAGACCGATTCTACCAAAAACAGTCGTAACAAGACAGATAAAGAGTGCGATCGCTAAAGTAAGTAAATGTTTTTTTATTGTTATATCTTTAGTTTTGTAAATAATAGTCGTACAAAAGGTAATATATATAAATGATAGAATTATCGATATTGAATCATTTAATTTTTCATACCACGGAAATATAAATGGATAAAGTAGCAGCCGAGCTGTTACCATTTCAATAATATTATTAGGGTTGTAGCCAGCGTCACCAAGTCCACCAGAGCCGTTGATTCGAGGAATTATAAATAAAGCTAATATGACCATGGATATTGCTAAAGGTAGCATGTCCTTAATTAAAATATACTTTTTTTCAATATTTAAAAACTTGAAGGAATAATAAACTCCTACAATTATAAATACGACTGGGTTTGTTGCGGCAGTTAACCAGATCATCATGTCAATAATAAATTTAGCAATTTTTTTATTGACGTACTCTCTCTGTATAATAAGAGCACTCGCTATAGCAGGCATATAAAAACCAATTTGTAACAAATGACCGATATTTTCAGATTGAGAATGGCCTAAAGGCAATAAGAGAGTTATGAAATATGCTAAAATAGAAAATAATGGATTGGATATTTTAATAATTAAATGAAAAGCCATAACGGCCATTAGACTATAGAAAAAATATGATACTACAGCTATAGATTGCGGAAGAAGTAATAAGGGACTCCCACTTATAATACTGCTGATTGATGTTGATACAAATAAAAAGAAAATATTAAAGAATACAAAATAATCTTCTCTGGCATTAATGAAGGTTTCTAGCCAACCATGATTCAATGCATTAGCAACCCAGACACCATCTTCCGCATAAAGCCAGGGATTGATGATTGGAGTCGTATAACGCATAGCCAAAATTATCATGCCGAATATTATTAAAATAATATAACTGCTGATGTTTATATTTCTCATTTTCTTTTTCCTTGATTATAAAATCCAAAACACGCTTTAAATAAGACAATCAATACGGAAAAATTTCCTTTGATTCCATTTATTTTGGTAGGTATTTCACCTTTAGGATAACGACGAATGGTCGGAATTTCTAAGCAACGATAACCAAGTTGTGGGACTCGGTATGAAAGATATGCCAGTAGTTCATAAGATGAGAAAATATCACGGAACGGCGCAACACGCTCGTCAAGCAGCATTTTACTACTATAACCCCTAAATCCTTGAGTAGTATCTGTCCATTTAAATCCTGAAAAGAAACTAAGCATAGGCGCATGGATAAAACGTATTGCAATATCTCGGGTGAGAGGAGTATTTTCTGCTACACCACCATTAAGGAAACGAGACGCCTGGACGAAATGCACACCATCTTTTAGAGCTGTGATAAATTGTGGAATAGCCACAGGATCATCTTTGTCATTTCCATCAATAGTCACAATGCCTTCATAACCTTGCTCAAGAGCAAAAGCATAGGCACATCTTAGCTGTGCGCTTAGCTTACCTGGTGCTGTTTTCAGTATTAGACCACGAACGCCTTTTTCCTGTAGGATATTGGGATTCAGAGAACCATCGGTGCTACCACCATCAACAATAATTATATCCGCATAAGTTGATACATTTATGGCAGCCATTCTTGCTAATAGGCTATGTATACGATTGCCTTCGTTAATTACGGGGATAACGACGCAATAATTGTGTTTTTTACCAAGCCACATTTGGTTTTCGTAGGCAGGGACTTGCCATTTGGCGCGAAGTGTTTGAGATATGGATTCAGTCATAATGTTTACTTAACTTTAAGGGTAATAAGGGCAACACCACTCATCACCAACAGAATTCCAGTAATGGTAGACCAGTAAACTGGTTCGCGGAAAATAATGACAGAGAATAATGCGACACAGGCAATTGCACCAGAGGTCAGTATTGGGTGTGCTACATTCAAAGGTAAAAATGCCAGTGTAACAGCATATAACAAAAAGGCAATTCCATATAGAACTATCCCTAACCATAATGGCCAATTTGCAAGCGCGGCAAGAGGTTCAGCCAGACTTGGGAGCCTTCTGGGAGGGGTTATTGCTAATTTTATAAGAACACTGGCCGAGGCATTAGAAAATATGCCAAGAATTAAAATGAGCCACTTCATGCTATTCCCCCTTTCTACTGGCGATAATGAGAAATTGCAAAATCAAGAGCATCCTCAATAGAGGAAAGCGAATGTTTATTTTTGGGATCGAGCATTTCGATTGTTGCAATAGAGTTCGGTAATGCGTGATAGAGAGCATTAGCAAAATGTGTATGGTTCGCACCACTACAGCCTAAAGGAGCCAGATCTGGTTCACTGAGATGAATATGACCTATAATGTCAGCGTCTTGCTGAAGGATATCATTAATATTTTCTTTGTTAATTATGATGGCACCAGTATCCAGCTGCATTTTAATTGCTGGGTGATTTACTTGCCGAACAACAAAAGCAGTTTCAGCACTGTCAATCATAAAGTTTGCCCCGTAACAGACTGGGTTAGGTTCAAGGCAAAAATAAACGCCTTCTTGCCGCACAATATCACCAAGATGATTAAAGAAATTTATTGCAGTTTCAAGAGTGATACTATCAGATAATCCCTTTCGGTCGCGGTTTTTAGGTGATCCAAACACTAATGCTGGAATTCCTAAACCAGCAGCAATACGACTGATAGCCTGTAAGTGAACCAACATTTTTTTTTGTACTTCGTTGGTTGAAAAAAGATTTAACCCTTGGGTTCCAAATAATAATGATTGCATACCAACTAATGAAATTCCATTGTCATGCCAGTAATTACGAACGGCAAATATTTCGCGTTCACTAGCATCTAACGGATTGGGGAAGTATTGCCCTGGGACAATATCTATTGCATCAATCTGTCTGGAATGTAGTAGGTGACAGATAGAATCATCATTGGTTATATTCCAGGCCAAACCTGAGAGTGAAAGTCTCATTTTAATTACTGCCTATTTCAGATTGTGCATAAGCGCGTATTGCCATCAATGATTCACGACGGTTATACTGATAGTCATGATCGTTAGTAAATAGGTGGCTATGGCGACTTTTCATATCGTAATATCCAGGTTTATCCTGAATGTGATTGCAAAACTCGAAGCCAAAACTATGTTGTGCTATATCAGCGACGCTTATTGGTGCCGCAGTCAAATGTACTAGTGATAATTTATGTTGTAGCGCAATGTTAATGTCATACCATAAGTTGATCATCGGGTAAAATTGAAAAACACTACGACTTTCAATTTGTAAAATATTATTTTTATGCAAAAAATCATAGATGATATTTTTTTTGAGACCTGGCCCAACGAGGCCTGGTAATCGTATAATTAGATTGTCAGGGAATTGTTTGCTAACAAATTGTTCTAAATAATATCTGTGTGCACCGTAAGCATGTAATCCTTCTGTTTCGATTGATGTAGTCTCATCAACATTAACTGGATCTTTAAAAACATCCACAGTACTAATCAAAATAAATTTTTGACAAGATATGGTTTTTAATTTTTCAATTAGGTTATTGATTTTTTTTATGTCGTCGGCAGGGTCTTTATTTGCAAGCCATTTTTGTGCAGGGGCACCGGCACAAACTACAGTATCAAATGTTTTTCCAACAATTTCGCCGATGTTGGTTGAGCGATATAGTGCATCGAAACGACGTTGTCTTAATAAAGTTGTACCGACAAAACCGGTATATCCAATCAATGCGTCCATTCTTCCCCCATAGCCTGTGGTGTTAAACCATCACGACCAGTTTGTACATAATTAGACTCTAGTGGCAGAGAAGAGTGCATAACATTAAACCTATCGGTATTAACCATGACTTCACTTGTTCGTTCATAAACCACTGCATACTCTGCCTGTGAGTTGCTTTCATCCAGCAGGCGTCCCAAATACTCGCCAAAAAAAGCCATCATGACGAACTGAATTATAAATAATGAAGTTACAACTAATATAGTCGTTGTCCAGCCCTCAACAATAAGCCCACTGAACAGATGGATCAACACGCTATAACAAGCAAATAGAAAACCCGCAAGGCTTCCGCCGAAACCGAGAATTGACATCAAACGTAGCGGCTTCGTGGAGTTAAATATTACCAAGTGCATCAATCGATGCAATGATTTTACTACCCCGGCGCCCTCTGATTGTTTTAGCGGTTTGTAGATGAGGGCTTCGGCTGGATAGCCGGTTTTGTGAATACGAAGATAGAATTGGTGGTGAAATCGACCGATTCGAGTAACGGCATTTACAGCGCGACGGCTTAAACAACGTAACCCCGTTGAGTTAGAAGGAATCTCATAATCTATGGTGCGCAATGCAACATCCATGAGTCGACGAAGTATCCGATAACGTAGTGAACGAATGCTATTCGAGACACCAATTACGACATCGGCACCTTCACGACATTTGTTAACACTTTGAGGGGCTTTGTTGAATAAATAAGATTTCGTGCGAACGACCCTGTAGCTGGCTGGATTTTCAGGCAATACGCACGCTTTCTGGCATCCCAGCCTTTGTCATCCTGTTCAACGCACGCACCATGGCCATAGC
>Ga0209547_100015_pt1 | contig 67929 bp, 51 predicted proteins | sample UppTromicrDC3115_FD_185843 | JGI IMG/M metagenome (GOLD analysis project Ga0209547, IMG submission 185843) | Upper troposphere microbial communities from Oklahoma, USA - DC3-115 (SPAdes) (version 2) | ecosystem: Environmental > Air > Outdoor Air > Unclassified | place: USA: Oklahoma | collected...
GTGGTGGTATCGCGCGAGTTGATGCGTGATTTCAACGAATACAGCATGTTAATGCTCGGTGGTTTGATGGTGCTGATGATGATCTGGCGTCCGCAGGGCTTGCTGCCCATGACGCGCCCGCAACTCAAGCTGAAGAACGGCGCAGCGAAAGGAGAGCCGGCATGAATCAGCCCTTATTATCTGTTAACGGCCTGATGATGCGCTTCGGCGGCCTGCTGGCGGTGAACAACGTCAATCTCGAACTGTACCCGCAGGAGATCGTCTCGTTAATCGGCCCTAACGGAGCCGGAAAAACCACGGTCTTTAACTGCCTGACCGGATTCTACAAACCCACCGGCGGCACCATTTTACTGCGCGATCAGCATCTGGAAGGTTTGCCGGGTCAGCAAATTGCCCGCATGGGCGTGGTGCGCACCTTCCAGCATGTGCGTCTGTTCCGTGAAATGACGGTGATTGAAAACCTGCTGGTGGCGCAGCATCAGCAGCTGAAAACCGGGCTGTTCTCCGGCCTGTTGAAAACGCCTTCTTTCCGTCGCGCCCAGAGTGAGGCGCTCGACCGCGCCGCAACCTGGCTGGAACGCATTGGTTTGCTGGAACACGCTAACCGGCAGGCGAGCAACCTGGCTTATGGCGACCAGCGTCGTCTGGAGATCGCCCGCTGCATGGTGACGCAGCCGGAGATTTTAATGCTCGACGAACCGGCGGCGGGTCTTAACCCGAAAGAGACCAAAGAGCTGGATGAGCTGATTGCCGAGCTTCGTAATCATCACAACACCACTATCTTGTTGATTGAACACGATATGAAGCTGGTGATGGGTATTTCAGACAGAATTTACGTGGTCAATCAGGGGACGCCACTGGCAAACGGCACGCCGGAACAGATCCGTAATAACCCGGACGTGATCCGTGCCTATTTAGGTGAGGCATAAGATGGAAAAAGTCATGTTGTCTTTTGACAAAGTCAGCGCCCACTACGGCAAAATCCAGGCGCTGCATGAGGTGAGCCTGCATATCAATCAGGGCGAGATTGTCACCCTGATAGGTGCGAACGGTGCGGGGAAAACTACCTTACTCGGCACATTATGCGGCGACCCGCGCGCCACCAGTGGGCGAATTGTGTTTGATGATAAAGACATTACCGACTGGCAGACGGCGAAAATCATGCGTGAAGCGGTAGCGATTGTCCCGGAAGGGCGTCGTGTCTTCTCGCGGATGACGGTGGAAGAAAACCTGGCGATGGGGGGCTTTTTTGCTGAACGCGACCAGTTTCAGGAGCGCATAAAGTGGGTGTATGAGCTGTTCCCGCGTTTGCATGAGCGCCGTGTTCAGCGGGCAGGCACCATGTCCGGCGGTGAGCAGCAGATGCTGGCGATTGGTCGTGCGCTAATGAGCAATCCGCGTTTGCTACTGCTTGATGAGCCCTCGCTCGGGCTGGCACCGATTATCATCCAGCAAATTTTCGACACCATCGAACAACTGCGCGAGCAGGGGATGACTATTTTCCTCGTCGAGCAGAACGCTAACCAGGCGTTGAAGCTGGCGGATCGCGGCTATGTGCTGGAAAACGGCCATGTAGTGCTCTCTGATACCGGCGACGCGCTGCTGGCGAACGAAGCGGTGAGAAGTGCGTATTTAGGCGGGTAATAACACGTTGATTGATAAGGAGTCAAAAGACTCCTTTGAGACAGCAGACAAATGTAAAAATGCCTGATGCGCTGCGCTTATCAGGCCTACTGGGTGAGTTGCAATATATTGAATTTGCACGATCTTGTAGGCCAGATAAGGCGTTTACGCCGCATCCAGCATGAAACGATGAGCATGTTATCTACAATCTGTAGAGTTTGACACAGGACTTCTATTTTTCCGCTTATCCGTGTCCCATCTCCCATTTTCCCTCACCCGCGCCGTCACTGCCTTGTCATCTTTCTGACACCTTACTATCTTACAAATGTAACAAAAAAGTTATTTTTCTGTAATTCGAGCATGTCATGTTACCCCGCGAGCATAAAACGCGTGAATTCGCGCATTCGGTACAACAAGAGAGATAAACGATGAAACCGTTACATTATACAGCTTCAGCACTGGCGCTCGGACTGGCGTTAATGGGGAATGCACAGGCAGTGACGATCATTCCGTTCTGGCATTCTATGGAAGGGGAACTGGGTAAAGAGGTTGATTCTCTGGCTCAACGTTTTAACGCCGAAAACCCGGATTACAAAATTGTACCGACCTATAAAGGCAACTACGAACAGAATTTAAGTGCGGGGATTGCCGCATTTCGTACCGGCAACGCTCCGGCTATTTTGCAGGTTTATGAAGTTGGCACCGCCACCATGATGGCGTCGAAAGCCATTAAACCGGTATATGACGTGTTTAAAGAGGCGGGGATTCAATTCGATGAGTCGCAGTTTGTGCCGACGGTTTCAGGTTACTACTCCGACAGCAAAACGGGCCACTTACTCTCCCAGCCGTTCAACAGCTCGACCCCCGTACTCTATTACAACAAAGACGCCTTCAAGAAAGCAGGATTAGACCCGGAACAGCCGCCGAAAACCTGGCAGGATCTGGCGGACTATGCCGCAAAACTGAAAGCCTCCGGTATGAAGTGCGGCTACGCCAGCGGCTGGCAGGGCTGGATCCAACTGGAAAACTTTAGCGCCTGGAACGGTCTGCCGTTTGCCAGCAAAAACAACGGTTTTGACGGCACGGACGCGGTGCTGGAGTTCAACAAGCCGGAGCAGGTGAAACACATTGCCATGCTCGAGGAGATGAACAAGAAGGGCGATTTCAGCTATGTCGGGCGTAAGGATGAATCCACCGAGAAGTTCTATAACGGTGATTGCGCGATGACCACCGCCTCTTCCGGTTCGCTTGCCAACATTCGCGAGTACGCCAAATTCAACTATGGCGTAGGCATGATGCCTTACGACGCCGATGCGAAAGATGCGCCACAAAATGCCATTATCGGCGGAGCCAGCCTGTGGGTGATGCAGGGCAAAGATAAAGAAACGTATACCGGCGTGGCGAAGTTCCTCGACTTCCTCGCGAAGCCAGAAAACGCTGCTGAGTGGCATCAGAAAACCGGTTATCTGCCAATTACCAAGGCGGCGTATGACCTGACCCGTGAGCAGGGCTTTTATGAGAAAAACCCAGGGGCGGATACCGCGACACGTCAGATGCTGAACAAGCCGCCGTTGCCGTTCACCAAAGGGCTGCGTCTGGGCAACATGCCGCAAATCCGCGTGATTGTGGATGAAGAGCTGGAGAGCGTGTGGACCGGTAAGAAGACACCGCAGCAGGCGCTGGATACCGCCGTTGAGCGTGGGAACCAGTTACTGCGCCGCTTTGAGCAGTCTACGAAGTCTTAATTCTCTTACCCTCACCCTAACCCTCTCCCAAAGGGAGAGGGGACCGATCGGCGTGGTGGAAAAGTACCGTGTCGGTTTGCAACTTTGCTCGGTGGAAAAGTATGCACCGCCTTTCTCCCTCGCCCCTCTGGGGAGAGGGCCGGGGTGAGGGGAACACAACACGAAGAGTTTATTTATGTCATCATCCCGTCCGGTGTTCCGCTCGCGCTGGCTGCCCTATTTGCTGGTCGCGCCGCAGCTCATCATCACCGTTATCTTTTTTATCTGGCCTGCGGGCGAAGCGTTGTGGTACTCGCTACAAAGCGTCGATCCGTTTGGTTTCTCCAGCCAGTTTGTCGGCCTGGATAACTTCGTCACGCTGTTCCATGACAGCTACTATCTCGACTCCTTCTGGACGACGATAAAATTCAGCACCTTTGTCACCGTCAGCGGTTTGCTGGTGTCGCTGTTCTTCGCGGCGCTGGTGGAGTACATCGTGCGCGGCAGCCGTTTCTATCAAACCTTAATGCTGCTGCCTTACGCTGTGGCACCCGCCGTTGCCGCCGTATTGTGGATCTTCCTGTTTAACCCTGGTCGTGGGCTGATCACTCATTTTCTCGCTGAGTTCGGCTACGACTGGAACCACGCGCAAAACAGCGGTCAGGCGATGTTCCTGGTGGTGTTTGCCTCGGTGTGGAAGCAAATCAGCTACAACTTTCTGTTCTTCTATGCCGCGCTGCAATCCATTCCCCGTTCGTTGATTGAAGCCGCAGCCATCGACGGTGCAGGGCCGATTCGCCGCTTCTTTAAGATCGCGCTGCCGCTTATCGCCCCGGTGAGTTTCTTCCTGCTGGTGGTGAACCTGGTCTACGCCTTCTTCGATACCTTCCCGGTAATCGACGCCGCCACGTCCGGTGGGCCAGTACAGGCCACCACGACGCTGATTTATAAGATTTACCGCGAAGGCTTTACCGGACTGGATCTGGCTTCGTCTGCCGCGCAGTCGGTGGTGTTGATGTTCCTCGTCATCGTGCTGACGGTGGTGCAGTTCCGCTATGTTGAAAGCAAGGTGCGTTACCAATGATTGAGAACCGTCCGTGGCTGACGATATTCAGCCATACCATGCTGATCCTCGGGATCGCGGTGATCCTCTTCCCGCTGTACGTGGCGTTTGTCGCGGCGACGCTGGATAAACAAGCCGTCTACGCCGCGCCGATGACGCTCATCCCCGGCACGCATCTGCTGGAAAACATCCACAACATCTGGGTGAACGGAGTAGGCACGAATAGTGCGCCGTTCTGGCGGATGTTGCTTAACAGCTTTGTGATGGCGTTCAGCATTACGCTCGGCAAAATTACCGTCTCGATGCTCTCGGCATTCGCTATTGTCTGGTTTCGTTTTCCGCTGCGTAACCTCTTTTTCTGGATGATTTTTATCACCCTGATGCTGCCGGTTGAAGTGCGTATCTTCCCGACGGTAGAAGTGATCGCCAATCTGAAGATGCTCGACAGCTACGCAGGTTTAACGCTGCCGCTGATGGCCTCGGCGACCGCCACCTTCCTGTTCCGTCAGTTCTTTATGACCCTACCGGATGAACTGGTGGAAGCGGCGCGGATCGACGGCGCGTCGCCAATGCGTTTCTTTTGCGACATTGTTTTTCCGTTGTCGAAAACCAATCTGGCGGCGCTGTTTGTGATCACCTTTATTTACGGCTGGAACCAGTATCTATGGCCGTTGTTGATTATTACCGACGTTGATCTCGGCACCACCGTGGCAGGGATTAAAGGGATGATCGCTACTGGCGAAGGCACAACGGAATGGAACTCGGTGATGGCGGCGATGTTGTTAACCCTGATCCCACCAGTAGTGATTGTTTTAGTGATGCAGCGTGCCTTCGTGCGCGGCCTGGTCGATAGTGAGAAATAAGATGGCAGGACTGAAATTACAGGCAGTAACCAAAAGCTGGGATGGCAAAACCCAGGTCATTAAACCGCTGACCCTTGATGTGGCGGATGGCGAATTTATCGTGATGGTCGGGCCGTCTGGCTGCGGGAAATCGACGCTGCTGCGCATGGTTGCCGGGCTGGAGCGGGTGACCGAGGGCGATATCTGGATCAACAATGAGCGTGTGACCGAAATGGAGCCGAAAGATCGCGGGATTGCGATGGTGTTCCAGAACTACGCGCTTTATCCGCATATGAGTGTCGAAGAAAACATGGCGTGGGGGCTGAAAATTCGCGGCATGGGCAAGCAGCAAATTGCCGAACGTGTTAAAGAAGCGGCGCGCATTCTGGAACTGGACGGCCTGCTTAAGCGCCGACCGCGCGAGCTTTCCGGCGGGCAGCGCCAGCGTGTGGCGATGGGGCGCGCGATTGTGCGCGATCCGGCGGTATTTTTGTTTGATGAGCCGCTCTCTAACCTTGATGCCAAGCTGCGCGTGCAGATGCGCCTTGAGTTGCAACAGTTGCACCGTCGTCTGAAAACAACTTCACTCTACGTTACTCACGATCAGGTTGAGGCGATGACGCTCGCCCAGCGGGTGATGGTGATGAACGGCGGCGTTGCTGAACAGATTGGCACACCGGTGGAAGTGTACGAAAAGCCCGCCAGCCTGTTTGTGGCGAGTTTTATCGGCAGTCCGGCGATGAACCTGCTGACAGGACGTGTGAATAACGAAGGCTCGCATTTCGAACTGGATGGGGGGATCGCGCTACCGCTAAATGGTGGCTGCCGTCAGTATGCCGGACATAAAATGACCCTCGGTATTCGCCCGGAACATATTGCGTTAAGCTCACAAACAGAGGGCGGCGTACCGCTGGTGATGGACACGCTGGAGATCCTCGGCGCTGATAACCTGGCGCACGGACGCTGGGGCGAACAGAAGCTGGTGGTAAGACTGGCGCATCAGGAGCGCCCGACGGCAGGTAGCACGCTGTGGCTGCATCTGCCGGAAAATCAGCTACATCTTTTTGATGGTGAAACAGGACAACGAGTATGAGTAACTGGCCTTATCCCCGCATCGTCGCCCATCGTGGCGGCGGTAAACTGGCTCCGGAAAACACCCTGGCGGCAATCGATGTGGGGGCAAAATACGGTCATAAGATGATCGAATTTGACGCGAAGTTATCGAAAGATGGCGAGATCTTCTTGCTCCATGACGATAATCTCGAACGTACCAGCAACGGTTGGGGCGTCGCGGGTGAGCTGAACTGGCAGGATTTACTGCGCGTGGATGCAGGCAGTTGGTACAGCAAAGCGTTTAAAGGCGAGCCGTTGCCTTTGCTTTCGCAAGTAGCAGAACGCTGCCGCGAACACGGGATGATGGCGAATATCGAAATCAAACCCACCACTGGCACTGGGCCATTAACGGGTAAAATGGTGGCGCTGGCGGCGCGCGAGCTTTGGGCAGGTATGACGCCGCCGCTGCTGTCATCGTTTGAGATTGATGCTTTAGAAGCTGCGCAACAGGCTGCACCGGAACTGCCGCGCGGTTTGTTGCTTGATGAATGGCGCGACGACTGGCGCGAACTGACCACGCGGCTGGGCTGCGTCTCTATTCATCTCAATCATAAGTTGCTCGATAAAGCGCGAGTGAGGCAGTTGAAAGACGCTGGATTACGGATTCTGGTGTATACCGTCAACAGACCCCAGCGCGCGACAGAGTTGCTGCGCTGGGGCGTGGATTGCATCTGTACCGATGCGATTGACGTGATTGGTCCGAACTTTACGGCCCAATAGTTTTCAACGGAATATCAGGCTGCGGCGTGCTGGGCTGATTCAGCATGTCGCCGTTTCTCCTCTCCGGCAGCATATGCTGCTGATTCAACGAACTATCCGGATTACGGTTGCTGTTTAACATCCCGCCGTTGGTGTTGGGCAGCATTTGCTGCCGGGCGGGATTTCGCTCCCCCGGCTGTGACTGCAACACCCGCTGAGAATTATTGTTTATCTGGTTTTCTAAATGCTGCTGTTGCAACTGAGTTTGCGTTTTCAGTTGCTGATTCAGCATCCCTTTTTGCTGGATTTGCTGATTCTGCATCTGGGTTTGCATCCGCTGCTGGCTGGGTATCTGATACCCCGGCTGGTTAGGGTTGTTCAGAGTATTAATGGGCTGTGCAAAGCCGACAAACGGCAGGAGTGCCGTAAGGATCAGAAGTCGTTTCATCGCGTATCCTCCTCTGAAGATATTCTTTAAGTTTACTCGCTTCCCGGCAAAACGATGATTAATTCAGAGTTATATACCAGGCTTAGCTGGGGTTGCCCCACACATAACTGGAGAATAACGATGATAAAACCGACGTTTTTACGCCGGGCGGCGATTACAGCTTTGCTTTCAGGATGTTGTTTTAGTGCGGCAGCCGCGCCACCTGCGCCGCCGCCTGTCTCGTATGGCGTGGAGGAAGATGTCTTTCATCCGGTACGCGCGAAGCAGGGGATGGTGGCGTCTGTAGATGCTACTGCCACTCAGGTGGGGGTGGATATCCTTAAAGAAGGTGGTAATGCCGTTGATGCCGCCGTGGCGGTGGGATATGCGCTGGCGGTAACGCATCCGCAGGCAGGGAATCTGGGCGGCGGCGGTTTTATGCTGATCCGCACTAAAGATGGAAATACGACTTCTATTGATTTCCGTGAGATGGCACCCGCCAAAGCAACCCGCGATATGTTCCTCGATGATCAGGGCAACCCGGACAGCAAAAAATCACTCACTTCGCATCTGGCCTCAGGAACGCCTGGCACGGTCGCAGGCTTCTCGCTGGCGCTGGAGACGTACGGCACCATGCCGCTGAACAAAGTGGTGCAACCGGCATTTAAACTGGCGCGCGATGGTTTTATCGTTAACGACGCGCTGGCCGACGATCTCAAAACTTACGGCAGTGAAGTGCTGCCGAATCACGAAAACAGCAAGGCTATCTTCTGGAAAGAGGGCGAACCGCTGAAAAAGGGCGACAAACTGGTGCAGGCGAACCTGGCAAAGAGCCTGGAGATGATTGCCGAAAACGGCCCGGACGAATTCTACAAAGGCACGATAGCTGAGCAGATCGCCCAGGAGATGCAGAAAAACGGCGGCCTGGTAAGCAAAGAAGATTTAGCGGCGTATAAAGCGGTGGAACGCACACCGATTAGCGGCGATTATCGCGGGTATCAGGTTTACTCCATGCCACCGCCATCCTCCGGCGGGATTCATATCGTGCAGATTCTGAATATCCTGGAAAACTTCGATATGAAGAAATATGGCTTTGGCAGCGCCGATGCGATGCAAATCATGGCAGAAGCTGAGAAATACGCCTACGCCGACCGCTCGGAATATCTTGGCGACCCGGATTTTGTCAAAGTGCCGTGGCAGGCGCTGACCAATAAAGCCTATGCCAAATCCATTGCCGATCAAATTGATATCAATAAAGCGAAGCCGTCCAGCGAAATTCGCCCAGGCAAACTTGCGCCTTATGAGAGTAATCAAACAACCCATTACTCAGTGGTGGATAAAGACGGTAACGCGGTGGCGGTGACCTATACGCTGAATACCACTTTCGGTACGGGGATTGTCGCGGGTGAGAGCGGTATTCTGCTTAACAATCAGATGGATGATTTCTCAGCCAAACCAGGTGTACCGAACGTTTACGGGCTGGTAGGCGGCGATGCCAACGCCGTCGGGCCAAACAAACGCCCGCTGTCGTCGATGTCACCAACGATTGTGGTGAAAGACGGTAAAACCTGGCTGGTTACCGGTAGCCCAGGCGGTAGCCGGATTATCACCACCGTGCTGCAAATGGTAGTGAACAGCATCGATTATGGAATGAACGTCGCCGAAGCGACCAATGCGCCGCGTTTCCATCATCAGTGGTTGCCGGACGAGCTGCGAGTCGAGAAAGGATTTAGCCCGGATACACTCAAGCTGCTGGAAGCAAAAGGTCAGAAAGTGGCGCTGAAAGAGGCGATGGGCAGCACACAAAGCATTATGGTTGGGCCGGAGGGTGAGTTATACGGCGCATCCGACCCGCGCTCGGTGGATGATTTAACAGCGGGGTATTAATATCTTAAGCCCTCTCCCGGTAGGTGAGGGCTTAAATGACAAACTTAGATTGCAAATTCTTTATTTCACCCGCGCCATAAAATACGCATCGACATATTCGCCATTTCGCAACGCGTACTTTTTACCAGTTCCTTCAATCTCAAAACCGTGTTTTTTATAGACCTTAATTGCCGGGGCGTTATCGACAAACACGGTTAGTTCAATGCGATCTACCCGCAGCCAGTTGTCGCACATCTCAATCATCTCTCGCATCAGGGCGCTGGCGACGCCGCGATTGTGCCAGCGGGAGTCGACGCAGATACCAAAATCGGCAACATGACTGCGGCGCGGGCGTTGCTGCACGTCAATGGTGAGATGACCCACGACGGTTCCATCAATACAGGCGACTAACTGTTTGATGCCGGGACGATCGGCGAGTCGCTCCTGCCACAGATGATCGGAAGGATGAGGCACCTGTAGCGTGTTGTAATACACCTCCGGCTGGGCGTGAATTTGCCGAATGGCCTCGTAATCGCGCGTTTCAGCGTGGCGTATCACTATCTCACTCATTCCTCTGTCCTCTTTGGGGTAAATGTCCCTTTCAACATCATTGACTTTCAAATACGAGTCAAATGCATTTTTTTGCAAAAAGTGTTGGACAAGTGCGAATGAGAATGATTATTATTGTCTCGCGATCAGGAAGACCCTCGCGGAGAACCTGAAAGCACGACATTGCTCACATTGCTTCCAGTATTACTTAGCCAGCCGGGTGCTGGCTTTTTTTTTGCTTGTCATTTTGTCCAAGGGGAATGTTCCTCGTGTTGAGACAAATGCAAAATCGCCTGATGCGCTACGCTTATCAGCCTACAAACCTGTGCCCGAACCGTAGGTTGGATAAGGCGTTCACGCCGCATCCGGCATGATCAAAGTGCACTTTGCCAACAATCTGACGTACTGAAGCACAGGCATAGGAACCACGTCCGCTTTGCGTTAAGGTGTAACTAACCACCTTAAAAAAGGACGAAATCATGGCCATCAACTGCGCCTTTATTGGCTTCGGCAAAAGCACCACCCGTTACCATCTGCCGTATGTACTTAACCGCAAGGATAGCTGGCATGTCGCGCATATTTTCCGCCGCCATGCGAAGCCGGAAGAACAGGCTCCTGTCTACTCGCATATCCATTTCACCAGCGATCTCGACGAAGTATTAAACGATCCTGACGTTAAGCTGGTTATCGTCTGCACTCACGCTGACAGCCACTTCGAGTACGCGAAGCGTGCGCTGGAAGCCGGGAAAAATGTGCTGGTCGAAAAACCGTTCACCCCGACGCTTGCGCAGGCGAAAGAGCTGTTTGCGCTGGCAAAAAGCAAAGGGCTGACCGTCACGCCGTATCAGAATCGCCGCTTTGACTCCTGCTTCCTGACGGCGAAAAAAGCGATTGAAAGCGGCAAGCTGGGAGAGATTGTCGAAGTGGAAAGCCATTTTGACTACTACCGCCCGGTGGCAGAAACCAAACCTGGACTGCCGCAGGATGGCGCATTTTATGGCCTTGGCGTGCATACCCTCGACCAGATTATCTCGCTGTTCGGTCGCCCGGATCATGTGGCTTACGACATTCGCAGCCTGCGTAATAAAGCCAACCCGGATGACACCTTCGAAGCGCAGCTGTTTTATGGTGATTTGAAAGCCATCGTCAAAACCAGCCATCTGGTGAAAATCGATTATCCGAAATTTATCGTTCACGGTAAGAAAGGTACATTTATTAAATACGGCATCGACCAGCAGGAAACCAGCCTGAAGGCTAATATTATGCCGGGCGAACCGGGATTCGCAGCGGATGATTCGGTCGGTGTGCTGGAGTATGTCAATGACGAGGGCGTGACGGTAAGAGAAGAGATGAAGCCGGAGGTGGGCGACTACGGACGCGTATATGATGCGCTGTATCAAACCATCACTACCGGTGCACCAAATTACGTCAAGGAATCTGAAGTTCTTACTAATCTGGAAATCCTTGAGCGTGGTTTTGAACAAGCTTCTCCCTCTACAGTGACTCTCGCGAAGTAAGTTTGATGGCTCCTCGAATAGTTCAATTTTTTTGAACAGAGGGGTCAATTTTCACCCTCTATCATCCCAGGCGGATCGGGTCCACACTAAGCCCATCGAAAACATTCAGGGGGTGAATACAAATGATCTACTTACGCAAAGCAAATGAACGTGGTCATGCGAATCATGGCTGGCTGGACTCCTGGCACACTTTCTCTTTTGCCAACTATTACGATCCGAATTTTATGGGCTTCTCCGCGCTGCGTGTCATTAACGACGACGTGATTGAAGCAGGGCAGGGTTTCGGCACTCACCCACATAAAGATATGGAAATTTTGACCTACGTGCTGGAAGGTACTGTTGAGCATCAGGACAGCATGGGCAATAAAGAGCAGGTTCCGGCGGGCGAGTTCCAGATTATGAGTGCGGGTACGGGTATTCGTCACTCAGAGTACAACCCAAGCAGCACCGAGCGTCTGCATCTGTATCAGATCTGGATCATGCCAGAAGAAAACGGCATTACGCCGCGTTATGAACAGCGTCGCTTTGATGCCGTGCAGGGCAAACAACTGGTGCTCTCGCCGGATGCGCGTGATGGTTCGTTGAAAGTGCATCAGGATATGGAACTGTATCGCTGGGCGCTGCTGAAAGATGAACAGTCTGTGCATCAGATTGCCGCTGAACGCCGCGTCTGGATCCAGGTAGTGAAAGGCAATGTCACCATTAACGGTGTAAAAGCCTCGACCAGTGATGGTCTGGCAATCTGGGATGAGCAGGCAATCTCCATCCACGCCGATAGCGACAGTGAAATTCTGCTGTTCGATTTGCCGCCAGTCTAAATTTATCTCACAAACCTTCCTGAGGAATCAGGAAGGTTGTGATGCGTCCGTGGTAAACTAAAGGAATCTATCCCTTTTGTACCCTTCAGGACGATGAAAAAGAAAAGACCCGTACTTCAGGATGTGGCTGACCGTGTAGGCGTGACCAAAATGACGGTCAGCCGTTTTTTACGCAACCCGGAGCAGGTCTCCGTCGCCTTACGTGGCAAGATTGCCGCCGCTCTTGATGAACTGGGTTATATTCCCAACCGCGCGCCCGATATCCTCTCAAATGCCACCAGCCGGGCAATTGGCGTCCTGTTACCTTCTCTCACCAACCAGGTTTTCGCGGAAGTATTACGCGGCATCGAAAGCGTTACCGACGCGCACGGTTATCAGACTATGCTGGCGCACTACGGTTATAAACCGGAAATGGAACAAGAGCGCCTCGAATCAATGCTCTCATGGAATATCGACGGGCTGATCCTCACCGAACGAACCCACACGCCGCGCACCTTAAAGATGATTGAAGTGGCAGGTATTCCAGTGGTGGAGCTGATGGACAGTAAATCTCCGTGCCTCGATATCGCCGTCGGTTTTGATAACTTTGAAGCGGCACGCCAGATGACCACCGCCATTATTGCTCGCGGGCATCGTCACATTGCCTATCTCGGCGCACGTCTCGACGAACGTACTATCATCAAACAGAAGGGATACGAACAGGCGATGCTGGATGCCGGCCTGGTGCCATATAGCGTGATGGTTGAACAATCTTCTTCTTACTCTTCAGGTATTGAACTGATTCGCCAGGCGCGGAGGGAATATCCGCAGTTAGATGGCGTATTCTGTACCAACGATGACCTGGCTGTCGGCGCAGCGTTTGAATGTCAGCGTCTGGGGCTGAAAATTCCTGATGATATGGCAATTGCCGGTTTCCACGGCCACGATATTGGTCAGGTGATGGAGCCACGGCTGGCGAGCGTGCTGACGCCGCGTGAGCGGATGGGCAGCATTGGCGCTGAACGCCTGCTGGCGCGTATTCGTGGCGAAGCAGTGACACCGAAAATGTTAGATTTAGGTTTCACCTTGTCACCGGGCGGATCTATTTAAGCTCACAAATTTGAAGTAGCTCACACTTATACACTTAAGGCACGGATGGATATTGCTTCTGATTTTGTCCGGCTGGACAATGTTACCGATAACAGTTACCCGTAACATTTTTAATTCTTGTATTGTGGGGGCACCACTTTGAGCACGACTAACCATGATCACCACATTTACGTCTTGATGGGCGTATCGGGCAGCGGCAAATCTGCGGTCGCCAGTGAAGTGGCGCATCAACTTCATGCCGCGTTTCTTGATGGCGATTTCCTCCATCCGCGTCGCAATATCGAAAAAATGGCGTCCGGTGAACCGCTGAATGATGACGATCGCAAACCGTGGTTACAGGCGCTGAACGACGCCGCGTTTGCCATGCAGCGTACCAATAAAGTGTCGCTGATCGTCTGTTCCGCACTGAAAAAGCACTATCGCGACCTGCTGCGCGCGGGTAATCCGAATCTCTCTTTCATCTACCTGAAAGGCGATTTTGATGTAATTGAAAGCCGTCTGAAAGCGCGTAAAGGCCATTTCTTTAAAACCCAAATGCTGGTGACGCAGTTTGAAACGCTGCAAGAACCGGGTGCGGACGAAACCGATGTACTGGTGGTGGATATCGATCAACCGCTGGAAGGTGTTGTGGCAAGCACCATTGAGGTTATTAAAAAAGGCAAATAAGTAGTGAGTACATTAACGCTTGTTTTAACAGCAGTAGGGTCTGTTTTACTGCTGCTGTTTTTAGTCATGAAAGCGCGTATGCACGCTTTCCTGGCTTTGATGGTGGTGTCTATGGGGGCTGGCCTTTTTTCCGGTATGCCGCTCGATAAAATCGCAGCGACGATGGAAAAAGGGATGGGAGGCACCCTCGGCTTCCTGGCGGTGGTTGTCGCTCTGGGAGCCATGTTTGGCAAGATCTTACATGAAACCGGCGCAGTCGATCAGATTGCCGTCAAAATGCTCAAATCCTTCGGTCACAGCCGCGCGCATTATGCCATTGGCCTTGCGGGGCTGGTTTGTGCGCTACCGCTGTTCTTTGAAGTGGCGATTGTTCTGCTGATTAGCGTTGCTTTCTCAATGGCGCGCCATACCGGCACGAACCTGGTGAAACTGGTTATCCCGTTATTCGCCGGCGTGGCGGCAGCGGCGGCGTTCTTATTGCCGGGGCCAGCGCCAATGCTGCTGGCATCGCAGATGAACGCCGACTTTGGCTGGATGATCCTGATCGGTCTGTGTGCGGCAATTCCGGGAATGATTATTGCCGGGCCGCTGTGGGGTAATTTCATCAGCCGCTACGTGGAACTGCATATTCCTGACGACATCAGCGAACCACATCTCGGCGAAGGCAAAATGCCATCTTTCGGATTCAGCCTGTCGCTGATCCTGTTGCCGCTGGTGCTGGTAGGTCTTAAAACCATTGCCGCGCGTTTTGTGCCGGAAGGCTCTACCGCTTACGAATGGTTCGAGTTTATCGGTCATCCGTTTACCGCGATTCTGGTTGCTTGTCTGGTGGCGATTTATGGTCTGGCGATGCGTCAGGGTATGCCGAAAGACAAAGTGATGGAGATTTGCGGTCACGCGCTGCAACCGGCGGGGATCATTCTGCTGGTAATTGGTGCGGGTGGCGTGTTCAAACAGGTGCTGGTTGATTCTGGCGTAGGTCCGGCACTAGGCGAAGCGTTAACCGGGATGGGGCTGCCGATTGCGATTACCTGCTTCGTGCTGGCCGCTGCAGTGCGCATCATTCAGGGTTCTGCAACGGTTGCCTGCTTAACGGCGGTAGGGCTGGTGATGCCGGTTATTGAACAACTGAACTACTCTGGTGCGCAAATGGCGGCGCTGTCGATTTGTATCGCTGGTGGTTCGATTGTTGTCAGCCACGTTAACGACGCCGGTTTCTGGTTGTTCGGTAAATTTACCGGCGCGACCGAAGCCGAAACGCTGAAAACCTGGACCATGATGGAAACCATCCTCGGCACTGTCGGTGCTATCGTCGGGATGATTGCGTTCCAGCTGTTGAGTTAATTACCGCGACAAATTACTGCGAGCTTGCTCGCAGTAATTCATTTCTCTTTTTTCCTCTCTTCATCTTTTTGATCTCTCTCGCAAAAATACTGGCTCATTATCCGTTCTAATCACTGCGTTAACGGACGCAGGAGAAGATGATGGAGAAACACGGAGCTGAATTGCTGTTACAGCGGATGTTAAGTAACACCACCGCTACCTTCAGGGAAGGGCAATGGGAAGCTATAGATGCGGTGGTTAATCAGCGGCGAAAACTGCTGGTTGTACAGCGCACTGGCTGGGGGAAAAGCGCCGTGTACTTCATCGCCAGTAAAATCTTCCGCGATCGCGGCGCTGGCCCGACAATTATCATCTCTCCTTTGCTTGCCCTGATGCGTAACCAGGTTGCCGCCGCTGAACGGTTAGGTATTACGGCTGAAACGTTGAATTCTACAAACAGGGAAGAATGGCAGCGCATTAGCGATAATTTGCTGCAAGGTGAGGTCGATTGCTTGCTGGTTTCCCCGGAACGTTTGGCAAACCAGGACTTTATCGAAACGGTTTTATATCCTATAGCCGATCGTATTGGCTTGCTTGTGGTCGACGAGGCGCACTGCATCTCTGATTGGGGCCACGATTTTCGCCCGGATTACCGACGTATATTAGATATTTTGCGCCAGTTGCCTGCGAATACCCCTGTTCTGGGTACAACCGCGACAGCGAATAACCGTGTCGTTGAGGATATCCGTCAGCAATTGGGTGACATTGTGATTCAGCGTGGAACGCTGGCTCGCGAAAGTTTGGCGCTTGATGCCTTAGTCTTAGGTGAACAGTCATCCCGTCTGGCATGGTTAGCGACGGTTATCCCTCAGTTTTCCAAATCGGGAATTGTTTATACCCTGACTACGCGCGATGCCGAACTTGTCGCCGAGTGGTTAAGGAAAAATGGTATCAGTGCATTTGCGTACTACAGCGGCGTGACTTGTGAAGGCGCGAAAGATTCTAATACTGCCAGGGAATATCTGGAGCAGGCACTGCTGGCAAATAAAATCAAAGTGCTGGTCGCGACGACGGCATTAGGTATGGGGTTTGATAAACCTGATTTAGGTTTCGTCATTCATTATCAGATGCCGGGGTCGATTGTTGGTTACTACCAACAGGTGGGGCGTGCCGGGCGTGCTATAGATTCCGCAGTTGGCATATTGCTTTGTGGTGGCGAAGACCGCGCTATTCATCAATTCTTCCGTGAAAGCGCCTTTCCTGCGGAGGCACAAATTCATGAAATACTCAACGTACTTAGCGAGAATGACGGTCTTACTCTACGAGGCATTGAACAACGGACGAATCTCCGTTATGGGCAAATAGAAAAAGCACTGAAATTATTGGTAGCTGAAAATCCATCGCCTGTGGTGTATACCGAGAAATTATGGCGCAGAACTATCGTCAGTTTTTCTCCTGACCATGAACGAATTAACCATTTGATGAATCAGAGAAAAAGTGAACTGGCAGACGTTGAAAGCTATATCACGACTAAGGAGTGCAAAATGCAATTTCTGCGCCGCGCACTCGATGAGCCAAGTGCCGAACGTTGTGGTAAATGTAGCAGTTGTCTTCAGCATCCGTTGTTGTCGCCCGACATTGATAGCGGCTTACTCCATGCAGCAAATTTATTTATTAAACACGCTGACCTGCCATTAAATCTCAATAAACAGGTGGCATCTGGGGCTTTTACGCAATACGGATTTAAAGGGAACTTACCTGCGGATTTACAAGGATCTACGGGGCGAATCCTTTCTCGTTGGGGGGATTCCGGGTGGGGAAAGCAGGTCGCACAGGAGAAAAAAATGGGGCGCTTCAGTGATGAGCTGGTGGAGGCATGTGCGGAAATGGTTCGCCAACGCTGGAATCCACATCCTGAACCAACCTGGGTATGCTGCGTTCCTTCATTAAGGCACCTCGACCTGGTTCCTGATTTTGCCCGGCGACTGGCGGCGAAACTTGGCTTACCTTTTATTGATGCCATTGACAAAGTCGTGGACAATCCACCACAGAAAATACAGCAAAACCGTTTTCACCAGTGTCAAAATCTCGACGGGGCGTTTGTGATTACCCCTCCTTTGATGCCAGGCCCGGCGTTGCTGGTTGACGATATCGTGGATTCTGCATGGACGCTGACAGTTCTGACAGCACTGTTACGCCAGGCAGGTTGCCCGACGGTTTATCCTCTTGCCCTTGCTTCTACCTCGGTAAAAAATTGATGAATCTTTCAGCCAATGCACAAGCGACTCTCCTGCTAACCAGCGATTTTTCTCGCGCGGCGGCGAGTGAGCATAAACCTCTTAGCAATAGTGAATGGGGGAAGTTTGCATTATGGCTGAAGCACCAACGTATCAGTCCCGCCGATCTTCTGGTGTCGCAACCGCAAGAGAAACTTACAGGCTGGAGCGATCCGCGTATTTCTCAGGAGCGTATTCTTGGCTTGCTGGCGCGCGGTCATAGTCTGGCGTTGGCGGTAGATAAGTGGCAACGCGCTGGTTTATGGATCTTAACCCGAGGCGATGCCGATTATCCCGTTCGCTTGAAAAACCGATTGCGAACGGATGCCCCTCCCGTTTTATTTGGCTGCGGGAATAAAGCATTACTGCAAGCGGAAGGTATGGCGATTGTTGGCTCACGAGATGCTCCGACTGCCGATTTGCGCTATACCCAACAACTGGCAGCGAAACTGGCTCAACAGAGGATTTGCGTTATCTCTGGTGGTGCGCGAGGTATTGATGAATGTGCAATGACGTCGGCACTAGAGGCAGGGGGAACGGCCGTTGGCGTATTAGCTGATAGCTTGTTAAAAACGAGCACGTTAGTGAAATGGCGTGAAGGGCTTATAGCAGGCAATCTGGTGTTGATTTCGCCGTTTTACCCAGAAGTACGTTTCACCGTCGGCAATGCGATGGCGCGGAATAAATATATTTATTGCCTTGCGGAAAGCGCAATGGTTGTGCGTGCGGGAATGACCGGTGGAACGATAACCGGGGCGATGGAGGCATTAAAACATCAGTGGCTGCCTGTCCTGGTTAAACCAAATCAGGATGAGCAATCAGCCAATTCACGATTAGTAGAAAATGGGGCGTCATGGAGTGCTGAACAGGCTGAAAATGTGACGATCAGACTGCCAGACGTTCCTGGGCTGATGTATGACAGAGTACGCCGTAACGCTCAACCAGAACTGTTTTCACTGCATGAAGATGACGCAAATTACGCAGGAATGCCCGCGCATACGCCTGTCGATTTTTATCAACTCTTTGTAGCGGAACTGGCGATCCTTGCAAAGGAATCGATAAGTATTGAAAGGCTGGCGTCTTGTACTGGTTTAACCATCGAACAAGCTAGCGTATGGCTGAATCGCGCAGAAGAAGAGGGAAGAGTTATCCGATTGGGCGAAGGTCATTATCAGTTCAGGTAATAAAACAGGTGCCGCGTCAGGTTGTGTGCAGCACCTGTTTGAACCTTACCCCTTCATCCACATCCGAACGCCGTCGAGGAACATCTGGGTTGCCATCATCACCAGAATCAATCCCATCAGGCGTTCCAGCGCATTCACCCCTTTCTCGCCCAGCAGACGTAAAAACAGCGATGACTGTAGCAGGATGACAAATGTGCCGCCCCAGGCCAGCAGCAGGGCAATCACCAGATGCCCCATCTGATTCGGGTACTGATGAGACAGCAACATCAGCGTGGCGAGAATTGTCGGCCCGGCGACCAGTGGAATGGCTAATGGCACGATAAACGGCTCTTCACCAGCCGGAAGCCCGCTGCTGTTTCCCGAGGCGCTGGGGAAAATCATCTTAATGGCGATCAGAAACAGAATGATGCCGCCAGAAATGGAGACGGTTTCCGCCCGTAGGCTAAGAAATGCCAGAATTTTCTCACCCGCAAACAGGAACACCAGCATCACCAGGAGAGCAATAAGCAACTCTCGCACCATGATTGCCCGACGTCTTTTCGGTTCAGTATGTTTCAGTACGGACATAAAAATAGGTAGGTTTCCGAGCGGATCCATAATCAAGATCAATAAAACTGCTGCAGAAATGATTTCATTCATAACTCAAGTTCCCTGATAATTGCGTTGGACTTTCTGCGTGCTATGAAAGCAGGATAAGTCGCATTACTGATTGCTTCGCTATCATTGATTAATTTCACTTGCGACTTTGGCTGCTTTTTGTATGGTGAAAGATGTGCCACGAGGACACCGGCACATATATACAGCACACATCTTTGCAGGAAAAAAACGCTTATGAAAAATGTTGGTTTTATCGGCTGGCGCGGTATGGTCGGCTCCGTTCTCATGCAACGCATGGTTGAAGAGCGCGACTTCGACGCCATTCGCCCTGTCTTCTTTTCGACTTCCCAGCCTGGTCAGGCTGCACCGTCCTTTGGCGGTACTACCGGCACACTTCAGGATGCCTTTGATCTGGAGGCGCTGCAGGCCCTCGATATCATCGTAACCTGTCAGGGCGGCGATTATACCAACGAAATCTATCCAAAGCTCCGTGAGAACGGGTGGCAAGGTTACTGGATTGACGCAGCATCGTCTCTGCGCATGAAAGACGACGCCATTATCATCCTTGACCCGGTCAATCAGGACGTCATTACTGACGGATTAAATAAAGGCATCAGGACTTTTGTTGGCGGTAACTGTACCGTAAGCCTGATGTTGATGTCGTTAGGCGGTTTATTCGCCAATGATCTTGTTGATTGGGTTTCCGTTGCAACCTACCAGGCGGCTTCCGGCGGTGGTGCGCGACATATGCGGGAGTTGTTAACCCAGATGGGCCAACTGTATGGCCATGTGGCGGATGAACTCGCAACCCCGTCCTCTGCTATTCTCAATATTGAACGCAAAGTCACGACCTTAACCCGCAGCGGCGAGTTGCCGGTGGATAACTTTGGTGTTCCGCTGGCGGGTAGCCTGATTCCGTGGATCGACAAACAGCTTGATAACGGTCAGAGCCGCGAAGAATGGAAAGGGCAGGCGGAAACCAACAAGATCCTCAACACATCTTCTGTGATTCCGGTAGATGGTTTATGCGTGCGCGTCGGGGCATTGCGCTGCCATAGTCAGGCATTCACCATCAAATTGAAAAAAGATGTATCTATTCCGACCGTGGAAGAACTGCTGGCGGCTCACAACCCGTGGGCGAAAGTCGTACCAAACGATCGGGAAATCACTATGCGTGAGCTAACCCCAGCAGCCGTTACTGGCACGCTGACCACGCCGGTAGGCCGCCTGCGTAAGCTGAATATGGGACCAGAATTTCTGTCAGCCTTTACCGTAGGTGACCAGTTGCTGTGGGGCGCAGCGGAGCCGCTGCGCCGGATGCTTCGTCAACTGGCGTAATCTTTATTCATTAAATCTGGGGCGCAATGCCGCCCCTTTTAGTGCGTAATACAGGAGTAAGCGCAGATGTTTCATGATTTACCGGGAGTTAGATAGAGCATTGGCTATTCTTTAAGGGTGGCAGAATACATGAGTATTCACTGCCTTACCTGAAGGGAGGACGACGCAGAGAGGATGCACAGAGTGCTGCGCCGTTCAGGTCAAAAAAATGTCACAACCAGATGTCAAAAATCAGTTGGATGGGGTGACACAATAAAACAGGAAGACAAGCATGTCCGTTCGTATCGATAGAGACGTGATAAACGCGCTAATTGCAGGCCATTTTGCAGACCCATTTTCCGTACTGGGAATGCATAAAACTACAGCAGGACTGGAAGTCCGCGCCCTTTTACCTGACGCCACCGATGTGTGGGTGATTGAACCAAAAACCGGACGCAAAGTCGCTAAACTGGAGTGTCTCGACTCTCGTGGATTCTTCAGCGGCGTCATTCCACGACGTAAGAATTTTTTCCGCTATCAGTTGGCTGTTGTCTGGCATGGTCAGCAGAATCTGATTGATGACCCTTACCGTTTTGGCCCTTTAATCCAGGAAATGGATGCCTGGCTGTTATCTGAAGGTACTCACCTGCGCCCGTACGAAACCTTAGGCGCACACGCAGATACCATGGATGGCGTTACCGGCACGCGTTTTTCTGTCTGGGCACCCAATGCCCGCCGAGTCTCGGTTGTTGGGCAATTCAACTACTGGGATGGTCGTCGTCATCCGATGCGCCTGCGTAAAGAGAGTGGCATCTGGGAACTGTTTATCCCTGGCGCGCATAACGGTCAGCTCTATAAATACGAAATGATTGATGCCAATGGCAATCTGCGTTTGAAGTCTGATCCTTATGCCTTTGAAGCACAGATGCGTCCGGAAACCGCTTCCCTTATTTGCGGACTGCCTGAAAAGGTCGTGCAGACCGAAGAGCGCAAAAAAGCGAATCAGTTTGATGCGCCAATCTCTATCTATGAAGTTCACCTGGGTTCCTGGCGTCGTCACACCGACAACAACTTCTGGTTAAGCTACCGCGAGCTGGCTGATCAACTGGTGCCTTACGCTAAATGGATGGGCTTTACCCATCTCGAACTGCTGCCAATTAACGAACATCCATTCGATGGTAGTTGGGGCTATCAACCGACGGGGCTGTACGCGCCAACTCGCCGTTTTGGTACTCGCGATGACTTCCGCTATTTCATTGATGCCGCACATGCAGCCGGTTTGAACATCATTCTTGACTGGGTGCCGGGGCACTTCCCGACTGATGACTTTGCGCTTGCCGAATTTGACGGAACAAATCTGTATGAACACAGCGATCCCCGTGAAGGCTACCATCAGGACTGGAATACCCTGATTTACAACTATGGGCGTCGTGAAGTCAGTAATTTCCTCGTCGGCAACGCGCTGTACTGGATTGAACGTTTTGGTATTGATGCGCTGCGTGTCGATGCGGTGGCTTCGATGATTTATCGCGACTACAGCCGTAAAGAGGGCGAGTGGATCCCCAACGAGTTTGGTGGGCGCGAGAATCTGGAAGCGATTGAATTTTTACGCAATACCAACCGTATTATCGGTGAGCAAGTTCCTGGCGCGGTAACAATGGCGGAGGAGTCTACCGACTTCCCTGGTGTTTCTCGTCCGCAGGATATCGGCGGCCTGGGCTTCTGGTACAAGTGGAACCTCGGCTGGATGCACGACACCCTGGACTACATGAAGCTCGACCCGGTTTATCGTCAATACCATCACGATAAACTCACCTTCGGGATGCTCTACAACTACACTGAAAACTTCGTCCTGCCGTTGTCGCACGACGAAGTGGTGCACGGCAAAAAATCGATTCTCGACAGAATGCCGGGCGATGCATGGCAGAAGTTTGCCAATCTGCGAGCCTACTATGCCTGGATGTGGGCGTTTCCGGGCAAAAAACTGCTGTTCATGGGTAATGAATTTGCTCAGGGGCGCGAGTGGAACCACGACGCCAGCCTTGACTGGCACCTGCTGGAAGGCGGCGACAACTGGCACCACGGTGTCCAGCGTCTGGTGCGCGATCTGAACCACACTTATCGCTATCACAAGGCATTGCACGAGCTGGATTTTGACGCGTATGGCTTTGAATGGCTGGTGGTGGATGACCATGAACGTTCGGTGCTGATTTTTGTTCGCCGTGATAAAGAGGGTAATGAAATTATCGTTGCCAGTAACTTTACGCCGGTGCCGCGCCATGATTATCGCTTTGGCATTAATCAGCCGGGTAAATGGCGTGAAATCCTCAATACTGATTCCATGCACTATCACGGTAGCAATACCGGTAATGGCGGCGCGGTACACAGTGATGAGATCGCCAGCCACGGTCGCCAGCATTCATTAAGCCTTACGCTACCGCCGCTGGCCACTATCTGGCTGGTTCGGGAGGGATAATGACACAACTTGCCATTGGCAATCCCGCTCCTCTTGGCGCGCATTACGACGGTCAGGGCGTTAACTTCACGCTCTTCTCCGCTCATGCTGAACGGGTAGAGCTGTGTGTGTTTGACGCTCAGGGCATCGAACATCGGTATGATTTGCCAGGACGAAGTGGTGACATCTGGCACGGTTATCTGCCGGATGCGCGCCCGGGTTTGCGTTATGGTTACCGTGTTCATGGCCCATGGCAACCCGCCATGGGGCATCGCTTTAACCCGGCGAAGTTGTTGATTGATCCTTGCGCGCGGCAAATTGTCGGGGAATTTAAAGATAACCCGCTGCTGCACGCCGGGCATAGTGATCCTGACTATCGTGACAACGCTGCTATTGCGCCGAAATGCGTAGTGGTCGTGGATCACTATGACTGGGAAGATGATGCCCCGCCGCGTACGTCGTGGGGCAGTACCATCATTTATGAAGCCCATGTCAAGGGCTTAACCTACTTGCATCCGGAGATCCCGGTCGAGATCCGTGGAACCTATAAAGCCTTGGGGCATCCGGTGATGATCAACTATTTAAAACAGTTGGGCATTACCGCACTGGAACTGCTGCCGATCGCGCAATTTGCCAGTGAGCCACGCTTGCAACGTATGGGGTTGAGTAACTACTGGGGTTACAACCCGGTGGCGCTGTTTGCACTGCATCCGGCGTATGCATGCTCGCCCGACACGGCGTTGGATGAGTTCCGCGATGCAGTCAAAGCCCTGCACAAAGCGGGCATTGAGGTCATCCTCGATATCGTTCTCAACCACAGTGCGGAACTGGATCTCGACGGCCCGTTATTCTCCCTGCGCGGGATCGATAACCGTAGCTATTATTGGATAAGAGAAGACGGCGATTATCACAACTGGACCGGTTGCGGCAATACGCTCAATTTGAGCCATCCAGCTGTGGTGGAGTACGCCAGCGCCTGTCTACGCTATTGGGTGGAAACTTGTCATGTTGATGGCTTCCGCTTCGATCTCGCTACTGTCATGGGGCGAACGCCGGAGTTTCGTCAGGATGCGCCTCTGTTTACGGCTATTCAGAATTGCCCGGTACTTTCGCAAGTGAAGCTGATTGCCGAACCGTGGGATATCGCGCCCGGTGGCTATCAGGTGGGGAATTTCCCGCCGCTGTTTGCCGAGTGGAACGATCATTTCCGCGATGCTGCCCGGCGCTTCTGGCTGCACTATAACCTGTCGCTGGGGGAGTTTGCCGGACGCTTTGCCGCTTCCAGTGATGTTTTTAAACGTAATGGCCGTCTGCCGAGTGCTGCGATTAATCTGGTCACGGCGCATGATGGTTTTACGCTTCGCGACTGCGTTTGTTTTAACCATAAACACAATGAAGCAAACGGAGAAGAAAATCGCGACGGAACCAACAACAATTACAGTAACAATCATGGTAAAGAAGGGTTAGGCGGTACTCTTGATCTGGTTGAACGGCGGCGCGACAGCATTCACGCCCTGTTAACAACGTTGTTGCTCTCCCAGGGTACGCCGATGTTACTGGCCGGTGACGAACACGGTCACAGCCAGCATGGCAATAACAATGCTTACTGTCAGGATAACCAACTAACGTGGTTGGACTGGTCGCAAGCAAGCAGTGGCTTAACCGCGTTTACCGCCGCGTTAATCCATCTGCGCAAGCGCATTCCTGCTTTGGCAGAGGATCGCTGGTGGGAAGAAGGCGACGGCAATGTCCGTTGGCTGAATCGATATGCTCAATCTTTAAGCTCGGATGAGTGGCAGAACGGGCCAAAGCAGCTGCAAATTTTGCTTTCGGATCGTTTCTTGATCGCAATAAACGCCACGCTTGAGGTAACAGAGATTGTTTTACCTGCTGGGGAGTGGCGTGCCATTCCCCCATTCGCTGGAGAGGATAACCCAGTGATTACGGCTGTCTGGCCGGGACCTGCACACGGACTGTGTGTGTTCCAGAGATGATAAAAAAGGAGTTAGTCATGATTAGTTTAGAGAAGAACGATCACTTAATGTTGGCGCGCCAGCTGCCATTGAAGTCTGTTGCCCTGATTCTGGCGGGGGGACGCGGTACTCGCCTGAAGGATTTAACCAATAAACGAGCAAAGCCTGCCGTACACTTCGGCGGCAAGTTCCGTATTATCGACTTTGCACTGTCCAACTGTATCAACTCCGGTATCCGTCGTATGGGCGTGATCACCCAGTACCAGTCTCACACTCTGGTACAGCATATTCAGCGCGGCTGGTCGTTCTTCAATGAAGAAATGAACGAGTTTGTCGATCTGCTGCCAGCGCAGCAGAGAATGAAAGGGGAGAACTGGTATCGCGGTACGGCAGATGCCGTTACCCAAAACCTCGACATTATCCGCCGTTATAAAGCGGAGTACGTAGTGATCCTGGCGGGTGACCATATCTACAAGCAAGACTACTCGCGTATGCTTATCGACCACGTCGAAAAAGGCGCACGTTGCACCGTTGCTTGTATGCCTGTACCGATTGAAGAAGCCTCTGCATTTGGCGTTATGGCGGTTGATGGAAACGATAAAATTATCGAATTTGTTGAAAAACCGGCTAACCCGCCGTCAATGCCAAACGATCCGAGCAAATCTTTAGCGAGTATGGGGATCTACGTCTTTGATGCAGAGTACCTGTATGAATTGCTGGAAGAAGACGATCGTGATGAAAACTCCAGCCACGACTTTGGTAAGGATTTGATTCCAAAAATTACCGAAGCAGGCCTCGCCTATGCGCATCCATTCCCGCTCTCTTGTGTACAGTCCGACCCGGACGCCGAGCCGTACTGGCGTGATGTTGGGACACTGGAGGCTTACTGGAAAGCGAACCTGGATCTGGCTTCTGTCGTGCCGGAACTGGATATGTACGATCGCAACTGGCCGATTCGCACCTACAATGAATCATTGCCGCCAGCGAAATTCGTTCAGGATCGCTCCGGTAGCCATGGGATGACCCTTAACTCACTGGTTTCCGGCGGTTGTGTGATCTCTGGTTCGGTGGTGGTGCAGTCCGTTCTGTTCTCACGCGTTCGCGTGAATTCATTCTGCAACATTGATTCCGCCGTATTGCTGCCGGAAGTATGGGTAGGTCGCTCGTGCCGTCTGCGTCGCTGCGTCATTGACCGCGCTTGTGTCATTCCGGAAGGAATGGTGATTGGTGAGGATGCAGAAGAGGATGCACGTCGTTTCTATCGTTCAGAAGAAGGCATTGTGCTGGTTACGCGCGAAATGCTACGGAAGTTAGGGTATAAACAGGAGCGATAATGCAGGTTTTACATGTATGTTCAGAGATGTTCCCGCTGCTTAAAACCGGCGGTCTGGCTGATGTTATTGGGGCATTACCCGCAGCACAAATCGCAGACGGCGTTGACGCTCGCGTACTGTTGCCTGCATTTCCCGATATTCGCCGTGGCGTGACCGATGCGAAGGTGGTATCTCGCCGTGATACCTTTGCCGGACATTTCACGCTGCTGTTTGGGCATTACAACGGGGTTGGTATTTACCTGATTGATGCACCGCATCTCTACGATCGTCCCGGAAGCCCGTATCACGATACCAACTTATTTGCTTACACCGACAACGTATTGCGTTTTGCACTGCTCGGGTGGGTTGGAGCGGAGATGGCAAGCGGCCTTGACCCATTCTGGCGCCCCGATGTTGTGCACGCGCACGACTGGCATGCGGGTCTTGCGCCTGCGTATCTGGCGGCACACGGGCGTCCGGCGAAGTCGGTGTTTACTGTGCACAACCTGGCCTATCAAGGCATGTTTTATGCACATCACATGAATGACATCCAATTGCCATGGTCATTCTTTAATGTTCACGGGCTGGAATTCAACGGACAAATCTCTTTCCTGAAGGCCGGTCTGTACTATGCCGATCACATTACGGCGGTCAGTCCAACCTACGCTCGCGAGATCACCGAACCGCAGTTTGCCTACGGTATGGAAGGTCTGTTGCAACAGCGTCACCGTGAAGGGCGTCTTTCAGGCGTACTGAACGGCGTGGACGAGAAAATCTGGAGTCCAGAGACGGACTTACTGTTGGCCTCGCGCTACACCCGCGATACGTTGGAAGATAAAGCGGAAAATAAGCGCCAGTTACAAATCGCAATGGGGCTTAAGGTTGACGATAAAGTGCCGCTTTTTGCAGTGGTGAGCCGTCTGACCAGCCAGAAAGGTCTCGACCTGGTGCTGGAAGCCTTACCGGGTCTTCTGGAGCAGGGCGGGCAGCTGGCGCTACTCGGCGCGGGCGATCCGGTGCTGCAGGAAGGTTTCCTTGCGGCGGCAGCGGAATACCCCGGCCAGGTGGGCGTTCAGATTGGCTATCACGAAGCATTTTCGCATCGCATTATGGGCGGCGCGGACGTCATTCTGGTGCCCAGCCGTTTTGAACCGTGCGGCTTAACGCAACTTTATGGATTGAAGTACGGTACGCTGCCGTTAGTGCGGCGCACCGGTGGGCTTGCTGATACGGTTTCTGACTGTTCTCTTGAGAACCTTGCAGATGGCGTCGCCAGTGGGTTTGTCTTTGAAGATAGTAATGCCTGGTCGCTGTTACGGGCTATTCGACGTGCTTTTGTACTGTGGTCCCGTCCTTCACTGTGGCGGTTTGTGCAACGTCAGGCTATGGCAATGGATTTTAGCTGGCAGGTCGCGGCGAAGTCGTACCGTGAGCTTTACTATCGCTTGAAATAGTTTTCAGGAAACGCCTATATGAATGCTCCGTTTACATATTCATCGCCCACGCTTAGCGTAGAAGCTCTTAAGCACTCTATCGCTTACAAGCTGATGTTTACGATTGGAAAGGATCCGGTCGTCGCCAATAAACATGAATGGCTGAACGCAACGTTATTTGCTGTGCGCGATCGTCTCGTGGAGCGCTGGTTACGCTCGAATCGTGCCCAGCTGTCGCAAGAAACTCGCCAGGTTTACTACCTGTCGATGGAGTTTTTGATTGGTCGTACTCTCTCTAACGCCATGCTGTCGTTAGGTATTTATGACGATGTCCAGGGTGCGCTGGAGTCGATGGGATTAAATCTCGAAGAGTTGATTGATGAAGAAAATGACCCTGGTCTCGGTAATGGTGGCCTGGGGCGTCTGGCGGCCTGCTTCCTGGATTCGCTGGCGACTTTAGGATTGCCAGGGCGTGGTTACGGCATCCGTTATGACTACGGTATGTTCAAACAGAACATCGTTAACGGCAGTCAGAAAGAGTCTCCGGACTACTGGCTGGAGTACGGCAATCCGTGGGAATTTAAACGCCACAATACGCGCTACAAAGTGCGTTTTGGCGGACGTATTCAGCAAGAAGGTAAGAAAACGCGCTGGATTGAAACCGAAGAAATTCTGGCCGTGGCTTACGACCAAATTATCCCAGGTTATGATACTGACGCGACCAACACTTTGCGTCTGTGGAGTGCACAAGCCAGTAGCGAAATTAATCTTGGTAAATTTAACCAGGGGGACTACTTCGCGGCAGTGGAAGATAAAAACCACTCTGAGAACGTATCCCGCGTGCTGTACCCGGATGACTCCACCTATTCCGGACGTGAACTGCGTTTGCGTCAGGAATATTTCCTGGTATCTTCGACCATTCAGGACATTTTAAGTCGCCATTATCAGTTGCATAAAACCTACGATAATCTGGCGGATAAAATCGCGATTCACCTCAACGACACCCATCCGGTGCTGTCGATTCCTGAGCTGATGCGTCTGCTGATCGATGAGCACAAATTTAGCTGGGACGACGCTTTTGAAGTGTGCTGCGAGGTCTTCTCCTACACCAACCACACGCTGATGAGCGAGGCGCTGGAAACCTGGCCGGTCGATATGCTGGGTAAAATTCTGCCGCGCCATTTGCAGATTATCTTTGAAATCAACGACTATTTCCTGAAAACCTTGCAGGAGCAGTATCCGAACGATACCGACCTGCTGGGACGGGCGTCGATCATTGATGAATCGAATGGGCGTCGTGTGCGCATGGCCTGGCTGGCTGTTGTGGTCAGCCACAAAGTTAACGGCGTATCGGAGCTGCACTCTAATCTGATGGTGCAATCGCTGTTTGCTGACTTTGCGAAGATCTTCCCTGGACGTTTCACCAACGTTACCAACGGTGTGACCCCGCGTCGCTGGCTGGCGGTGGCGAATCCGTCGCTTTCAGGCGTGCTGGATCAACACCTCGGTCGTAACTGGCGTACCGATCTGAGTCAATTAAACGAGTTGCAACAGCATTGTGATTTTCCGATGGTCAATCATGCAGTTCATCAGGCGAAACTGGAGAACAAAAAGCGTCTGGCGGAGTACATCGCCCAACAATTGAATGTGGTAGTGAATCCGAAGGCGCTGTTTGATGTGCAAATCAAACGTATTCACGAATACAAACGTCAATTGATGAATGTGTTGCACGTGATCACCCGCTATAACCGCATCAAGGCCGATCCAGATGCGAAGTGGGTTCCACGAGTGAATATCTTTGGCGGTAAGGCGGCTTCGGCCTATTACATGGCGAAGCACATTATCCATTTGATCAATGACGTAGCGAAAGTGATCAACAACGATCCACAGATTGGCGATAAGCTGAAAGTGGTGTTTATCCCGAACTACAGCGTCAGCCTGGCGCAGCTGATCATTCCGGCAGCCGATCTTTCCGAACAAATATCGCTGGCGGGTACGGAAGCCTCCGGCACCAGCAACATGAAGTTTGCACTTAACGGCGCACTGACTATCGGTACGCTGGACGGTGCGAATGTTGAGATGCTGGATCATGTCGGTGCGGACAATATCTTTATCTTTGGTAACACTGCGGAAGAAGTGGAAGAGCTGCGTCGTCAGGGCTACAAACCGCGTGAATACTACGAGAAAGATGAAGAGCTGCATCAGGTGCTGACGCAAATCGGCAGCGGTGTGTTTAGTCCGGAAGAGCCGGGTCGCTACCGCGATCTGGTTGATTCGCTGATCAACTTTGGCGATCACTACCAGGTGCTGGCGGATTATCGCAGCTATGTCGATTGTCAGGATAAAGTTGACGAACTGTACGAGCGTCCAGAAGAGTGGACAGCCAAAGCGATGCTGAACATCGCAAATATGGGCTATTTCTCTTCTGACCGGACTATCAAAGAGTACGCCGATCTTATCTGGCATATTGATCCGGTGAGATTGTAATTTCGCCAAAAATAGAACGGGGCCAAAAGGTCCCGTTTTTTTTTGCCTTTATTTCGGAAAAGTGTCCAGCGGGGGGAAGGATACTGGAGGAGTATAATTTCGCCATTCAGAAAGAATGGACAGAATGATGCAAAACAGAAAATGGATTTTGACCTCGCTGGTAATGACTTTTTTCGGTATTCCCATACTGGCGCAATTTTTGGCAGCGGTTATTGCCATGCTGGGTGCCGGGATTGCCGCTATTCTTGAGTTTTGCAATCTACTCCTCACACCAACAATTTACCTTTTACTCAACGTTTTTATGCTGGCGCTGGGTGCGATAGTGATATTTTTCTCGGGTCGAGTGTGGGCGAGAGATAGCGCCCCAGAAAACAGAGAAATAGCCGTCTGGCGACAATGTCTTTTTTTATTACCTGCATTATTAACCCTGGTTGGCTGGATAATCACGCTACATCTGGCAGATTATCAATTTCGCCAGATGGGTTCGGGCTGGTTGGCAGATCTTATGCTTCCCTGGCTGGGCGTTTTGTTAGTCACATTAGTCGGTGGTGAGTACTGGTGGATGGTCATTATTCCCGTTGGGGCGCATATCAGTTTTTCGCTGGGATACGCCTGGCCGACAAGACATCCTTTAACCGGCACATTCGGGCTACGTTACCGTAATTCACTTCTGTTTATCCTTCTCCTGCTGGGTTTTGTCGCTGGTTATCAGGCTCATTTATATAAACAGCTTAATCCTGGTGTCGGTGTTCGCGAAGATATTGATACCTGGGCCTGGCGACCCGACAAACTCAATAATCAACTGACGCCACTGCGTGGTAAACCACAAATTCAGTTTACGCAAAATTGGCCGCGACTCGATGGTGCTACGGCAGCGTACCCCATTTATGCCTCTGCCTTTTATGCGTTAAGCGTTATACCGGAAGATTTTCACGTCAGGGAATATCTGGATAACTCTCGCACGCCGGAGGCGTATAACAAAATCGTTAAGGGCGATGCCGATATTATCTTTGTGGCGCAACCTTCTGGTGGGCAGAAAAAGCGTGCAGAGGAATCGGGCGTCACTTTGATATACGCTCCCTTTGCCCGCGAAGCATTTGTTTTCATCGTTAATGCAGATAACCCGGTTAATTCCCTGACAGAGCAACAAGTGCGTGACATCTTTAGTGGCGCTATTACCAACTGGCGTACTGTTGGCGGTAATGATCAAGAGATCCAGACCTGGCAACGCCCGGAAGACTCAGGCAGTCAGACGGTGATGCAATCACTGGTGATGAAAGATGTCCGCATGATCTCGCCGCAGGAAACCGAAGTGGCAAGCGTGATGGAAGGCATGATTAAAGTCGTTGCTGAATACCGTAATACAAACAACTCCATTGGCTATACCTTCCGCTATTACGCGACGCAAATGAATGCCGATAAGAATATCAAGTTGTTAGCGATTAACGGTATTGCTCCGAGTGCGGAAAACATTCGTAACGGCAAATATCCGTATATCGTCGATGCTTTTATGGTGACGCGGGAAAATACGACGTCAGAAACACAAAAATTGGTGGAATGGTTTTTAACGCCACAAGGACAGAGTCTGGTGGAAGATGTGGGTTATGTACCGATGTATCCAACAATGAAATAACCCTGGAGAGAAAGGAATCAGCGCGATGAATAAATTCACCGGTGTTTTACTATTAGGCACGGCATTACTGGCGGGATGTGTCGACAGGGAAGGGTACTATAACAGCGTCAGAGAAGAAGAGAGCCATGGACTGACTTCTCTGCAGGGTCAACCTGAATTACGTTACAGCGAAGATTGGTCAAGATGGCCAAGAGTGTACGGTGCTACGGCCTTATACCCGCTGTATGCCTCTGCATATTATCAATTAATACCCGAGCCGAAAGATGCGGATCGAACCTCGCGTGCCTGGCAGGCGTATGGTTTGCAGCAAACCCGAACAGCAGAAGCCTACGATAGTCTAATTAAAGGTACTGCGACCGTTATTTTTGTCGCGCAACCGTCAGAAGGGCAGAAAAAACGTGCAGAACAAGCGGGGGTTAAGCTGAAATATACCGCTTTCGCCCGCGAAGCCTTTGTCTTTATCGTTGATATCAAAAACCCCGTTAATTCACTTAGCGAACAGCAGGTCAAAGACATTTTTAGCGGTAAAGTGAGTCGCTGGAATAAAGTGGGCGGTAGTGACGAACGTATAAAAGTCTGGCAGCGGCCAGAGGATTCTGGAAGCCAAACGGTTATGAAGGGACTGGTTATGCAAGACACCCCAATGCTGCCAGCTAAAAAATCCACTGTAATTGATCTCCTGGGCGGTTTAATTACCGAAGTAGCCGACTACCAAAATGCACCATCTTCCGTTGGTTATACCTTTCATTATTATGTCACGCGTATGAATGACAACATGCTCAAAATGCGCAAGCAGATTAAACTTTTGGCTATAAATGGCGTTGCGCCTACCGAGGAAAATATCCGCAACGGCACTTATCCATACATTGTGGATGCTTATATGGTGACGCGTGAAAATCCTACGCCGGAAACGCAGAAATTTGTTGACTGGTTTTTAAGCCCGCAGGGACAGCAATTGGTAGAGGATGTAGGGTATGTGCCGCTGTATAAAACGTTATTAGATATTAAATAATTAAGTAAGTAGGGGGCAGATATGGATATGAAGACTTTATTACTTATCAGCAGTTGCTTACTCTTTCTTTCTGAGAGTAATGCCGCATACCAGAATATTTCACCGCCTTTCCAGCATTACACTTTAGCTTGTGAAACAGAATCCGCTAAAACAGCCCGAGCAGTGGACAGATTATCAGATCTGGGAAGACGACGGGATGATTGATGAGTGTTTATGCGCGAGGTATGACGCATCACCTGAATCATCAGGACAATAAAGATGAACAAATTCAGATTTTATATTCCTCCGGTAATTCTCGGCTTTGTTATTGTGCCGTTGTTGGTGTGGCCGACGGTGGTTGCGCTAGCGGCTTTTAGTATCACATTGAGTTTTCTGGGGGAAATACTATTCTCAATCCCGCTCATGATTCGGCGTATTTCACTTCTGGAATTACAACTTTGGTTATCGGCTGAATATGCGCTTTTTTTCTGTGTAATGTGTTGCGTCGGTTGGCAATTTGCTTGCAGAACGCCATCGGAACTAAAAAACAGACCTCACTGCTGGCTGGTATTCACACCGGTCTATTTCTGGCTAATTCTCTGCAATATTATTTTTTATATTGCGCCAGAGAAATCAGCTGTGCTGGAAAATATCCGCAATTTCTTTTTGAGAGTTATCTGGTTACCCCTGAATTTTTCGCCATTTTGGCCACAGCCGTGGACTGGTTTTGTCGGTCCGATAAGCGCACAGCTTGGTTTTGCGTTGGGATATTATTGCCAGTGGCGTAGTAAAAATAGAAGCCAGATACGGAAGTGGAGTGAGTGGGTAACGTGCCTGAGTTTTGTTACGTTGGGTATGATGGTGTGGGCTTTGCGGTAATTCCCTGAATCTAAAAGGGGTCAGATTGAAATCTGACCACCTTACGTTAATTTACGACGCCAGCGACAATTTCTGCTGCGTATACTCTACCAGCCACTGACTCACACGAGACTGTTGCTGCGCATTCAGCCACATGCCTTGTTTTGTGCGACGCCACAGGGCATCGTCGGCGCGGCGTACCCATTCGTGGTCTACCAGATATTTCAGCTCCGCTTCGTAGAACTCATGGCCGAAATCTTCCCCAAGATCGCTTATCGCCTCCGCATTGCCGAGCAGCAGCTCGCTGTTGCTGCCGTAAGTGCGTGCGTAATGACGTGCCAGCGATTCCGTAATGAATGGATAGCGGCGGCGCAGGCGGGCGGCATAATCGTCGCGATCGCCTTCAATGGCTCCACCCGGTAACACGCTCTCTTTCGTCCATGCCGGGCCAATCCCCTGATAATACGGCGTTAGTTTTTCCAGCGCATGTTCCGCCAGTTTACGATAGGTCGTCAGCTTGCCGCCAAATACCGACAGCAGCGGCGCTTTGCCATTTTCATCGTGGATATCAAGGGTGTAATCACGAGTAATAGCCTGCGGCGAGTCGGATTCATCATCACAAAGCGGGCGCACACCGGAGTAGGTCCAGACGATATCGTCACGGCTTAACTGCTTTTTAAAGTGCGTGTTATACACTTTCAGCAGGTAATTGATTTCACTCTCTTCAATCTTCACTGCTTTTGGATCGCCTTTGTATTCCACATCGGTGGTGCCGATGATGGAAAACTCGTCCATCCACGGGATCACAAAGACAATACGTTTATCTTCGTTTTGCAGAATGTAGGCTTGCTTCTGGGTATGCACGCGCGGCACGACAATATGGCTGCCTTTGATCAGGCGAATGCCATAAGGCGAAGGCAGATGCATCCCGTCGTCGAAAAATTGTTTCACCCACGGGCCAGTGGCGTTAACCAGGCCGCGCGCCTGCCAGGTATATTTTTTACCGGTATCGATATCTTCCGCTTCCACAATCCACAGGCCGTTTTCGCGGCGAGCAGAGGTGGCGCGAGTCCGGGTAAGCACTTCGCCGCCTTTACGCACCACCATCTGGGCGTTGGCGAGTACCAGACGGGCGTCGTCTACCCAACAGTCGGAATATTCGAATCCGCGCTTAATTTCCGGTTTTAACACTGAATTTGCGCCAAAACGCAAACCGGTTGATCCCGGCAGGCTGGTGCGTTTACCCAGATGATCGTACATGAACAGACCAATACGAATCATCCACGCCGGGCGCAGATGTGGGCGATGCGGCAGGCGAAAACGCATCGGGAAGGCGATATGTGGCGCCATTTTCAGCAGCACTTCACGTTCAGCCAGCGCCTCGCTGACCAGACGGAATTCATAGTGCTCAAGGTAGCGCAGGCCGCCGTGAATGAGTTTTGAACTGGCGGAAGAGGTCGCGCAAGCGAGATCCTGGGCTTCCAGCATCAGCACGGATAAACCGCGTCCAGCGGCGTCTGCCGCGATACCAGCACCATTGATGCCGCCACCTATCACAATCAGATCTTTGGTTTCCATGCTGCCCTCGTTCACTTTCGTTAAAGCTCATAAATGTTCGTTATCGAACATATTAGCAAAGAATCGCGCTTTGGGTAACATTGAAAAAACATTTTAGAGTGATATGTATAACATTATGGCGTTTATCTGCCGCTTCAACGTAAACTGTGCGGTAAATTTGCCCACTTGTTTGTAAAGAAAGAGAGACGCATGGATCAGTTCGAATGTATTAACGTTGCCGACGCGCACCAGAAGTTGCAGGAAAAAGAGGCGGTGCTGGTCGATATTCGCGATCCACAAAGTTTCGCTATGGGTCATGCAACACAGGCTTTCCATTTGACTAACGACACGCTGGGCGCGTTTATGCGTGATAATGACTTCGATACGCCGGTCATGGTGATGTGTTACCACGGTAATAGCAGCAAAGGCGCGGCGCAGTATCTACTGCAACAGGGCTACGATGTGGTCTATAGCATTGATGGCGGCTTTGAAGCCTGGCAGCGTCAGTTTCCTGCAGAGGTGGCGTACGGCGCGTAACGCTTTATACTGTCCCCTTTTGTGTGGAATAAGCGACAGCAACGATGTTGATGATTACCTCTTTTGCTAACCCCCGCGTGGCGCAGGCGTTTGTTGATTACATGGCGACGCAGGGCGTTATCCTCACTATTCAACAACATAACCAAAGCGATGTCTGGCTGGCGGATGAATCCCAGGCTGAACGCGTGCGGGCGGAGCTGGCGCGTTTTCTCGAAAACCCGGCAGATCCGCGTTATCTCGCCGCCAGCTGGCAGTCAGGCCATACCGATAGTGGTCTGCACTATCGCCGTTTTCCTTTCTTTGCCACCTTGCGTGAACGCGCAGGTCCGGTGACCTGGGTGATGATGATTGCCTGCGTGGTGGTGTTTATTGCCATGCAAATCCTCGGCGATCAGGAAGTGATGTTATGGCTGGCTTGGCCATTCGATCCGACACTGAAATTTGAGTTCTGGCGTTACTTCACCCACGCGTTAATGCACTTCTCGCTGATGCATATCCTCTTTAACCTGCTCTGGTGGTGGTATCTCGGCGGTGCGGTGGAAAAACGCCTCGGCAGCGGTAAGCTTATTGTCATTACTCTCATTAGCGCCCTGTTAAGTGGCTATGTGCAGCAAAAATTCAGCGGGCCGTGGTTTGGCGGGCTTTCTGGCGTGGTGTATGCGCTGATGGGCTACGTCTGGCTACGTGGCGAACGCAATCCGCAAAGTGGCATTTACCTGCAACGTGGGTTAATTATCTTTGCGCTGATCTGGATTGTCGCCGGATGGTTTGATTTGTTTGGGATGTCGATGGCGAACGGAGCACACATCGCCGGGTTAGCCGTGGGGCTAGCGATGGCTTTTGTTGATTCGCTCAATGCGCGAAAACGAAAATGATTCCAGGGATTTATAAATGAAACAAACACAACGTCACAACGGTATTATTGAACTGGTTAAACAGCAGGGTTATGTCAGTACCGAGGAACTGGTAGAACACTTTTCCGTCAGCCCGCAGACTATTCGCCGCGATCTCAATGAACTGGCGGAACAGAATCTGATCCTGCGCCATCATGGCGGCGCGGCGCTGCCTTCCAGTTCCGTTAACACGCCGTGGCACGATCGTAAGGCCACCCAGACCGAAGAAAAAGAGCGTATTGCCCGCAAAGTGGCGGAGCAAATCCCTAACGGCTCGACGCTGTTTATTGATATCGGCACCACGCCGGAAGCGGTGGCGCACGCGCTGCTTAATCACAGCAATTTGCGCATTGTCACCAACAATCTCAACGTTGCTAACACGCTGATGGTAAAAGAGGATTTCCGTATTATCCTCGCCGGTGGCGAATTACGCAGCCGCGATGGCGGGATCATTGGCGAAGCGACGCTCGATTTTATCTCCCAGTTCCGCCTCGACTTCGGCATTCTGGGGATAAGCGGCATCGACAGCGACGGCTCGCTGCTGGAGTTCGATTACCACGAAGTTCGCACCAAACGCGCCATTATTGAGAACTCGCGCCACGTTATGCTGGTTGTCGATCACTCGAAATTTGGCCGTAACGCGATGGTCAATATGGGCAGCATCAGCATGGTAGATGCCGTCTACACCGACGCCCCGCCGCCAGTAAGCGTGATGCAGGTGCTGACGGACCACCATATTCAACTGGAGCTGTGCTGATCCTGCACGGCTTCCCACGTCAGACCAAAACGCGCCAGGTATTTGCGTAGCCGATCTGCGTCATTGACGCTGGCTTTGCCCTGGCGCGAAATGTCAAAAAGCTGACGACCGGCGGCGGAAAGTGATTTTGCCTGACGGCAGACAGCAATAATGTTTTCCAGTTGTATGCGATCAAAGAGATCGATGTTTTCCACCTCCGCGCCCAGCAACGCCGTAAGCGCGGAAGGGCGGCTTTCCTGCCAGTTATAGCGCAGACGGCTAATCTCATCCTCTACGGTTTCCAGTGTAATGCGCCCGCTATCGGCAAACGTCGCCATGCGCGTAACGCTGGCAGAAAGTTCGCGAAAGTTACCGCGCCATGTCGCCTGGGGAGATGTTGCAAAGGCCAGCCAGGCACGCCGCGCTTCAGTGTTAAAACGCACGCGGTCTCCGGTCAGCGAGGCGTGGCGCTCCACTTCATAATCCAGATTAGGCTCGATATCCTCCTGACGCTGGCGCAGTCCTGGCAGGGTGAAGGTCCAGAGATTGATCCGCGCGTACAGGTCTTCGCGAAATTTGCCTTCGGTAACTAACTGGCGCAAATCGCGCACCGTTCCGGCGATAAGCTGAAAATCACTGCTCACCTGGCGATCGCTGCCAAACGGGTAAAAGGTTTTCTCTTCAATGGCTTTCAGCAACATCGCCTGTTCATCTGCGCCCAGTTCGCCTATCTCATCGAGAAATAACATGCCGCCGTTGGCGCTGCGTAATAAACCTTCCCGCGATTCCCGTGCCCCGGTAAATGCGCCTTTCACATGACCAAACAGCGACGACATCGCGGTATCACCGCGCAAGGTGGCGCAGTTCACTTCCACAAACGCGCCGCTAAACTGATGTCGCGCCTGTTTTAATTCGAAAATGCGTCGCGCCAGAAATGACTTACCCGCACCAGTCGGGCCGTTAAGCAGGATCGGTGCGCGGGATTTAATCGCCACTTTTTCGATCTGCTCAATCATGCGGTTGAAATGCGGGTTACGTGTGGCGATGCCAGATTTAAGAAAATCAAGCGTTTGCTGGCGTTCTTTGGCAAAGCGGCTGGCGATAGCGTTATAACGGCTTAAATCGAGATCGATAATCGCCACCGCGCCTGGGCTATCGGGCTGTTCTTTTTTGCGTGGTGGTGAAGTTTGCGCCAGTCGGGCGGGCAGGTAACGTGCTTCAGCCAGCAGAAACCAGCAAATTTGCGCGACGTGGGTGCCAGTGGTGATGTGAATTAAATAGTCTTCGCACTCTGGCTGAAAAGCGTAACCTCGGGCGAAATCATGCAGGCAGGCGTAGACCTCTTCGAAATCCCACGGGTTATGCAGTTCAATCTCAACGCTCACCACTTCTGTTTCTGGCGAAACGCTGGCGATATCGCGTTTAAGCGTTTCAAATAGCGAGCGCGAGCGGGCGTCGTGCAATAATTCCAGTCGATCGATGACCAACGATTCTTGCTGGCATAAACAGAGTGTCGGACGCCATTTTGACCAGCGCTGACTACCACGCCCGGCATAATCCAGCACCGTTCCGACAAAGCCAAAAGCCACAGTTTTACGCATCTTAGATATCCTTATAAAAGACGATATTTCATTATCGGGTAAGTGACTTTATGGAAAATCTCCGTTTACGGACTTTGTGCTTTTAATTAAATAAAAACAATCAATTATAAAATTAATTTGCTGATTTAATTTTTTGGCACGACGGTTGCAATTATCAGGACATATCAACGAAAAGAGAAAAGCAAAATGAATTATGAATTACTGACCACTGAAAATGCCCCAGTAAAAATGTGGACCAAAGGCGTGCCGGTAGAAGCCGATGCACGTCAGCAACTTATTAATACGGCGAAGATGCCGTTCATTTTCAAACATATTGCGGTAATGCCCGACGTGCACCTGGGTAAAGGTTCTACTATTGGTAGCGTGATCCCAACCAAAGGGGCGATTATTCCGGCGGCGGTAGGTGTGGATATCGGCTGTGGGATGAACGCGCTGCGTACCGCCTTAACGGCGGCGGACCTGCCTGAAAACCTGGCGGAGCTACGTCAGGCGATTGAAACTGCCGTGCCGCACGGGCGTTCCAATAATCGTAGCCGTCGTGATAAAGGCGCATGGGAAAATCCGCCTGTTAACGTCGATGCTAAATGGGCCGAGCTTGAAGCAGGTTATCAGTGGTTAACGCAAAAATATCCGCGTTTCCTGAACACCAATAATTACAAACACCTGGGAACGCTGGGAACGGGTAACCACTTTATTGAAATCTGCCTTGATGAGTCGGATCAGGTGTGGATTATGTTGCACTCCGGTTCACGCGGAATCGGTAACGCCATCGGAACTTACTTTATCGATCTGGCGCAAAAAGAGATGCAGGAACAGCTTGAGACGTTGCCGTCGCGTGATCTGGCGTACTTTATGGAAGGTACGGAATATTTTGATGATTACCTGAAAGCCGTGGCCTGGGCGCAGCTTTTTGCCAGCCTTAACCGCGATGCGATGATGGAAAACGTGGTAACGGCGTTGCAGAGTATTACGCAGAAAACGGTAAGACTGCCGCAAACGCTGGCGATGGAAGAGATCAACTGCCACCACAACTATGTGCAAAAAGAACAGCACTTTGGCGAAGAGATCTATGTGACGCGTAAAGGCGCGGTGTCTGCGCGCGCTGGTCAATATGGAATTATTCCCGGGTCGATGGGGGCGAAAAGCTTTATCGTCCGTGGGCTGGGAAATGAAGAATCTTTCTGTTCATGCAGCCACGGTGCCGGACGCGTGATGAGCCGTACCAAAGCAAAAAAACTGTTTAGCGTGGAAGATCAGATTCGTGCCACCGCGCATGTGGAATGCCGTAAAGATGCCGAAGTGATCGACGAAATCCCGATGGCGTATAAAGATATTGATGCGGTGATGGCGGCGCAAAGCGATCTGGTGGAAGTTATCTACACCCTGCGTCAGGTAGTGTGCGTAAAAGGATAAATAATGAAAAGGATGATTGCGCTGGATGGCGCACAGGGCGAAGGCGGCGGGCAGATCCTGCGCTCGGCGCTGAGTCTGTCGATGATAACCGGTAAACCGTTCACCATCACCGGCATTCGTGCCGGACGGGCGAAACCAGGGCTGTTGCGCCAGCATCTGACGGCGGTAAAGGCAGCGACGGAAATTTGCGGAGCGACGGTGGAGGGCGCGGAGTTGGGGTCGCAGCGCCTGGTCTTCCGGCCTGGCATCGTGCGCGGCGGCGATTACCGCTTCGCCATCGGTAGCGCAGGTAGCTGCATGTTGGTGCTGCAAACGGTATTGCCCGCGCTGTGGTTTGCCGACGGGTCTTCGCGTGTTGAAGTCAGCGGTGGCACCGATAACCCGTCTGCACCGCCCACCGATTTTATCTGCCGTGTGCTGGAACCGTTGCTGGCGCGGATGGGGATTCAGCAGCAAACAACGCTGTTGCGCCACGGTTTTTACCCTGCTGGCGGCGGTGTGGTGACAACAGAAGTCTCGCCTGTGGCATCACTTAACGCATTAGCGTTGAATGAGCGGGGCAACATTGTGCGACTGTGCGGTGAAGTGTTACTGGCTGGAGTGCCTCATCATGTTGGCGAAAGAGAGATGTCCGTGCTGGCTGCCAGCTTTTCCCTGAATGAGCAGAATATTCAAAGTCTGCCGCGCGAGCAGGGGCCAGGAAATACCGCTTCGCTTGAAATCGTCAGCGAACACATCACCGAGCGTTTTTTTGCTGTTGGTGAAAAGCGCGTTAGTGCCGAAGTGGTTGCCGCCCAACTGGTGAAAGAGGTTAAACGCTACCTGGCAAGTTCGGCTGCGGTAGGGGAATATCTCGCAGACCAGTTAGTGTTGCCGATGGCGCTGGCAGGCGCGGGGGAATTTACGGTTGCTCATCCCTCATGCCATCTGCTGACCAATATCGCGGTGGTAGAGCGTTTCTTGCCAGTGCGGTTTATTCTGGCTGAAACAGATGGCGTAACGCGGGTTAGCGTTGAATGATGCAGAGAAGCAAGTCGGATCAGGTGTGTTACCCGACCAGACTCACACCCCATATCCCATCATTTTCAGCAGTTTCTGCGCGTGCTGTACCGCAGCCTGACGGTGGGCAACGCCGAGTTTTTGATACAGATTGCGGATATGTGTTTTGATGGTGGTCGCTGCTACTTCCAGTTCGCCCGCAATTTGTTCGTTACTGTAACCGGAGTAAATCAGCCCCAGCACCTGCCATTCGCGTTGGGTCAATGGGCTGGTGCGGATCAGTTCCGGCACTTCCGGATGATTTAGCAGACGTTCGACAAAGCTCTCGTCAAAGTGAGCGAACTTGTGTCGGTGATGTTGATTGATTTCCCGCAGGATACGCTGCGCGCGGTGCTGTTCCAGTTCCGGCAGCGTATTGAGCTGAATCAGCTGGCGTAACTGCTGCGCCATCGCTTCGCCTTCGATGACAAAATGACTGATAAATCCGGTGCGATTCGCCAGTTTTAATGCGTCCAGCAGCACGCGCTGAGCGTCGCTTTTACGTCCGGCCTGCCAGTACAACTGATTGAGCAACAGCAGGTTGCGGTTCAGGTCGCTCATTAACCGCAGACTGCGGGCATTTTCGTTGAGTTCTTCGAGGACAATTTCCGCAGGCTCAAACTCGCCCAGCAAAATTTGTGCACGGGCAATGTTGCGCCATTGGCCTTGCAGGAAGTGGTTGTTCGCAAACTCCGGTTTGGCCGTGTGACGCAACCAGTTGGCAGCGGCGGCTTTGTCGCCAGTCATTTGCCAGTAAATCACGCGAACTTTGTTGGCGTTAGAGATCCAGTCGCTGTGATATTTGCCATTCCCCAGCAGGTTTTCCAGGCGGTTAAGTTGGCTGCGGGCGTTATCCAGATCGCCACGAGCCAGCGAGCATTGAATTAACATTGCCAGGCACTGAAGCTGTTGCTGGGGCTGATAAGAAGATAAAACTTCGATCCCGCTACGCGCCGAGGCTTCGGCTTCATCCAGCCGTGCCCATGCCCATAACAGTTGCGCACGGATGCGTACCAGAAACTCATGCATCGGCAACTGTTCCAGATGCTGTTCGTTAATCAACTGGAACGCTTTTTCCTGCGTTTCCCACGCAGTTTGCAGGAACCCCTGGGCAAACAGAATTTCACTTTGCTGGATTAAACTCCACAAGGCGTAGTGCCAGACATCATGCTGGCGCGCCATTTGCTCGGTTTGCTGCATAAGTGCCAGCGAGCGGGTTAGTTCACCTTTACAGTGCAACACTTCGCCAAGTACAGAGGTCGCGACAATGCGACTGTAGAACCAGCCCGGAGGCAGTTCTTCCAGTGCCTGTTTTGCCAGTCGTTCGGCTTCTTCCGGATTACCGTCGTTAATGGCTACCTGGGCGCGCAGAGCGTTAAATTCTGCGTGCATGGTGCCTTCCCTGATGCCCTGGATCTCGTGTTCGGCTCGTGCCAGCAGGGTATTTACTTCGCCGTAGCGATGTTGGCTTTGCATCAGCCACGCCTGCAATAACACCAACTGCGGATTTTCCAGCAGGCTGTCCCACGGCAGGGCCTTAAGCGACTCTTCCAGTAGCGACAGTTCGCTGTGGTTGAACAAACTCCAGGCGTGATTCAGCAGAATATCGCGCAGCATCAAAGCGTCGCCTGCCGCCAGCGCATGATGAATGGCTTCGCTGGGAAAACCTTGCTCCATCCAGCTTTCTGCGGCGGCACGGTGGATTTCCGGCAGTTCCGCCGCCAGTTCCCACTGGCAGCGTTGGCGCAGGAAGTTGCCAAACAGCGGGTGATAGCAGAACCACTCGCCAGTATCATCCATCCGTTGCAAAAACAGCCCCTGACGCTCAATCTCCTCAAGACGCATTTGCCCGTTTTCTTCGCCGGTCACGCGGGTGATTAGCGCATCATTCATCGAGCGCAAAATGGCGCTTTTTAGCAGGAAATGACGAGTGGTCAGATCAACGTTATCTAACACTTCATCGACCAGATAATCAGAAAGATGACTGGCATTGATGCCCGCCAGACGACGCGCTGATTTATGCGCCGAGTGGGTATTTTGCCTTGCTGAAAGCGCGATTAGCTGCAACGCCGTCGCCCAGCCGGACACGTCATCGCAAATCCGACTGCTTTCTGCGGCTTCAATCGGCGATGACAGACGGCAATCAAAAAACTGCTTCGCTTCCTGATGGGTAAATGTCAGTTGCTGGCTGCCAATTTCCAATAGTTGGTCACGCACGCGCAGATTGGCAATGCCCAACTGCGGAAGGTTGCGTGACAGCACCACCAGAGTGAGATTTTCTGGTTGATGGCGAATGAAGAAGCGCATTGATTCGTGGATCACCGGATTGGTGATCAAATGGTAATCGTCGATCACCAGGTAAAGTGGGCTATGCCATTCCGCCAGTTCGATGAAAAGCTGGGCAAACAGTGACGTCAGACTGGCATATTGCCGTTTTTGCGTCATTGTTTCACTGATGGCGCAGTGCCCGCTGGTTGCCTGTTGCACGGCGGCGATCAGATAGCTGGCGAAACGTTCTTGCTGGTTATCGCCTTCATCAAGCGAGTACCAGCCCAAATCGTTTTTTCCTGCCGCCCATTGGGATATGAGCGTTGTCTTCCCGTAACCCGCAGGACTTGTGATTAGCACCAGCCTGAAGTTGTTCGCGCCGGAAAGTTTAGCCAACAGGCGCTCACGAACCACAGTATGGTCGAGTCGAACCGGACGACTTAATTTTGACGGAATCAGCATAGTTAATCACTTCACTGTGGAAATTGAGGAAATATTATTTTTTTTGCGCTTCGTAATTAATAGTTATAAGTTCGGTCAGAAACCTGTGCAATGCAAGCGATGACGATTTTTTATGTGTCTGAATTTGCACTCTGTCACAATTCCAAATCTTTATTAATACTTCATCTTAAAACAAGGCAAATGCAGCGTGGATACTGGATTTTAGGGTGTTTTCTTTCAGTTCAAAAGCCTTATTAAAGCAACGATACCGCCTTAATTCCTGATGAAAGGTCTATCTAAAAAGTTGATCTTAATAAATCTATTAACAGTGAGATGACCCTCAATGGATATTTCATTACTGAAACTATTTCGCCGCTTTACTTAATTTATAGAGTTGCTTTCCGCTTTTTGATAATACGCAACGACCATTTCTTACTGTTAATAGCAGGTTTTCTGCGCTCTCTGGCATTGAGCTGATGCTTTTGCAGTTGATTGCACTACCTTTAAGTGGTCGTGATCACATTTTCTTGCTCATCCCCGTCACTCCTCCCCGCCTAATTCCCCGTAGGATGAGGAAGGTCAACATGGAGCCTGGCAAACTAACGATAACGTTGTGTTTAATATCTAAGAAAACTGGAACTCCTATGTCACAACCCATTTTTAATGAAAAGCAATTTCAGGAAGCCCTGTCACGCCAGTGGCAGCGTTATGGTTTAACTTCTGCGGCTGAGATGACCCCTCGCCAGTGGTGGTTGGCAGTAAGTGAAGCCCTGGCGGAAATGCTGCGAGCCCAGCCTTTCGTTAAACCGGCGGCGAATCAGCGCCATGTTAACTACATCTCAATGGAGTTTTTGATTGGGCGTCTGACGGGCAACAACCTGTTAAACCTCGGCTGGTATCAGGCTGTTCAGGATTCACTGAAGTCTTATGACATCAACCTGACTGACCTGTTGGAAGAAGAGATTGATCCGGCGCTGGGTAACGGTGGCCTGGGGCGTCTGGCTGCGTGTTTCCTCGACTCAATGGCGACTGTCGGGCAGTCTGCCACTGGCTATGGTCTTAACTATCAGTATGGTTTGTTCCGTCAATCCTTTGTCGATGGTAAACAGTCTGAAGCGCCAGACGACTGGCATCGCGGCAACTACCCGTGGTTTAGCCATAACGAAGCTCTGGATGTGCAGGTGGGCATCGGCGGCAAAGTGACGAAAGAGGGGCGCTGGGAACCGGAATTTACCATTACCGGGCAAGCGTGGGATCTTCCAGTGTTGGGCTACCACAACGGTGTGGCACAACCGCTGCGTTTATGGCAGGCGACTCATGCTCATCCGTTCAATCTAACCAAATTTAATGACGGTGACTTCCTGCGTGCCGAACAACAAGGCATCAATGCTGAAAAACTGACCAAAGTTCTCTATCCAAACGACAACCACACTGCGGGTAAAAAGCTGCGCCTGATGCAGCAATACTTCCAGTGTGCCTGTTCGGTGGCGGATATTCTGCGTCGCCATCATCTGGCGGGGCGTAAACTGCACGAACTGGCAGATTACGAAGTCATTCAACTGAACGATACCCACCCGACTATCGCTATTCCAGAACTGCTGCGCGTGCTGATCGATGAGCACCAGATGAGCTGGGATGACGCCTGGGCAATCACCAGCAAAACTTTCGCTTACACCAACCATACTTTGATGCCAGAAGCTCTGGAGTGCTGGGATGAGAAACTGGTAAAAGCCCTGCTGCCGCGCCATATGCAGATAATCAATGAAATCAACAACCGTTTTAAGAAACTGGTGGAAAAAACCTGGCCGGGTGATAAAGCGGTGTGGGCAAAGCTGGCGGTGGTGCATGACAAACAGGTTCGCATGGCCAATATGTGTGTGGTAAGCGGCTTTGCGGTGAACGGTGTGGCGGCGTTGCACTCGGATCTGGTGGTGAAAGACTTGTTCCCGGAATATCACCAGCTGTGGCCGAACAAATTCCATAACGTCACTAACGGCATTACCCCACGTCGCTGGATCAAACAGTGCAACCCGGCACTGGCGGCGCTGCTGGATAAATCACTGAAGAAAGAGTGGGTTAACGATCTGGATCAACTGATCCATCTGGAAAAATTCGCCGATGACGCGAAATTCCGTCAGCAATATCGCGAGATCAAACAGGCGAATAAAGTCCGTCTGGCAGAGTTTGTGAAAGCCCGTACCGGTATTGAGATCAATCCGCAGGCGATTTTCGATATTCAGATCAAACGTCTGCATGAGTACAAACGCCAGCACCTGAATCTGCTGCATATTCTGGCGCTGTATAAAGAAATTCGCGAGAACCCGCAGGCCGACCGCGTACCGCGCGCATTCCTGTTCGGCGCGAAAGCGGCGCCTGGCTACTACCTGGCGAAAAATATTATCTTTGCGATCAATAAAGTGGCTGACGTGATCAACAACGATCCGCAAGTTGGCGACAAACTGAAGGTGGTGTTCCTGCCGGATTATTGCGTTTCGGCGGCGGAAAAACTGATCCCGGCGGCGGATATCTCCGAGCAGATCTCCACTGCAGGGAAAGAGGCTTCTGGTACTGGCAACATGAAACTGGCGCTCAACGGCGCGTTAACCGTGGGTACGCTGGATGGCGCGAACGTTGAAATTGCCGAAAAAGTCGGTGAAGAAAACATCTTTATTTTTGGTCATACTGTGGAACAAGTGAAGGCAATTCTGGCCAAAGGCTACGACCCGGTGAAATGGCGGAAGAAAGATAAGGTTCTGGACGCCGTGTTGAAAGAGCTGGAAAGCGGTAAATACAGCGACGGTGATAAACATGCCTTCGACCAGATGCTGCACAGTATCGGCAAACAAGGCGGCGATCCGTATCTGGTGATGGCGGATTTCGCAGCCTATGTAGAGGCACAAAAGCAGGTGGATGTGCTGTACCGCGACCAGGAGGCCTGGACTCGCGCGGCGATCCTCAATACCGCCCGCTGCGGTATGTTTAGCTCGGATCGCTCTATTCGCGATTATCAGGCTCGTATCTGGCAGGCAAAACGCTAAGGAAGCTCGATGGAAAGCAAACGTCTGGATAATGCCGCGCTGGCGGCGGGGATCAGCCCCAATTACATCAATGCCCACGGTAAACCGCAGTCGATTAGCGCCGAAACCAAACGGCGTTTGCTTGACGCGATGCATCAACGTACCGCCACGAAAGTGGCGGTAACGCCAGTCCCGAATGTCATGGTTTATACCAGCGGCAAAAAAATGCCGATGGTGGTGGAGGGCAGCGGCGAATATAGCTGGCTGCTGACCACCGAAGAAGGTACTCAGTACAAAGGGCACGTGAGCGGTGGTAAAGCGTTCAATCTACCGACGAAGCTGCCGGAAGGTTATCACACGCTGACGCTTACCCAGGACGAACAGCGCGTGCATTGCCGGGTGATTGTCGCCCCGAAACGTTGTTACGAACCGCAGGCGTTGCTGAATAAACAAAAGCTGTGGGGGGCCTGCGTTCAGCTTTATACGCTGCGCTCGGAAAAAAACTGGGGCATTGGTGATTTTGGCGATCTCAAAGCGATGCTGGTGGATGTGGCAAAACGTGGCGGGTCGTTCATCGGTTTGAACCCGATTCATGCGCTCTATCCGGCAAACCCGGAAAGCGCCAGCCCGTATAGCCCGTCTTCTCGCCGCTGGCTGAATGTGGTTTATATCGACGTTAACGCCGTCGAAGATTTCCATCTTAGCGAAGAGGCACAGGTCTGGTGGCAGATGCCGACCACACAACAGACGCTGCAACAGGCGCGGGATGCCGACTGGGTCGATTACTCCACGGTTACCGCCCTAAAAATGACAGCATTGCGGATGGCGTGGAAAGGTTTCGCGCAACGTGATGATGAACAGATGGCAGCGTTTCGCCAGTTTGTTGCAGAGCAGGGCGATAGCTTGTTCTGGCAGGCAGCGTTTGACGCGCTACATGCACAACAAGTGAAAGAGGACGAAATGCGCTGGGGTTGGCCAGCATGGCCGCAGGCGTACCAGAATGTGGATTCACCAGAAGTGCGTCAGTTCTGCGAAGAACATCGTGATGACGTCGATTTTTATCTCTGGTTGCAGTGGCTGGCTTACAGCCAGTTTGCCGCCTGCTGGGAAATCTGCCAGGGCTATGATATGCCGGTTGGGCTGTATCGTGACCTGGCCGTTGGCGTGGCGGAAGGCGGCGCAGAAACCTGGTGCGATCGCGAACTGTATTGTCTGAAGGCGTCGGTTGGTGCGCCACCGGATATCCTCGGCCCGTTGGGGCAAAACTGGGGATTGCCGCCGATGGACCCGCATATTATCACCGCGCGCGCCTATGAACCGTTTATCGAGCTGCTGCGCGCCAATATGCAAAACTGCGGTGCGCTGCGAATTGACCATGTGATGTCGATGCTGCGTTTGTGGTGGATACCGTATGGCGAAACGGCGGATCAGGGGGCGTATGTTCACTATCCGGTGGATGATCTGCTCTCGATCCTGGCACTGGAAAGTAAACGCCATCGCTGCATGGTGATTGGCGAAGATCTTGGCACGGTGCCAGTAGAGATTGTCGGTAAGCTGCGCAGTAGTGGGGTTTACTCCTACAAAGTGCTCTATTTCGAAAGCGATCACGAGAAGACGTTCCGCGCACCAAAAGCGTATCCGGAGCAGTCGATGGCGGTCGCGGCAACACACGATCTGCCTACGCTGCGTGGTTACTGGGAGAGCGGGGATTTAACGCTGGGCAAAACGCTGGGGCTGTACCCGGATGAAGTGGTGCTGCGCGGTTTGTATCAGGATCGCGAACTGGCGAAGCAAGGGCTGCTGGATGCGCTGCATAAATATGGCTGTCTGCCAAAACGTGCCGGGCATAAGGCATCACTGATGTCGATGACGCCGACGCTGAATCGTGGCTTACAGCGTTACATCGCCGACAGCAACAGTGCCCTGTTAGGGCTACAGCCGGAAGACTGGCTGGATATGGCGGACCCGGTGAATATCCCCGGCACCAGTTACCAGTATAAAAACTGGCGACGTAAGCTTTCTGCAACGCTTGAGTCGATGTTTGCTGATGATGAGGTGAACAAGTTGATTAAGGATCTGGACAGGCGGCGCAGAGCGGCAGCGAAGAAATAATTGAGGAAGTGCCTGGTACACGTTACCAGGCTTTTTTTCAAGGAAAAATGATATGGACATGTTAGTCAAGGCAGACCTTGAAGATAAGATAAAAGAAAAATATACGATTGGTGACTATGAATTTGATGAAGTAAATAAATGCTTTTGGGGTGATACAGAAATCGAATTGTATCTCTATGAAGTAGATACAGATATCTGGCGAAGCTGCGATGTATGGTACTTTGATGGCTATGAAAATGGATTATCCGATCATGAGACTGAAGACCTTGTTTTCTTTGGTGATAAGGCTTCTGTAAAGAGTAAAGCCATTAAAAAATTTAATGAAAATCCCCCGGAGTTTATGGGATACAAGATATTTTATAGAAATATAGCCATTGTCTTCGAAACGCGAAGGCATCTGTTATAAGCGGCACAGAGCGGCAGCGAAGAAGAAGTAGAGTGCGGTTGATGCCGGATGCGATGCATCCGGCCATCAGTATTATCAAATCACCATATTCAGCAGCAGACAGCCTACCAGACCGCACACTGAGATAATGGTTTCCAGCATCGACCAGGATTTGATGGTCTCGCCGATAGTCAGGTTAAAGTACTCTTTGAACAGCCAGAAGCCCGGATCGTTCACGTGAGAGAAAATCACACTACCGGAACCAACCGCAATAACCATCAGCTCCGGGCTAACACCTGTCGTTGCAATCAGCGGCGCAGCGATACCACCCGCAGTGATTGCCGCAACGGTTGCAGAACCCAGCGCGATACGCAGCACAGCGGCAATAGACCACGCCATCAGCAGCGGAGAAATATTGGTTTCGTGCATCATGGAAGCAATGTATTTGTCCACGCCGCTGTCTACCAGCACCTGCTTGAACGCACCGCCACCACCGATGATTAGCAGCATCATCGCGATGATTTTGATGGAAGAAACCAGCGTGTCGTTAATCTGATCCATCGAACGGCCACGGTTCAGACCAAAGGTGAACATCGCAATCAGCACGGCAATCAATGTCGCCATCACCGGGTCACCGAGGAACTCTGCTACCGGCAGGAAAGCGTGACCTTTCGGCAGGATCATTTCAGCGATGGCACGCATCGCCATCAGTACAACCGGCACCAGAGAAGTCCAGACGCTGACGCCAAAGCTCGGCATCTCTTCTTCGCTAAAGGTTTTCGCACTGTACAGACCTTCCGGGATCGGCTTATCAATGCCTTTCAGCACGCGAGCGTAAACCGGACCCGCGAGAATCACGGTCGGGATCGCCAGAATAGTACCGTACAGCAGGGTTTTACCCATATCGGCATTGAAAATGGTGGCAATCGCAGTCGGGCCCGGATGCGGCGGCAGGAAGCCGTGGGTCACAGACAGTGCAGCCGCCATTGGTACACCAACATACAGCAGCGGGATATTGGCAGCAGCAGCGATGGTGAATACCAGCGGCAGCATCAGCACGAAGCCTACTTCATAGAACAGGGCAAAACCGACGGTAAAACCGGTCAATACCACTGCCCACTGGATGTGTTTTTTACCAAATTTGGCAATCAGCGTGGTGGCGATACGTTGCGCGCCGCCACAGTCTGCCAGCATTTTGCCCAGCATTGCGCCAAACCCCATGATCAGGGCAAGGCTACCGAGCGTCCCGCCGACACCGGCTTTGATAGAGCCAATAACTTTATCCAGCGGCATCCCTTGCATTAATCCAACAGCAAGCGCCACCAGGACGAGAGCGATGAAGCCGTTCATTTTGAAGCGGATCATCAGGAGTAATAACAAGATAACACCGATAGCAACAATGACTAATGGCATGATTTACCTGGCCTTTAATTTGTTATGGGTAACGTCAGGTTTCTGACGACAAATCCTGGTTGTCCCAACTGGGAACAGAGATATAACGGCACCACGGCTGATGACCCCTAAAACGTATTAGTGTAGTCAGATGTTATGAGTGTGTTTGGTGCCCATGAGAATGATACGGGTAACATAATGCGCTTGAGAATCACCAGAGCGGGGTAAATTTAAATTATGAGAGGTTGGTCATATTATCGTGGGGAAACGAAGGGGGACGGAGTAAAGCAGCGCCATAAGAACAACGAAAGCCCGATAAGACGCTTTAGCGTCGCATCGGGCAATCTACAAAAGAGGGGATAACTTAGTAGTAAGAGTGTTCGCCGCGCTGATGTTCGGTGAGATCGCGCACACCTTTCAGCTCCGGGAATTCGTTCAGCAGCTGCTTTTCGATCCCTTCTTTCAGCGTTACGTCGACCATGGAACAGCCGTTACAGCCGCCACCAAATTGCAGAATGGCGTAACCGTCTTCGGTGATTTCCATCAGCGAAACGCGACCACCGTGACCGGCAAGTTGCGGGTTAATCTGCGATTGCAGCATATACTCGACGCGCTCCATTAGCGGCGCATCGTCAGCCACTTTACGCATTTTGGCGTTCGGTGCTTTCAGCGTTAGCTGGGAACCCAACTGGTCGGTAACAAAGTCGATCTCTGCATCTTCCAGGTATGGTGCGCTTAACTCATCAACATACGCGGTCAGCAGGTCAAATTTCAGGGCGGTGTCGGTGGCTTCCACAGCGTCCGGCGGACAATAAGAAACGCCGCATTCAGCGTTAGGTGTGCCAGGGTTAATCACAAATACGCGGATTTGTGTCCCTTCTTCCTGGTTTGCCAGCAGTTTGGCAAAGTGCGCTTGTGCAGCATCGGAAATACGGATCATAGTAATGGCCTAATAGTTGACTATTTTAGTTGGTTATAATACGCCCATCATCGAGGCTCTACAAGGTTCGACAAAGGCACCAGACCTGGACAGTCGCCGCACCATTGCGTAAAAGCAACTGCGCAATCTCTGCGACGGTACTTCCGGTGGTAACGACATCATCCACAATCACCATATGGAGACCTTGCACGGGCAATTCAAGGCGAAAGGCATTTTTCAGGTTGCGCTTGCGCAGACGGGCGTTGAGAAAATGCTGGGTTGCAGTGGCTCTTGTTCGTGTGACGGCTTCGCTATCCCATTGGCAGTGCAACCAGCGTGATAACGGCTGACACAGCAAATCGCTCTGATTAAATCCCCGACGCCAGTGGCGATGCCGCCATAGCGGGACACTGACGATACGATCCGGCAGATGTAATTCGCTGGTGCGACGGGCGTGTAAGACTTCCAATAGTAACAAACGTGCTAGCGCACTGGCGATTTCACTGCGCCGGGAAAACTTAAGCTGGTGGATGAGCGGACTTAAGGGCGGCGCATAGTTGGCAACAGTGAGCAGTCTTTGCCACGGCGGCGGTTTTTGCAGACAGCGACCACAGGGAAGATGTGAGTGTGTAGAGGGTAATCCACATTGCGGGCATAGCATTTTATCTGTACGTGCGGCGCGGGAGCAGACCGAACAAATCCCCCAATGACCTAGCGCCAGCGGCATTCGGCATAGCCAGCATAATCCCGGTACTGTTAGCATATGTTCATCCTTGTAAGTGAAAAGAGAACAATAGCGGATGAATAACATCTGGTGGCAGACCCAAGGTCAGGGGAATGTTCATCTTGTGCTGCTGCACGGATGGGGACTGAATGCCGAAGTGTGGCGTTGCATTGACGAGGAACTTAGCTCGCATTTTACGTTACATCTTGTTGATCTGCCTGGCTTCGGACGCAGTCAGGGATTTGGTGCGATGTCGCTTGCTGACATGGCTGATGTCGTGCTGCAACAGGCACCGGATAAAGCCATTTGGTTAGGCTGGAGCCTGGGCGGGCTGGTGGCAAGTCAGATTGCATTAGCCTATCCCGAGCGTGTTCAGGCGCTGGTCACCGTGGCGTCGTCACCTTGTTTTAGTGCCCGCGATGGGTGGCCGGGGATAAAACCGGACGTGCTGGCGGGTTTCCAGCAGCAGCTAAGTGAAGATTTTCAGCGTACGGTGGAGCGGTTCCTGGCGTTGCAAACCATGGGGACAGAAACTGCGCGCCAGGATGCGCGGGCGCTGAAGAAAACCGTTCTGGCATTACCGATGCCGGAGGTTGAGGTGCTCAATGGTGGGCTGGAAATCCTGAAAACGGTCGATCTTCGTCAGCCGCTGCAAAACGTACCAATGCCGTTTTTGCGATTGTATGGTTATCTCGACGGTCTGGTGCCGCGCAAAGTAGTGCCGATGCTGGATGAACTCTGGCCGCACAGCGAATCATATATCTTCGCCAAAGCGGCCCATGCGCCGTTTATTTCACATCCAGACGAGTTTTGTCAGCAGCTGGTAGCGTTGAAGCAGAGGGTGTAGGTGGCTTTTGAAATGGCGAGACAGAACTTTACTGGCTCGCCGCAGCCAACTTTTCTTCTGACACCCCGGTAAAGCGCATGATGTCTGCAAGAAGGACTCCGGATTGCAGCATTCTTTTGGCGGTATCCAGGGCTTCCAGGCGTCGACCCAATAAACAACCAATCAGATGACTAATAAGATATTCTCTTTCTGCATCTGTCATTAAAACCATCCTTTACGTTATTGATGATTTATTTCAGCAAGGTCTTCAACCGTCAGGCTGGTAAATCGCAGAACGTCCTCAAGAGAGACTCCGGCATCCAGCATGGTTTTGGCAATATTTAGGGCGTTGGTACGTATACCTTTCTGAAACCCTTCCTGCCGCAATCTTTCCGCAATAGTCATTAAACTCTCCTTGTGTTTCGGTGAACGTTCGGCAACGCCGTCGATAAAATCGTTAAAACGTACCGCATCGCCAGTTTGTAGTATGTAATTAAACAGCCCTTTGATTTGTCTGTCATTAGCGTACCCACTACTTAATAAGCAAGCCATTTGCTCTACCAGCCCCATCAGGTCGCGTTGACGAATATGTTTTTGAATTAACTCCAGCAGCGCCATGCGTCGGTGCTGCATGATTTCATCATCAGGCATGACGGTGACATCAATCAGCGGAAATGCAGAGGCATAAAGCTGCCTTGCCAGTTTGGGATCGGCGAAACAATCCAGCCAACACAGCGAATAGGGATAGGGGCTTTCAATGCCGTGGTAAAACAACAACGGTACGACCATCGGCAACGTTTTGTATCCTGCATCAAGGTGGTTTTGCATTGCGGCAATGGCATAACGCATCATGCGAAATGCGATCAATTTGTTTGAGGTGCTTTGATGTTCAATCAGGCAATAGATGTATCCTGGCCCTTGCTCCGTTTTCACCGACCACAGCACGTCGGAATAGCTTTCACGCAGATCGTCATCGATAAAGCTGCTCGACTCCAGCTTGAGGGTTTTCATATCACAGAGCGCGTGAATGGGGGCCGGTAAATGGAACGCAAGAAAATCGCGTGCCGTGTCCGGTTGGCGTAAAAAGAGTTTGAACAGCGCATCGTGTGGGGTGGAACTCTGTTTTTTGCTCATGGCGTTCCTTCACCTGTTTTTTTGAATGCCGCGACTTTACGCGCCACTCCACGGCTGTGCATCAGCAAGTTTTCATCCCTGCGAGACACTTTCAGAGGAACTTACTCCATGCTGCAAGAGTTGCATTTTTATGGAAAGCCGCACGCAAAAAAGCCCGGTAGCTAATGCATACCGGGCTTTTCAAAACGAACGATGGAACAAGGTTAACGCAACATCCACCACTCACGCAGACAGGCTTTTCCTTCCGGGCAGCTTTTACAACTGCCAGAGAGGCAGCCATCAGGTTCTTCCTGAATCCGTACCGCTTTGCCCATATTTTCCAGCTGTTGCAGCATAGCGTTAATCATCGGCTGCGGGGTGTTCAGCGTCTGGCTGATCTGGGTCGCTTCCATACGACCCCGTAACGCCAGCAAATCACGCACCTGAATGAGCGAAGCCATTGCCGTGTCCTTAGTGGCAATCGCCAGTGGTGCTGGCTGCGCAGCAACTGCTTACCGTTTTGCGGCTTGCCAGTAGTTCGATATCGACCCGACTACGCGCGCGGCGCAGCAGACCGATAACCACGATGTTAAACAGGACAACCGCCAGAATGCACACCAGGCTGTAAGTTGGGTGCTGGCTGTAGCTGGCGACCTGATAGAACAATGTTGCCAGCGAGTAAGCGATATTTAGCCCCCACAGGATGGAGAAGCCCATCCAGCCACGGCTTGATTCACGGGCAATGGCACCCATCACCGAAATACACGGTACATACAGCAGGACGAATATCAGATAGCTGTAAGCTGCCGCCGCGCTACCGAATTTCTCATCCATCACGCCCATTGCCCCAGTACCCATTTCGCCGTCGCCTTTGCTGGCTTCAATTGGGTTCATCAGTACGCTAAGACTGAAGGTGTCTTTCAGGCTCTGCCAGGTTTCATCTACTGCGCTGAACAGCTCTTCACCAAGGTTAAATTCCGCCGGATTGAACTCTTCGTCCTGAATGTTTTCTGCGGTATAGAGAGTGTTGAGCGTACCGACCACCACTTCTTTCGCCATTGCGCCAGTAAACAGTCCAACCGTTGCCTGCCAGTTATCTTCATGCACGCCAATCGGCTTGAAGACTGGAGTGATCACACGGCTGACAGAGGCCAGCGCCGAGTCGTTGATGTTATCGACGATTTTCCCACTCAGCGAGAAGCTGTTGAAGGCGCTCAGGAAAATGCTAACGATGATAATCACTTTACCGGCGCGCAGGACGAAGCCTTTCAAACGCTGCCAGGTCTGGATAATCAGGCTTTTAACGTGTGGTACATGGTAGACCGGCAGCTCCATGACAAACGGCGTCGCTTCACCGCGCATGATGGTGTACTTGAGCATCAGGCCAGTCAGCACCGCCATCACGATACCGATGACATACAGCGAGAACACAGCCAGTGCGCCATTCTGCCCGAAGAACGCGGCAGCAAATACTGCGAAGATTGCCAGACGAGCACCGCAGGACATAAACGGTGCCATCATGATGGTCATCAGGCGTTCACGTGGTGCATCAAGGGTTCGTGCGCCCATTACCGACGGTACGTTACAACCAAAACCGACGATCAACGGCACAAAGGATTTACCCGGCAAGCCTAACGCCTGCATCAGACGATCCATCACAAATGCCGCACGCGCCATATACCCGGAGTCCTCGAGGAAGGAGAGGAACAGGTACATCATGCCGATCTGCGGCACCAGTGGCAGAACGGTGTTAATACCGCCACCCAGGCCCTGGGCGAGGAAGATAGTTAGCCAGTCCGGGAAGTGGAGCGTGTAGCCAATCCACTGAATACCATGCACAAAGAGTGCCACGGAACCGACGTCAAACAGCGGCTGTAGCGCCCCGCCGATGTTGATAGCCAGCAGGAACATCAGATACATCACAAAGAGGAAAATCGGCAGACCGAGGAATCGGTTAAGCACAATTTTATCCACTGCCGTGGTGAAACGGCTGGGTTCTGCCGTCAGAGTATTGCTTACCACATCGCAGATGGCAGCAATACACTGGTAACGTGCATCGGCAATGTGCAGCGCCGGATCGTCCATCTCATTACGCAGACGGGCGAGGGCAGCATCCAGATGCTGCGACGCTTCACCGGCGTAGGCGCGGCTGTAGATATCGCCTTCCAACATTTGCAGACCCAGCCAGCGGCGATGTTTCAGCGGGATGTCCGACGGCATCACTTTCGCCAGTGCATCGGCTTCATTGATTAGCGGCTGCGCGTAATGCACTAGTTCTACATTCTCGTTGGCTTTATAGCGGTCAATCGCCAGTTTCAGAGCTTCAATACCGCGACCACGCGTGGAAACCAGCGGGATCACCGGGCAGCCAAGACGCGCCGACAGCGCATCAATTTCAATGCGAATATTTTGCTTCTCGGCAATGTCGAGCATGTTCAGCGCCACGATGCAGGGAATGCCGAGTTCCAGCAGTTGCAGTGTCAGGTACAGGTTACGCTCAAGGTTAGACGCATCCACCACGTTAATCAGCAGATCGGCGTCGCCACTCAGAATGTAGTGACAAGCGATTTGCTCATCCAGAGAAGTTTGCGATGAGATGGTAGTCAGAGAATAAGTACCAGGCAGGTCAACCAGAGTGACCTGATGATCGGTGGTGGAGAACTGACCCTCTTTACGTTCGACGGTAACGCCAGCCCAGTTCCCTACACGCTGGCGTGCACCGGTGAGCTGGTTAAATAAAGTTGTCTTGCCAGAATTTGGATTACCAATTAAGCCAATGGTTAATTTTTTCATTGTTATTCTCACCGTATTAACAGGAAACCGCTTCCACTTCTAATAAGGCCAGATCTTTTTTGCGTAATACCAGGCTCACACGACGGGTTTCGATATGAATGGGATCGCCGAGTGGAGCGACGCGCACCACATTAAAAGAGGAGCCAGGTAACATGCCAAGAGAAAGCAGTTTTTGGCGATATGCCGGGCTGATTTCACGGGAAAAGCCAGTGATTTTCCACGCAGTATCTGGAGTGTATTGCATAAGGGCCTACTTGTTTCTCATTAACTGGATAACTACCTCATGGGGCGTTTGACAGCGACATGAGACCAGATGATTTGCCAACGAAGGAGAGATTAAATAATCAACAATACAATGATAATGAGAATGGTTTCTATCAGCAATACTTAAAATGTGTGCGAATGTTGGTTTAGATAATAATCTGACTCAATGTTGATGTGGCTCAAGGTTATATCGGAGCAAAAATATAACTCGAATGGCGAATTATTAGGGCTGGTTAATGTTTAATTAAGGTTTTAATTGTTAATGCAGTGATAAATATTAGCAAAAATATATTGTGGATTTAGCTGTGGAATAAAAATGCCGGAGATAATTTCCGGCATTTTTATGTCAGGCAAGGTGCTCGTTGTGAGTTGCCAGATGCGGCGTGAACGCCTTGTCTGGCCTACGATTTCGTGCAAATTCGAACCGTAGGCCAACCAGGATGTTTAACGTTTTTTGCCCATTGCCGCTGCCAGCGCATCCATCATCGCGCTATTACCGGCAGGCTGCGCTTCACGACCGCGCGGTTTGGCTGCCGGGCGGTTGTTTTGCGGGCGATCGTTACCGCCGCTGCGACGGGCATTGGTTTCACCTGGCTGCTCATCCAGACGCATGGTCAGGGCGATACGTTTACGCTGAAGATCCACTTCCAGCACTTTCACCTTCACAATGTCACCCGCTTTCACCACGGTGTGCGGATCTTCCACAAACTTGTTCGACAAAGAAGAGATGTGAACCAGGCCATCCTGATGCACGCCGATATCGACAAACGCGCCAAAGTTGGTGACGTTGGTGACAGCACCTTCGAGGATCATACCCGGTTGCAGGTCGTTCATTGTCTCGACGCCATCGGCAAACTGAGCGGTCTTAAATTCTGGACGCGGATCGCGGCCTGGTTTTTCCAGCTCTTTGATGATGTCGGTTACCGTCGGCACACCGAATTTTTCATCGGTAAAGTCAGAGGCTTTCAGGTTACGCAGTTCGCTGCTGTTACCCATCAGATCTTTCAGCGCCTGCTGCGTTGCCGCCAGAATGCGTTCCACCACTGGATAGGCTTCCGGGTGAACGGTAGAAGCATCCAGCGGGTTATCACCGTGGTTAATACGCAGGAAGCCCGCGCACTGCTCAAAGGCTTTTGGCCCCAGTCGGCTCACTTTTAACAGTTGCTGACGGTTCTGGAACTGACCGTTCTCGTCACGCCAGGCAACAATGTTTTGCGCCATCATGCGCGTCAGGCCCGCCACGCGAGTTAACAGCGGAACAGAAGCAGTGTTGAGATCGACGCCAACGGCGTTAACGCAGTCTTCCACCACTGCGTCCAGTTTACGAGCCAGCTGCGTCTGGCTGACGTCATGTTGATACTGACCCACACCGATAGATTTCGGATCGATTTTCACCAGCTCTGCCAGCGGATCCTGCAAACGACGAGCGATAGACACTGCGCCACGCAGCGAAACATCGAGATCCGGGAACTCCTGCGCTGCCAGTTCGGAAGCTGAGTAAACGGATGCGCCTGCTTCGCTGACGATCACTTTCTGCGCAGTCACTTGCGGGAACTGCTTCTGCACGTCGAGATAGAAACGCTCGGTTTCGCGGGAAGCCGTACCGTTACCAATTGCCACCAGCTCAACGTTATGTTTTTCACACAAAGCGGCAACGGTCATCGCCGCTTTTGCGGCTTGTCCGGTGTGCGGATAAATGGTGTCGGTCGCTACCAGTTTGCCGGTTGCATCGACCACCGCAACTTTTACCCCGGTACGCAGACCCGGATCGAGCCCCATCGTCGCACGCAATCCGGCTGGGGCTGCCATCAACAGATCGTGCAGGTTACGGGCAAATACGTTGATTGCTTCATCTTCCGCACGTTCGCGCACGGTGCCCATCAGTTCTGTTTCCAGGTGCATCAGTACCTTGATGCGCCACGTCCAGCTCACCACGCCTTTGCGCCAGCTATCCGCCGGGGCATTGTTCAGGCGCAGATTGAGGTGATCCATAATGATTTGTTCGCAATAACTCTCTTTCGGCGGCTCATCGAACTGTGGATCGGCATTCAGCGAAAGCTGAAGTACGCCTTCGTTACGCCCACGGAACATCGCCAGCGCGCGGTGAGAAGGCACCGTGGACAGCGGTTCGTGATGATCGAAATAGTCGCGGAATTTCGCCCCTTCCTCTTCTTTACCGCTCACCACCGTAGAAACCAAATGCGCGTTCTTCCACAGATAATCACGCACTTTCGCCAGCAGGGCGGCATCTTCGGCAAAACGTTCCATCAGGATATAGCGCGCGCCGTCCAGCGCGGCTTTGGTATCTGCCACGCCTTTATCGGCATCAATATATTGCGCAGCGGCGACTTCCGGCGTATGTGACGGATCGTTCCACAGCAGGTCAGCCAACGGCTCAAGACCTGCTTCAATGGCGATTTGCCCACGGGTACGACGTTTAGGTTTGTAGGGCAGATAGAGGTCTTCGAGTTCGGTTTTGCTTAAGGTGGCGTTGATGGCATTCGCCAGCTCATCGGTGAGTTTACCTTGCTCAGAAATAGACTTGAGGATCGCCTGACGTCTCTCTTCCAGTTCACGCAGGTAGCTCAGACGCGTTTCCAGATTACGCAACTGCGTGTCATCCAGACCGCCGGTGATTTCCTTACGATAACGTGCGATAAACGGCACGGTATTCCCTTCGTCAAGCAGGCGAACGGCGGCTTCAACCTGTTCCGGGCGCGCCTGAATTTCACCCGCAATAATGCGGCAGAACGAATCATTCATCATGGTTTGAGTTCATCTTTTCGGATCAAAAATCAGGGGATAGTTATACGGACTGGCTGGCAAAAATGCCAGCCAAAGGCTGGAGGTTAAGACTCTTCCTTACGGTTTCACGTACTCGATGGCATTAACATACCAGCTCGCTTCCCCGGCAGGCGTATTCACTACTGCCAAATCGCCCACCTCTTTTTTCAGCAATGCGCGAGCCATCGGGGAATCGATAGAGATGTAATCTTTACGACCAAAAATTTCATCATAGCCGACAATTCGAAAACGGTGAGTCACGCCATCGTCGTTTTCAATCTCTACCCATGCGCCAAAGAAGACCTTGCCTTCCTGCTGCGGGGAATAATCGACGATTTTGAGATTTTCCATGCATTTAGTGAGATAGCGCACGCGACGGTCGATTTCACGCAGGCGCTTTTTATTATACTGATAGTCAGCATTTTCACTGCGGTCGCCCAGACTTGCGGCCCAGGTCACCTTTTTTGTGACCTCCGGGCGTTCTTCACGCCAGAGATAATTTAGCTCTTGTTTGAGTTTTTCATACCCTTCCCGGGTAACCAGGGGCGTTTTCATCTCGTTGATTCCCTTTGTCTGTTTGATAATGCGCACATTGGGTATAACGTGATCATATCAACAGAATCAATAATGTTTCGCCGAATAAATTGTATACTTAAGCTGCTGTTTAATATGCTTTGTAACAATTTAGGCTGAAATTCATACCAGATTTTGCTGGTGACGAACGTAAGCTTTTTTAAGAATACACGCTTACAAATTGTTGCGAACCTTTGGGAGTACAAAGAATGCAAGAGAACTACAAGATTCTGGTGGTCGATGACGACATGCGCCTGCGCGCGCTGCTGGAGCGTTATCTCACCGAACAAGGCTTCCAGGTTCGAAGCGTCGCTAATGCAGAACAGATGGATCGCCTGCTGACTCGTGAATCTTTCCATCTTATGGTACTGGATTTGATGTTACCTGGTGAAGATGGCTTGTCGATTTGCCGACGTCTTCGTAGCCAGAGTAACCCGATGCCGATCATTATGGTGACGGCGAAAGGGGAAGAAGTAGACCGTATCGTTGGCCTGGAGATTGGCGCTGACGACTATATTCCAAAACCGTTTAACCCGCGTGAACTGCTGGCTCGTATTCGTGCAGTGTTGCGCCGTCAGGCCAACGAACTGCCAGGCGCGCCGTCACAGGAAGAAGCAGTAATTGCTTTTGGTAAGTTCAAACTTAACCTCGGTACGCGCGAAATGTTCCGTGAAGATGAGCCGATGCCGCTCACCAGCGGTGAATTTGCGGTACTGAAGGCGCTGGTCAGCCATCCGCGTGAGCCACTCTCTCGCGATAAGCTAATGAACCTTGCCCGTGGTCGTGAATATTCCGCAATGGAACGCTCCATCGACGTGCAGATCTCACGTCTGCGCCGCATGGTGGAAGAAGATCCGGCGCATCCGCGTTACATTCAGACCGTCTGGGGTCTGGGCTATGTTTTCGTGCCGGACGGTTCTAAAGCATGAGGCGATTGCGCTTCTCGCCACGAAGTTCATTTGCCCGCACGTTATTGCTCATCGTCACCTTGCTGTTCGTCAGCCTGGTGACGACTTATCTGGTGGTGCTGAACTTCGCGATTTTGCCGAGCCTCCAGCAGTTTAATAAAGTCCTCGCGTACGAAGTGCGTATGTTGATGACTGACAAACTGCAACTGGAGGACGGTACGCAGTTGGTTGTGCCTCCCGCTTTTCGTCGGGAGATCTACCGTGAGCTGGGGATCTCTCTCTACTCCAATGAAGCCGCCGAAGAGGCCGGGCTGCGTTGGGCGCAACACTATGAATTCTTAAGCCATCAGATGGCGCAGCAGCTCGGCGGCCCGACGGAAGTTCGCGTCGAGGTCAACAAAAGCTCGCCTGTCGTCTGGCTGAAAACCTGGCTGTCGCCCAATATTTGGGTGCGTGTGCCACTAACCGAAATTCATCAGGGCGATTTCTCTCCGCTGTTCCGCTATACGCTGGCGATAATGCTGTTAGCGATAGGCGGTGCGTGGCTGTTTATTCGTATTCAGAACCGACCGTTGGTCGATCTCGAACATGCTGCTTTGCAGGTCGGTAAAGGGATTATTCCGCCGCCGCTGCGTGAATATGGCGCTTCGGAGGTGCGTTCGGTTACCCGCGCCTTTAACCACATGGCGGCAGGCGTTAAGCAACTGGCGGATGACCGCACGCTGCTGATGGCAGGGGTAAGCCATGACCTGCGCACGCCGCTGACGCGTATTCGCCTGGCGACGGAGATGATGAGCGAGCAGGATAGCTATCTGGCAGAATCGATCAATAAAGATATCGAAGAGTGCAACGCCATCATTGAGCAGTTTATCGACTACCTGCGCACCGGGCAGGAGATGCCGATGGAGTTGGCGGATCTTAACGCTGTGCTTGGTGAGGTGATTGCCGCCGAAAGTGGCTATGAGCGGGAAATTGATACCGCGCTTGAGCCGGGCAGCATTGAAGTGAAAATGCACCCGCTGTCAATTAAACGCGCGGTGGCGAATATGGTGGTGAACGCCGCCCGCTACGGCAATGGCTGGATCAAAGTCAGCAGCGGCACGGAGCCGAATCGCGCCTGGTTCCAGGTGGAAGATGACGGCCCAGGTATTGAACCGGAGCAGCGTAAGCACTTATTCCAGCCGTTTGTCCGTGGTGACAGCGCGCGCACTATCAGCGGTACTGGCTTAGGGCTGGCGATTGTGCAGCGGATTATCGATAACCATAACGGGATGCTGGAACTTGGCACCAGCGAGCGAGGCGGGCTTTCCATTCGCGCCTGGCTGCCATTGCCGGTAACGCGGGCGCAGGGTGCGACAAAAGAAGGGTAAATAAAACGGGAGGCGAAGGTACCTCCCGTTTTGCTTTCTATAAGATACTGGATAGATATTCTCCAGCTTCAAACCATTACAGCTTCGGACCAGCCGCTACCAGCGCGGCACCTGCAGGGGTGTCAGTGTATTTATCGAAGTTGTCGATAAACAGTTTCGCCAGCGTTTCAGCTTTTTCCTGCCACTGTTCCGGAGAGGCGTAAGTGTTACGCGGATCGAGGATCTTCGTGTCAACGCCTGGCAGTTCGGTCGGGATCGCCAGGTTAAACATCGGCAGAGTGAAGGTTTCTGCGTTATCCAGCGAACCATTCAGAATAGCGTCAATAATGGCGCGGGTATCTTTAATCGAGATACGTTTGCCAGTGCCGTTCCAGCCGGTGTTAACCAGATACGCCTGCGCGCCCGCCGCCTGCATACGTTTCACCAGCACTTCTGCGTACTGCGTCGGGTGCAGCGACAGGAACGCCGCGCCGAAGCAGGCAGAGAAGGTTGGCGTCGGTTCGGTGATGCCACGCTCAGTACCGGCCAGTTTGGCGGTGAAGCCAGAGAGGAAGTGGTACTGGGTTTGATCGGCAGTCAGACGAGATACCGGTGGCAATACGCCGAAAGCATCTGCGGTCAGGAAGATAACTTTAGTTGCGTGGCCTGCTTTGGAGACCGGCTTAACGATGTTTTCGATGTGATAGATCGGATAAGAAACGCGAGTGTTCTCGGTTTTTGAACCATCATCAAAGTCGATAGTACCATCTTCACGCACGGTGACGTTTTCCAGCAGCGCATCGCGACGGATGGCGTTGTAGATTTCGGGTTCCGCTTCTTTTGACAGCTTGATGGTTTTCGCGTAGCAGCCGCCTTCGAAGTTAAACACGCCGTCATCATCCCAGCCGTGCTCGTCATCGCCAATCAGGCGACGTTTCGGGTCGGTGGAAAGGGTGGTTTTACCCGTGCCGGAAAGGCCGAAGAACACCGCAACATCACCTTTCTCGCCAACGTTGGCGGAGCAGTGCATGGAGGCAATGCCTTTCAGCGGCAGCAGGTAGTTCATCATCGAGAACATCCCTTTCTTCATTTCGCCGCCGTACCAGGTGCCGCCAATCAACTGCATACGTTCAGTCAGGTTAAACGCGACGAAGTTTTCAGAGTTCAGGCCCTGTTCTTTCCACTGCGGGTTGGTGCACTTCGCGCCGTTCATGACGATAAAGTCTGGTTTGAAACCTGCCAGCTCTTCATCGCTTGGGCGAATAAACATGTTTTTGACGAAATGCGCCTGCCAGGCCACTTCGGTGATGAACCGGACGGAAAGACGTGTGTCTGGGTTAGCACCACAGAAAGCGTCAACGACAAACAGACGTTTGCCGGAAAGCTGTTTGGTCACCAGGCCTTTCAGATGCTGCCAGGTTTCAGGGGAGAGAGGTTTGTTGTCGTTCTTACCTTTGCCTTTGTCTGCCCACCAGAAGGTATCGCGAGTGGTATCGTCACGGACGATATACTTATCTTTTGGTGAACGACCGGTGAAGATTCCGGTATCGACGGCAACGGCGCCCAGATTAGTTAACACCCCGCGCTCATAACCGGTCAGGCTCGGATCGAGCTCTTCCTGATACAGCAGGTCGTAGCTTGGGTTGTAAACGATATCATGTACGTCACTGATACCATAAGCCTCGAGTTCTTGCGGGGTCAAACCATTGTTAACGCGCATTTCACTGCTCCTTAGCCAATATGTATTGCCTGAATAGTAAAGTCTTTTTGGGGGTGTTAACCGCGACAAGGCTCATAGATTTACGTATCTGGAGAAATTCATATTTGACAAAACTCCGTGATTCCTGTCACGAAACGGTTGGTATTATCGCAGAAATAGCATTTTAGGTGTGGAAAATGTTCCTAAAAGGTTAAAACTTAGTTTATATGGCGAGAATGTTGTGAGTGTAATCGCATTCCTGAGTGAAATTGATGCAAATTCAATGAGTAAAGTATCGATTCACCACGCTAACTTTTTTTGATTACTTTCTGAAAAAAGCAAATTAGTCCTGCCTGGATGCGATAATTACCTCTCCTTTTGATTCTGGATAACCAACATGGAAAACGTTGAGCTTTCACCCGCGACACGCAGGGGAATGGTTGCTACCGGATTACTCCAGGGATTAGTTTGTTACCTGCTGATCTCCTGGCTTGCCAGTAAAAATAACAGTTGGATAGTTTATGGTGTACCTGCGACCGTGGCGCTTTCATCCGTTTTGTTATTTTCTGTAGTGTCCTTCAAACAGAAGCGACTTTGGGGATGGCTGGCGATAGTGTTGATTGCCACTCTCGGGATGAGCGGCTGGCTGAAGTGGCAAATTGATGGCATGAGTCCCTGGAGAGCGGAAAAGGCGCTTTGGGATTTTGGGTGTTATCTGCTGCTGATGGGAATGATGTTGCTGCCGTGGATACAACAGAGTCTGCGTGAGCGTAATGACAATACCCGCTATAGCTATTTTTACCAGTCGGTATGGCATAACGTACTTATATTATTGGTGATTTTTATCGCCAATGGCCTGACGTGGCTGGTGCTTTTACTGTGGAGTGAGTTATTTAAACTCGTTGGCATCACGTTTTTTAAAACGCTCTTTTTTACAACCGACTGGTTTATTTATCTTACGTCAGGTCTGGTTACCGCACTGGCGGTGATCCTCGCGCGGACACAGTCACGTTTAATCGACTCCATTCAAAAGTTGTTCACGTTAATCGCCACGGGGGTGTTGCCGTTAGTATCATTGCTAACCCTGATGTTTATTATCACCCTGCCGTTTACGGGCCTGAGCGCGATTTCTCGCCACATCTCCGCTGCCGGGTTGCTTTTGACGCTGGCCTTTTTGCAATTGCTCTTAATGACCATTGTCCGCGATCCGTAAAAAGCGTCACTTCCCTGGACTGGCCCGTTGCGTTGCCTGATTAAAACCGCTCTGCTGGTCGCCCCATTGTATGTGTTAGTCGCCGCCTGGGCGTTATGGCTGCGGGTCGCTCAGTACGGCTGGACTACGGAACGCTTGCATGGTGTGTTGGTTGTGGTGGTGTTACTGGTTTGGTCGCTGGGATATTTTGTCAGTATTGTCTGGCGTAAAGGGCAAAATCCCCTTGTTTTTCAGAGCAAAGTGAACCTTACGGTTTCGTTATTGGTGCTGGCGATACTGGTGCTTCTTAATTCGCCGGTGCTGGACAGTATGCGTATTAGCGTGCACAGTCATATGGCGCGTTATCAGAGCGGCAAAAACACGCCAGACCAGGTAAGTATCTACATGCTCGAGCAGAGCGGTCGTTATGGACGTGCGGCGCTTGAGTCACTGAAAAGCGATGCCGGGTATATGAAAGACCCGAAACGCGCATGGAATCTGCTAATGGCGTTTGATGGGGAGCAACATCTTCAGCAGGTATCGGAAAAAGCATTAGCCGATAATGTGTTAATTGCTCCAGGTTCAGGTAAACCGGATGCGACATTCTGGTCGGCCTTAATCAAAGAACGCTATAACGTGATGACCTGTATTGAAAAAGACGCCTGCGTACTGGTCGAGCAAGATCTGAATAGTGATGGCAGGGCAGAGAGGATCCTTTTCGCTTTTAATGATGAAAGATATGTTGTTTATGGCTTTGATCCTGACAAGAAAGAATGGCAAGAGCTTGCGATGAGTGTACTTCCGCGTGAAATAACGAAAGAGAAATTACTCACTGCCGCGAAGGAAGGAAAACTGGGGACGAAGCCTAAAACGTGGCGCAATCTTACGGTGGATGGTGAAACGCTGGATTTGAATCTGAATGAATGACAACGCGTATCTGATTTTTGCCGGATGCGGCGCTTTAGCTGACCTACAATAACTTGCGATTTATACCGTCGGCCTGATAAGCGCAACGCATCAGGCAATTGCGTCATGAAATCCGGCAGAGTTATCTCCGCCGGAAAAACTAATTAATGCACCTGCGGATCTGCCGGAGACGCGTTGTTGCGGATCTCGGCAATATCCATCGCATTGAACAGATAGTGGTTACCGCAGTAATCACAATGCATGTCAATTTCGCCATCTTCCGCCAGGATGCTATCCACTTCTTCATCCGGCAGCGTTTTCAGCGCATCGGCGCAACGTTCACGCGAGCAGGTGCATTTGAACTCAACATCCTGCGGATCGTAAACCGTCACCTCTTCTTCGTGATACAAACGCCACAACACTTCGTTTGCCGGTAAGGTCAGCAGTTCTTCGGTTTTGATGGTTTCGGTTAGCGTCGCCAGATGGTCGAAGTCGTCCTGCTGGGCATTTTGCGCAGGCATTACCTGCAACAACATACCGCCCGCAGCCGGTTTGCCATCTACGTCGCCGGTGCGAATAAACAGGCGCGTCGGCAGCTGTTCAGAACGCATAAAGTAATCTTCCAGGCAGGCCGCCAGGGTATCACCTTCCAC
>Ga0209547_100017_pt1 | contig 57982 bp, 43 predicted proteins | sample UppTromicrDC3115_FD_185843 | JGI IMG/M metagenome (GOLD analysis project Ga0209547, IMG submission 185843) | Upper troposphere microbial communities from Oklahoma, USA - DC3-115 (SPAdes) (version 2) | ecosystem: Environmental > Air > Outdoor Air > Unclassified | place: USA: Oklahoma | collected...
GGTGCTTTTGCCGTTACGCACCACCCCGTCAGTAGCTGAACAGGAGGGACAGCTGATAGAAACAGAAGCCACTGGAGCACCTCAAAAACACCATCATACACTAAATCAGTAAGTTGGCAGCATCACCGAGTAAGACGAATAACTGAACTCTCACGCCCTCCAAGGCGATATGAAAAAACCCAGCTCACATGCCCTTTAGTTGATAACCTGACCCCTAACCCCTCTCCGTCAGCAAGCATTTCAACACGATCCCTATGCGTTCCTTGCAGCGCCTTTAGTTTCCTGTCGCTGAGCTTATTCGTTCCAGACATCATCACCGTTCCGATATTGATACACGCATTGATACACGTGAAATATTAATATCCAGAAAAAATGAAATCGAGCATGAACACAAAATCACTACAACATAATGATTTTGATTGATTTTTTATATTCAGCGGGTAAAAACTAGAAAAGTCAGGAACATAAAAAACATTACTTCTACAGTATGTTTCATATCTCTAACCATATGATTTAAAAACAAATCACTTCGCACGGGCTGGCTTCGGCACCGCAGCAAAGCGCAAGACACGCAGTATACCAGTAAAACTATTCATTGGCGGAATCTGTTAATAAAGCTCAAATTGTGATGACGATCACACATGTTAAAACCTATAATTAATTGCTACTAAAATATTAATGAATTGAAATGGTGTTTCTTTATGGCAATTAACAATACCGGCTCGCGACGATTACTCGTCACGCTAACAGCTCTTTTTGCAGTTCTTTGCGGGCTGTATCTTCTCATTGGCGGAGGCTGGCTGGTCGCGATTGGCGGCTCCTGGTACTATCCTATTGCAGGCCTTGTGATGCTCGGCGTCGCCTGGATGCTGTGGCGCAGTAAACGCGCCGCGCTTTGGCTGTACGCGGCTCTGCTGCTCGGCACCATGATTTGGGGCGTCTGGGAAGTCGGTTTTGATTTCTGGGCGCTGACCCCGCGCAGCGATATTCTGGTCTTCTTCGGCATCTGGCTGATCCTGCCGTTTGTCTGGCGTCGCCTGGTCATTCCTTCCAGTGGCGCAGTTGCCGCGCTGGTAGTGGCGTTGCTGATTAGCGGCGGTATCCTCACCTGGGCGGGATTTAACGATCCGCAGGAAATCAATGGCACCTTAAGCGCCGATGCCACACCAGCAGAAGCCATCTCCCCCGTTGCCGATCAGGACTGGCCTGCCTATGGCCGCAATCAGGAAGGCCAACGCTTTTCGCCTCTGAAACAAATTAACGCCGATAACGTCCACAACCTGAAAGAAGCCTGGGTATTTCGCACGGGTGATGTGAAACAGCCGAACGATCCGGGCGAAATCACCAATGAAGTGACGCCAATTAAAGTGGGCGACACGCTTTACCTGTGCACCGCTCACCAGCGCCTGTTTGCACTCGATGCCGCCAGCGGCAAAGAGAAATGGCACTACGATCCTGAGCTGAAAACCAACGAGTCTTTCCAGCACGTAACCTGTCGTGGCGTCTCTTATCATGAAGCCAAAGCTGAAACCGCTTCGCCGGAAGTGATGGCGGATTGCCCGCGTCGTATCATTCTTCCGGTGAATGATGGCCGCCTGATTGCGATTAATGCTGAAAACGGCAAGCTGTGCGAAACCTTCGCCGATAAAGGCGTGCTCAACCTGCAAAGCAATATGCCGGACACGAAGCCGGGTCTGTATGAGCCGACTTCGCCGCCGATTATCACCGATAAAATCATCGTAATGGCCGGTTCAGTCACCGACAACTTCTCAACCCGCGAAACGTCTGGCGTGATCCGTGGTTTTGATGTCAACACCGGGAAGCTGCTGTGGGCCTTTGATCCGGGCGCGAAAGATCCGAACGCGATCCCCTCTGACGAACACACCTTTACTTTTAACTCGCCAAACTCCTGGGCACCTGCGGCCTATGACGCGAAGCTGGATCTGGTGTATCTGCCGATGGGCGTGACCACACCAGATATCTGGGGCGGTAACCGCACTCCGGAACAGGAACGTTATGCCAGCTCGATTCTGGCGCTAAATGCGACTACCGGGAAACTGGCGTGGAGCTACCAGACCGTTCACCACGACCTGTGGGATATGGATCTTCCGGCACAGCCGACGCTGGCGGATATCACCGTTAATGGTCAGAAGGTGCCGGTTATTTATGCTCCGGCGAAAACCGGCAACATTTTTGTGCTCGATCGTCGTAATGGTGAACTGGTGGTTCCGGCTCCGGAAAAACCGGTTCCACAAGGCGCAGCGAAAGGCGATTACGTTACCCCGACCCAACCGTTCTCTGAACTGAGCTTCCGTCCGACGAAAGATTTGAGCGGCGCGGATATGTGGGGCGCTACCATGTTTGACCAACTGGTGTGCCGCGTGATGTTCCACCAGATGCGCTATGAAGGCATTTTCACCCCACCATCTGAACAGGGTACGCTGGTATTCCCGGGTAACCTGGGGATGTTCGAATGGGGCGGGATTTCCGTTGATCCGAATCGTGAAGTGGCAATTGCCAACCCAATGGCGCTGCCATTTGTTTCGAAACTGATCCCGCGCGGCCCTGGCAACCCAATGGAACAACCGAAAGATGCCAAAGGCACGGGTACGGAATCCGGTATTCAGCCGCAGTACGGTGTACCGTATGGCGTCACGCTCAATCCGTTCCTTTCACCATTTGGTCTGCCGTGTAAACAGCCAGCATGGGGTTATATTTCGGCGCTGGATCTGAAAACCAATGAAGTGGTGTGGAAGAAACGTATTGGTACGCCGCAGGACAGTATGCCGTTCCCGATGCCGGTTCCGGTGCCGTTCAACATGGGTATGCCGATGCTTGGCGGACCAATCTCCACGGCAGGTAACGTGCTGTTTATTGCCGCTACGGCAGATAACTACCTGCGCGCTTACAACATGAGCAACGGTGAAAAACTGTGGCAGGGTCGTCTACCAGCGGGCGGTCAGGCAACACCGATGACCTATGAAGTGAATGGTAAGCAGTATGTGGTGATCTCCGCAGGCGGTCACGGTTCATTTGGTACGAAGATGGGCGACTATATTGTGGCTTATGCGCTGCCGGATGATGTGAAGTAATGTGTAATTCCGGATGGCGGCTCCGCCATCCGGAAAGGGTATTAAACCGTAAACCCTAACATCATCCCCGTATCTTCATGCTCCAGCAGATGGCAGTGCGCCATATAAGCATGTTCTTTCGGGGCATCATGATTAAACTTCACCAGCACTTCGCTGACATTACCTTCCACCTTAACGGTATCTTTCCAGCCTGCGCGATGCGTCGCTGGCGGTTTGCCATTTTCTGACAAGATACGGAACTGCGTACCGTGGATATGGAACGGATGCAGCATCATGTCACCCACGCCAGAAATAACCCAACGCTCGTACTGCCCTTTCGCCGCCGCAAACATCGGCTTGTTCATATCAAACGCCTGACCGTTGATTTTATTGGCATGGTGGAAATCGAACTTCCCGCCGTGGTTCATATGATTCATATTGCCGTGCCCCATATGCCCCATCATCTGGCTGTGATCCATCCCGGCCATCGCCTGATCGTCATATTTATCCATTAGCATCTGCATCCCCATCATATCGAGCATCGGATCCATAGAGAGTTGCAGTTTGCGTACCGTTAATCCGTCCAGCGAAGGTAAAGCAGGCAGGCTACTTAACGCCTCAGGTAAGGCACCTGAAGCACTAATGGCAATCGGCTGAATACGCATTACCGGATGCGGCTTGTCAAACGGCGCAATCGCCATCCCCATCTGGCTGACCGGTAGCGTCACCAGATCAAACGGTTTGTTGTCGTTAACCTCCACCAGCACTTCAAAACGCTCACCCATCAGCACCGGCAGCTCGCTCACCTTCACCGGTTCAGGCAGCAGACCACCGTCGCTGGCAATCACATACAGCGGGCGATTGTCGCTGGTAGCGAAATTGAGCGAGCGGGCATTACAGCCATTGAGCAAACGCAGACGCAGCCAGCCACGCGGAGCAGCATGTTGCGGGTAGATAGCGCCGTTGGTCAGCAGCGTATCGCCAAACCAGCCCACGGCGGCGGTCATCACATCCAGTTGATAATCAATCTGTCCGTCAGCGTTAAATTTTTTATCCTGAACAATCACCGGGACATCATCGATACCCCACTGTTTCGGCAGCATTAATTTCAGGATTTCGTCATCTTCAATCACCACCAGCCCAGCCAGCCCCATCGCCACCTGTCGCCCGGTCTTGCCGTGTTGATGTGGATGGAACCAGCAGGTAGCGGCAGGTTGATCGACGTTCAACGTCACCGTGCGTTTACCACCAGGCGGAATAATCCCCTGCGGGCCGCCGTCCACTTCCCCCGGCACTTCCAGCCCGTGCCAGTGCAACGTCGTCTCTTCCGCCAGTTGGTTATAGATATCAACCGTTACCGCTTTGCCGCGCTGTAATTTCACCGCTGGCCCCAGCAGATTGCCGCTGTAACCCCAGGTGGTCGCCGTTTTTCCGGCAAAGCTGGACTGGCCTGCGCCAATAGTTAACTGAATACGATTACGGGCATCGGTCGTGAGCAAATCAGGGATCGGTAACGTTGGACGATCCGCCGCAAATACTGTGCGGCTCCACAACGGCAAGGCCGAAGCCACGCCCAGCGCGACGGAATATTTTAAGAAATCACGACGTTGCATAGTTATTTCCTTATTCTTAAGCAGGCGAAACAAAATCAAACGTTGAGCATAGTCCTTCCCCTTACAGGAAGGTCAAGCCACAGACACAATTTAATCCACAATAATGGTCGTCGCCTCGCTCGCAGTGTGCTAACGTTTATCATCTTTAAGTCCTGGTAGAAGCAATGAAGACGTTTTTCAGAACAGTATTATTCGGCAGCCTGATGGCTGTATGCGCAAACAGTTACGCGCTCAGCGAGTCTGAAGCCGAAGATATGGCCGATTTAACGGCTGTTTTTGTTTTTCTGAAGAACGATTGCGGTTACCAGAACTTACCTAACGGGCAAATTCGTCGCGCACTGGTCTTTTTCGCCCAGCAAAACCAGTGGGATCTCAGCAATTACGACACCTTCGACATGAAATCCCTCGGTGAAGACAGCTACCGCGATCTCAGCGGTATTGGTATTCCCGTCGCTAAAAAGTGCAAAGCCCTGGCTCGCGATTCCTTAAGCCTGCTTGCCTACGTCAAATAATCCCTGATACCTTTTTGTAGAAACATTGACCGTGCATCTGCGGTCAATGTTAGCTATTATGTTGCGCCCTTTTTTTACGGGTGTTAACAAAGGAGGTATCAACCCATGGCCGAAAAAAAACGGTGGCATGAAACGCTACACGACCAGTTTGGGCAGTACTTTGCTGTAGATAACGTTCTGTATCATGAAAAGACCGATCACCAGGATCTGATCATTTTTGAGAACGCCGCATTTGGTCGCGTGATGGCGCTGGATGGCGTAGTACAAACCACCGAGCGCGACGAGTTTATCTATCATGAGATGATGACCCATGTTCCGCTACTGGCCCACGGTCACGCGAAACATGTGCTGATTATCGGCGGCGGCGACGGTGCCATGCTGCGTGAAGTAACCCGACATAAAAACGTTGAGTCAATCACGATGGTGGAAATCGATGCGGGTGTCGTATCGTTCTGCCGTCAGTATCTACCCAACCATAACGCCGGTAGCTACGACGATCCGCGCTTTAAGCTGGTGATCGACGATGGCGTCAATTTCGTTAATCAAACCAGCCAGACCTTTGATGTCATTATCTCCGACTGCACCGATCCTATCGGTCCCGGCGAAAGCCTGTTCACCTCAGCATTTTATGAAGGTTGCAAACGCTGCCTGAATCCTGGCGGTATTTTCGTCGCGCAGAACGGCGTCTGCTTTTTACAGCAGGAAGAGGCCATCGACAGCCATCGCAAACTCAGCCATTACTTCAGCGACGTTGGCTTTTATCAGGCGGCGATCCCGACCTATTACGGCGGCATCATGACCTTTGCATGGGCGACAGATAACGACGCCTTACGCCATCTCTCTACCGAAATTATTCAGGCGCGTTTTCTCGCTTCTGGCCTGAAATGCCGTTATTACAACCCGGCAGTCCATACGGCAGCTTTTGCCTTACCTCAGTATCTGCAAGACGCACTGGCTTCACAGCCGTCCTAAGGAGAAGATAAGAAATTGAAAAAACTGAAACTGCATGGCTTTAATAATCTGACCAAAAGTCTGAGTTTTTGTATTTACGATATCTGCTACGCCAAAACCGCCGAAGAGCGCGACGGTTATATTGCTTATATCGATGAACTCTATAATGCCAACCGTCTGACCGAAATCCTGTCAGAAACCTGTTCCATTATCGGAGCCAATATTCTTAACATCGCCCGCCAGGATTACGAACCACAGGGTGCCAGCGTCACTATTCTGGTGAGCGAAGAGCCGGTTGATCCGAAACTTATCGACAAAACAGAACACCCCGGCCCGCTGCCAGAAGCCGTGGTTGCCCATCTCGATAAAAGTCATATTTGCGTACATACCTACCCGGAAAGCCATCCTGAAGGCGGTTTATGTACCTTCCGCGCCGACATAGAAGTCTCCACCTGCGGCGTGATTTCCCCGCTGAAGGCGCTGAATTACCTGATCCACCAGCTTGAGTCTGATATCGTAACCATTGATTATCGCGTGCGCGGTTTTACCCGTGACATCAACGGCATGAAGCACTTTATCGACCATGAGATTAATTCGATTCAGAACTTTATGTCCGAGGATATGAAGGCGCTGTATGACATGGTGGATGTAAATGTCTATCAGGAAAATATCTTCCATACCAAGATGTTGCTTAAAGAGTTCGACCTTAAGCACTACATGTTCCACACCAAACCGGAAGATTTGACCGACAGCGAGCGCAAAGAAATTACCGCTGCGCTGTGGAAAGAAATGCGCGAGATTTATTACGGGCGCAATATGCCAGCTATTTAACGGCTCAGGCGGAGCACCGAGGCTCCGCCTGATTTAGTTACTTCTGTTGCACGAAATTGCGGTAAGCCGCCACCACCTGAAGAAAATCCTCAACGCCGCACAGCGACAGGCTTTCTTCGTCGTAGTAGTTCATCCCCTCTTCCATTTCATCGCCAGCGAATTCCAGTTGATTGGCGCGAATCATCACCTCTTCGCCGTCCATCCATAGCGTGTACTCATGCCCTGCCCGCTGCCAGGAACGTTCGCTACCTTTGAGCGTGCGCGCGGCGTCTTTCACTTCATCAAGCAAGGCCAGGTTTTCTTTCACCTCTTCATTAAACCAGTGCCCGACCACTTCATGCCCCATGGACATACGCACCTTTACCACTCCGGTAATATCGCGCAGAAATTCGTAATCCATAGTGTGTTCCTCTGCTCCCGGCAATGCGCCGAAATCGCATTGCGCCATTGATGTAATTATCGCAGCCTTACCGGAGAAAAACAGCGGAACGGCGATGGTTTAGAAATAAAAAAATGCCCGGGAATCACATTCTCCGGGCATTGTCTCGTTTATGCGCAGCGCGTGCGCTGACTTTTTAAACCGCAGTCTGGAAAATCACCCCATCCGCTTTTTCGGTGTACTGAGAAAGCTGGTTGAAGTTCAGATAACGGTAAGTATCAACGGCAGTTTTATCTACCTGCGCAACGTAGGTCTGGTACTCCTCCGGCGTTGGCAGTTTGCCAAGAAGTGCCGCGACAGCGGCCAGCTCCGCAGAAGCCAGGAAGACGTTCGCGCCAGTACCCAGACGGTTCGGGAAGTTACGGGTAGAGGTGGAAACCACCGTCGCACCGTCCGCCACACGCGCCTGGTTACCCATACACAGGGAACAGCCAGGGATCTCAATACGCGCGCCGCTCTTACCGAAGACGCTGTAGTAGCCTTCTTCTGTCAGCTGCGCGGCGTCCATACGGGTTGGCGGTGCCACCCACAGGCGAGTCGGCAACTGTCCTTTATGCGCATCCAGCAGTTTACCGGCGGCACGGAAGTGACCGATGTTGGTCATGCAGGAACCGATAAACACTTCGTCGATCTTCTCACCCTGTACCGCAGACAGCGGACGTGCGTCGTCCGGGTCGTTCGGTGCACACAGGATTGGCTCTTTAATATCAGCCAGATCGATGTCGATCACCGCCGCGTATTCCGCATCCGCATCGGCTTCCAGCAGCTCAGGATCCGCCAGCCATTTTTCCATGCCCTGAATACGACGTTCGAGGGTACGACGATCGCCGTAACCTTCCGCGATCATCCACTTCAGCAGAACGATGTTGGAGTTCAGGTATTCGATAATCGGCTCTTTGTTCAGCTTAATGGTACAACCGGCAGCGGAACGCTCGGCGGACGCATCGGTCAGCTCAAATGCCTGCTCAACTTTCAGAACCGGCAGACCTTCAATTTCCAGAATGCGACCAGAGAAGATGTTTTTCTTGCCTTTCTTCTCAACGGTCAGCAGACCTTGTTTGATCGCATACAGCGGGATCGCGTGTACCAGATCGCGCAGGGTAATGCCCGGCTGCATTTTGCCTTTGAAGCGCACCAGAACGGATTCCGGCATATCCAGCGGCATAACGCCAGTCGCGGCAGCAAATGCCACCAGACCAGAACCCGCCGGGAAGGAGATACCAATCGGGAAACGAGTATGAGAGTCACCGCCAGTACCCACGGTATCCGGCAGCAGCATACGGTTCAGCCAGGAGTGGATTACGCCATCACCCGGACGCAGCGACACACCGCCACGGTTCATAATGAAGTCCGGCAGCGTGTGGTGTGTGTTAACGTCAACCGGCTTCGGATAAGCCGCTGTGTGACAGAAAGACTGCATCACCAGGTCAGCCGAGAAGCCCAGGCACGCCAGGTCTTTCAGTTCATCACGGGTCATTGGGCCGGTGGTGTCCTGAGAACCGACCGAAGTCATTTTCGGCTCACAGTAAGCGCCCGGACGAATGCCTTTCACGCCACAGGCACGACCCACCATTTTCTGCGCCAGCGAGAAGCCGCGATCGCTTTCAGCGACATCTTTCGCCTGACGGAAGACATCGCTGTGCGGCAGACCAAGTGCTTCACGCGCTTTGGTGGTCAAACCGCGACCGATAATCAGCGGAATACGACCACCCGCACGCACTTCATCAATCAGCACGTCGGTTTTCAGTTCGAAGGTCGCCAGCAGTTCGTTGGTTTCGTGGTTACGCACTTCACCTTTGTACGGGTAAACGTCAATTACGTCGCCCATATTCAGGTTGGAGACGTCCACTTCAATTGGCAGTGCACCAGCGTCTTCCATAGTGTTAAAGAAGATTGGCGCAATTTTGCCGCCGAGGCACAGACCGCCGCCACGTTTGTTTGGCACATGCGGAATATCATCGCCCATAAACCACAGTACGGAGTTAGTGGCGGATTTACGCGAAGAACCCGTGCCCACAACGTCACCGACGTACGCCAGCGGGAAACCTTTCTGTTGCAGGGCTTCAATCTGTTTGATCGGCCCAACAACGCCTGGCTGGTCTGGCTCAATACCTTCACGGGCATTTTTCAGCATCGCCAGCGCGTGCAGTGGGATATCCGGACGCGACCATGCATCCGGTGCCGGAGAGAGGTCATCGGTGTTGGTTTCACCGGTCACTTTGAAGACGGTAACGGTCAATTTTTCAGCCAGCGCCGGGCGATTCAGGAACCATTCGGCATCCGCCCAGGACTGCATAACCTGCTTCGCGTATTTGTTGCCTGCTTTGGCTTTTTCTTCTACATCATAGAAGTTATCGAACATCAGCAGCGTATGAGACAGTGCTTTGGCGGCAATTGGCGCCAAGTTGGCATCGTCCAGCGCATCGATCAGCGGATGAATGTTGTAACCACCCTGCATGGTGCCCAGCAGTTCAATGGCTTTTTCTGGAGTCAACAGTGGGGATTTGGCTTCGCCTTTCGCGACAGCAGCAAGGAAACCAGCTTTTACATAGGCGGCTTCATCGACGCCAGGGGGAACTCGGTTGGTTAACAGATCTAACAGGAATTCTTCTTCGCCCGCAGGCGGGTTTTTCAGCAGCTCTACAAGCGCGGCCATTTGGTTTGCATCCAGGGGCTTGGGCGCAATCCCCTCAGCGGCACGCTCAGCTACGTGCTTACGGTATTCTTCTAGCACGACGGTTCTCCTCGCTCTCATTGTCATAGTGCGGCAGGCGATTCTCTTCACGCTCCTGTGAGACAGCAGTTTGTAGGGTAAATGCCCAGTACCGCAACGGGCAGAATAGCAGGATTTTGACGATGTGTTAATCTGTTTACAAAAAAGCAACATAAAAAAGTGGCTGAATCGTTAAGGATGGTCTAGAGATTGTTTTCCTTCGTAAAAACTTCGTTAATTCGCATAGTGATAATCACCTTTCTCAACGAATCCCAAGATTAGTCAAAATTTAAACTACCGCCTCTTTATACTCGGATTCACAGCACCTGCGGGTGGCAGTTCGCCGACCATTGCGATTTCCTTGAGATCCGAATTATGAAAATGACTTTGCCGTTTAAACCCCATGTGCTGGCGCTAATTTGCAGTGCCGGGCTTTGTGCCACTTCCGGTGCTTTGTATGTAAAAAGCCGCACTGTGGAAACGCCTGTAGAAGCGCAAACTGTGCCTGTTGTCACTACAGCTACGCTTCCTGCAACGGTTTCCGCGCCGCCAGTAACGCCCGCCGTCGTCAAATCTACCTTCAGTACTGCACAAATTGATCAATGGGTCGCGCCTGTCGCGCTGTACCCCGATTCTCTGCTTTCACAAGTGTTAATGGCATCAACCTATCCGGCAAACGTTGCGCAAGCAGTGCAATGGTCGCACGATAATCCACTTAAACAAGGTGACGCTGCTATTCAGGCAGTAGCTGACCAGCCGTGGGATGCCAGCGTCAAATCACTGGTGGCGTTTCCACAGCTGATGGCATTGATGGGCGAAAACCCGCAGTGGGTACAAAACCTCGGCGATGCGTTTCTGGCGCAGCCGCAGGATGTAATGGACTCGGTACAGCGTTTGCGTCAACTGGCGCAACAAACCGGATCGCTGAAGTCATCAACCGAACAGAAAGTCATTACGGCAACGAAGAAAGCTGTACCGGTAAAACAGGCTGTCACGGCTCCCGTCATACCATCCAATACCGTTTCAACAGCCAGCCCCGTCATTGCAGAGCCTGCACCAACCGTAATAACTATCGAACCAACCAATCCGGATGTGGTTTATATTCCCAACTATAACCCGACCGTGGTTTACGGGAACTGGGCCAATTCCGCGTATCCGCCGGTTTACCTGCCGCCGCCAGCCGGAGAACCGTTTGTTGACAGCTTTGTGCGCGGTTTCGGCTACAGCATGGGCGTCGCCACTACATACGCGTTATTCAGCAGCATCGACTGGGATGACGACGATCATGACCATCATCATCATGACGATGATGATTATCATCACGATGGCGGTCATCGTGACGGCAACGGCTGGCAACACAACGGTGACAACATCAATATCGACGTCAACAATTTCAACCGCATCACCGGTGAGCATCTTACTGATAAGAATATGGCATGGCGGCACAACCCAAACTATCGAGATGGTGTGCCTTATCATGACAGGGATATGGCAAAGCGGTTTCATCAAACCGATGTCAGTGGCGGCATGAGCGCCACGTCGCTACCTGCACCGTCGCGCGATAGTCAGCGTCAGGCTGCGGCAAGCCAGTTTCAGCAACGAACACGCGCCGCACCAGTCATTACACGAGTTACCCAACGTCAGGCAGCGGCACAGCAGTTTAATGAAGCTGAACACTATGGGAGCTATGACGACTTCCGCGACTTCAGCCGTCGCCAACCAATGACCCAGCAGCAAAAGGATGCCGCTCGTCAGCGTTATCAGTCCGCGTCACCTGAGCAGCGCCAGGCGGTACGCGAGAAAATGCGAACTAACCCGCAGAACCAGCAGCGAAGAGAGGCGGCGCGTGAGCGTATTCAGTCCGCGTCACCCGAACAGCGCCAGGCGGTACGCGAGAAAATGCAGACTAACCCGCAGAACCAGCAGCAAAGAGAGGCGGCGCGTCAGCGTATTCAGTCCGCGTCACCCGAACAGCGCCAGGCGGTACGCGAGAAAATGCAGACTAACCCGCAGAACCAGCAGCAAAGAGAGGCAGCGCGTGAGCGTATTCAGTCTGCATCACCTGAGCAACGCCCACTGAACCAACAACAGCGTGATAACGCCCGCCAGCGTATTCAATCGGCATCTCCTGAGCAACGTCAGGTTTTTCGGGAGAAAGTTCAGGAGAACCGCCCGCAACGTCTAAACGACAGTAACCATACTGCCAGGCTGAATAACGAGCAACGGTCAGCGGTACGTGAACGGTTGTCTGAGCGTGGAGCAAGAAGACTGGAAAGGTAAATTGCAGGCGTAAAAAAAGCGGCGTTGTTAGCCGCTTAAGACTGATGACAAACATCGAATCGCCCGATGCGCAAGCTTATCGGGCCTACACGGCACCTGCAATGTATTGAATTTGCATGATTTTGTAGGCCGGATAAGGCGTTTACGCCGCATCCGGCATCGACAACGAGCACTTTGTCAACAATCTGAAGCGGCCAGAATAGCCGCTTCTTAATTTGCCGGATGTTCCGGCACACAAAGAATTACTTCTTCTTCGCTTTCGGGTTCGGCAGGTCGGTGATGCTACCTTCGAATATTTCTGCCGCCAGCCCCACAGACTCGTGCAGAGTCGGGTGCGCGTGGATGGTCAGCGCGATGTCTTCCGCGTCACAACCCATTTCGATTGCCAGACCGATTTCACCCAGCAGCTCGCCGCCGTTAGTACCGACAATTGCACCACCGATCACACGGTGAGATTCTTTGTCGAAAATCAGTTTGGTCATACCGTCTGCGCAGTCGGAAGCGATAGCACGACCAGAAGCAGCCCACGGGAAGGTGGCGGTTTCGTAGCTGATGCCTTTCTCTTTCGCTTCTTTCTCGGTCAGACCCACCCATGCAACTTCTGGTTCGGTATAAGCGATAGACGGGATAACTTTCGGATCGAAGTAGTGTTTCTTACCGGCGATAACTTCAGCAGCAACGTGACCTTCGTGAACACCTTTGTGTGCCAGCATCGGCTGACCGACGATATCGCCGATAGCAAAGATGTGCGGTACGTTGGTACGCAGTTGTTTATCAACGCGGATGAAGCCACGGTCGTCAACTTCCACGCCAGCTTTGCCTGCGTCGAGGTTTTTACCGTTCGGCACACGACCAATCGCTACCAGCACGGCGTCGTAACGCTGCGGTTCAGCCGGTGCTTTTTTGCCTTCCATCGTCACATAAATACCGTCTTCTTTCGCTTCAACAGCAGTGACTTTGGTTTCCAGCATCAGGTTGAATTTCTTGCTGATACGTTTGGTGAAGACTTTAACGATGTCTTTGTCAGCCGCCGGGATAACCTGGTCGAACATTTCAACCACGTCAATCTGTGAACCCAGCGCGTGGTATACGGTTCCCATTTCCAGACCGATGATACCGCCACCCATAACCAGCAGGCGTTCTGGTACTTCTTTCAGTTCCAGCGCGTCAGTGGAGTCCCAGATACGCGGATCTTCATGCGGAATAAACGGCAGTTGGATCGGGCGAGAACCCGCTGCGATGATCGCGTTGTCGAAGTTGATCACGGTTTTACCGTTCTCACCTTCAACTTCCAGGGTGTTTGCCCCGGTGAATTTACCCAGACCGTTGACCACTTTTACTTTGCGGCCTTTCGCCATACCAGCCAGACCACCGGTCAGCTGATTGATCACTTTCTCTTTCCAGGTACGAATCTTGTCGATATCGGTTTTCGGTTCACCGAAGACGATACCGTGTTCAGCCAGAGCTTTGGCTTCTTCGATAACTTTTGCTACGTGCAGCAGTGCTTTAGAAGGGATACAGCCGACGTTCAGGCAAACACCGCCGAGGGTGTTGTAGCGTTCTACGATTACGGTTTCCAGACCTAAATCAGCGCAACGGAAGGCAGCAGAGTAACCTGCGGGGCCTGCCCCAAGTACCACGACCTGAGTTTTGATTTCAGTACTCATCATGACCTCTATATATTTATCTCCGGCGGGTCTGACGTTTTTTTTATGACGCCCATTATCCACCGGGTCGTTCTATCCGTCGGTATTTTACAAAATTGTTAACAATTTTTAAACAACAAACGGCAACCGATTTGTCTATTCGCTAATAATCTCAATACATTCATGAGATTACCAGAAAAAAGCCGGCCGTTGGGCCGGCTCTTTTATTTACATCACCAGACGGCGAATATCAGACAGCGTGTTGTTAATGATGGTAATGAAACGGGCACCATCAGCACCGTCGATCACGCGGTGGTCGAAGGAGAGAGAAATCGGCAGCATCAGACGCGGCACGAACTCTTTACCATTCCACACCGGCTCCATCGCGGACTTGGAAACGCCGAGGATAGCCACTTCCGGTGCGTTCACAATCGGCGCGAAGTGGGTAGTACCCAAGCCGCCGATACTGGAGATGGTGAAGCAACCGCCCTGCATTTCGCCCGCAGTCAGCTTACCGTCACGCGCTTTCTTGGAAATGGTCATCAGCTCGCGAGACAGCTCGATGATGCCTTTCTTGTTGACGTCTTTGAATACCGGAACAACCAGACCGTTCGGGGTATCCACCGCCACACCGATGTTGATGTATTTCTTCAGGGTCAGACGCTGACCGTCTTCCGACAGAGAACTGTTGAAGCGAGGCATCTGCTCAAGCGCCGCAGCAACGGCTTTCATGATGAAGACAACCGGGGTGATTTTCACATCCAGCTTACGTTTCGCTGCTTCTTCGTTCTGCTGTTTACGGAACGCTTCCAGCTCGGTGATATCGGTTTTGTCGAAGTGAGTAACATGCGGGATCATCACCCAGTTACGGCTCAGGTTCGCGCCAGAGATTTTCTGGATACGGCCCAGTTCCACTTCTTCGATTTCACCAAACTTGCTGAAGTCCACCTTCGGCCACGGCAACATGCCTGGGATACCGCCGCCAGTCGCCGCCGGAGCCGCTTCTGCACGTTTGATAGCTTCTTTCACGTAAGCCTGAACGTCTTCGCGCAGGATACGACCTTTACGGCCTGTGCCCTTCACTTTCGCCAGGTTAACGCCAAACTCGCGTGCCAGACGACGGATCAGCGGAGTCGCGTGAACGTAAGCGTCGTTTTCAGCAAATTCAGATTTGCCTTCGGCTTTCGCAGCCGGTGCTGCTGCCGGAGCTTCAGCTTTTGCTGCCGGAGCCGGCGCTGCCGCTTCCTGTTTCGCCGGAGCCGCCGAAGGCGCTGCGCCTTCAACTTCGAAGATCATAATCAGCGAGCCAGTTTTCACTTTATCGCCAACGTTGACTTTCAGTTCCTTCACAACACCTGCAAACGGAGCCGGAACTTCCATAGAGGCTTTGTCGCCTTCTACGGTGATCAGTGACTGTTCAGCGGCAACTTTGTCGCCCACTTTCACCATCACTTCGGTCACTTCAACTTCGTCACCGCCGATATCCGGAACGTTAACTTCTTTCACGCCAGCCGCTGGCGCTGGTGCTGCTGCCGGAGCTGCTTCCTGTTTAGCCGCCGGAGCCGGAGCTGCCGCACCTGCTTCACCCGCAACTTCGAAGATCATGATCAGCGAGCCGGTGGACACTTTGTCGCCAACATTCACTTTGATCTCTTTCACGGTGCCCGCAAACGGCGCCGGAACTTCCATAGAAGCCTTGTCGCCTTCTACGGTGATCAGCGACTGTTCAGCTTCAACTTTATCGCCCACTTTCACCAGGATTTCGGTCACTTCGACTTCGTCGCTGCCGATATCCGGAACGTTAACGTCTTTTGCCGCCGCTGCCGCTGGTGCTGCTGCCGGAGCTGCTTCTTTCTTCTCTTCTGCCTGAGCAGGTGCAGCGTCAGCTGCACCGTCGGCGGAATCGAAAATCATAATCAGTGCGCCGGTCTGGGTTTTATCGCCAACAGAGACTTTGATCTCTTTAACAATACCTGCCTGCGGAGACGGAACTTCCATAGAGGCTTTGTCGCCTTCTACGGTGATCAGCGACTGTTCGGCTTCAACTTTGTCGCCCACTTTGACCAGGATCTCGGTGATTTCAACTTCATCAGCCCCGATGTCCGGTACTTTGATTTCGATAGCCATTATTCTTTTACCTCTTACGCCAGACGCGGGTTAACTTTTTCTGCATCGATGTTGAATTTGGCGATTGCGTCAGCAACCACTTTCTTATCGATTTCGCCACGTTTAGCCAGTTCGCCCAGCGCCGCAACCACTACATAGGAAGCATCAACTTCGAAGTGGTGACGCAGGTTCTCACGGCTGTCGGAACGACCGAAGCCATCAGTACCCAGGACGCGGTAGTCGTCAGCCGGTACGTAAGTACGAACCTGCTCAGCGAACAGTTTCATATAGTCGGTAGATGCCACTGCCGGAGCGTCGTTCATCACCTGAGCAATGTACGGAACGCGCGGAGTTTCCAGCGGGTGCAGCATGTTCCAGCGTTCACAATCCTGACCATCACGCGCCAGTTCGGTGAAGGAGGTCACGCTATATACGTCAGAACCTACGCCGTAATCTTTCGCCAGGATCTGTGCTGCTTCACGGACGTGACGCAGAATAGAACCGGAACCCAGCAGCTGAACTTTACCTTTGCTACCTTCAATGGTTTCGAGTTTGTAGATACCTTTACGGATACCTTCCTCAGCACCTTCCGGCATTGCCGGCATGTGGTAGTTTTCGTTCAGCGTAGTGATGTAGTAGTAAACGTTCTCTTGTTTTTCACCGTACATACGCTCCAGACCGTCATGCATGATGACAGCAACTTCGTAAGCGTAAGCCGGGTCGTAAGAGATACAGTTCGGGATAGTCAGCGACTGAATGTGGCTGTGACCATCTTCGTGCTGCAGACCTTCGCCGTTCAGGGTGGTACGACCGGAAGTACCGCCGATCAGGAAGCCACGCGCTTGCTGGTCGCCAGCTGCCCAGCACAGATCGCCGATACGCTGGAAGCCGAACATCGAGTAATAGATGTAGAACGGAATCATCGGCAGGTTGTTGGTGCTGTAAGAGGTCGCCGCTGCCAGCCAGGAACAACCTGCGCCCAGCTCGTTGATCCCTTCCTGCAGAATCTGACCTTTCTCGTCTTCTTTATAGTAAGCAACCTGCTCGCGGTCCTGCGGGGTGTACTGCTGACCGTTCGGGCTGTAGATACCAATCTGACGGAACAGACCTTCCATACCGAAAGTACGCGCTTCGTCGGCGATGATCGGCACCAGGCGGTCTTTGATCGACTTGTTCTTCAGCATCACGTTCAGGGCACGAACGAAAGCGATAGTGGTAGAGATCTCTTTGCTCTGCTCTTCCAGCAGCGCGCCGAAGTCTTGCAGGCTCGGCAGCTCAAGCTTCTCGGTGAAGTTCGGCTGACGGCTTGGCAGATAACCGTGCAGTTTCTGACGCTGAGCGTGCAGATAGGTATGCTCTTCAGAACCTTCCGGGAAGGTGATGTACGGCAGTTTTTCGATATCTGCATCAGACACCGGCACATTGAAACGGTCGCGGATGTGACGCACGCCGTCCATGTTCATTTTCTTAACCTGGTGCGCGATGTTTTTACCTTCAGCCGCGTCTCCCATGCCGTAACCTTTAATGGTATGAGCAAGGATTACAGTCGCTTTGCCTTTGGTTTCCTGCGCTTTCTTGAATGCAGCGTAGATTTTCTTCGGATCGTGACCGCCACGGTTCAGTGCCCAGATCTGCTCGTCAGTCCAGTCTGCAACCAGTGCTGCGGTTTCAGGATATTTACCGAAGAAGTGTTCACGAACGTACGCGCCATCTTTCGATTTGAAGGTCTGGTAGTCGCCGTCAACGGTTTCGTTCATCAGTTGGATCAGTTTACCGCTGGTATCTTTACGCAGCAGTTCATCCCAACGGCTACCCCACATCACTTTGATCACGTTCCAGCCAGCACCTTCGAAGATGCCTTCCAGTTCGTTGATGATCTTGCCGTTACCGGTGACCGGGCCGTCAAGACGCTGCAGGTTACAGTTGATAACGAAGACCAGGTTATCCAGTTTTTCACGGGTAGCGATGGTGATCGCACCTTTGGATTCCGGTTCGTCCATTTCGCCGTCGCCGAGGAACGCGTAAACGGTTTGTTTAGAGGTATCTTTCAGGCCACGGTGTTCCAGATATTTCAGGAATTTAGCCTGGTAAATAGCACCAATCGGTCCCAGACCCATAGATACGGTCGGGAACTGCCAGAATTCCGGCATCAGTTTCGGGTGCGGATAGGAAGAGAGGCCATTGCCGTGAACTTCCTGACGGAAGTTATCGAGCTGCTCCTGAGTCAGACGACCTTCCATGAAAGCACGAGCGTAAACGCCCGGAGAGATGTGACCCTGGAAGTAAACCAGGTCGCCGCCATCCTGCTCGTTGCGTGCACGGAAGAAGTGGTTAAAGCACACATCATAAATGGTTGCGGAAGACTGGAAGGATGCCATGTGGCCGCCCAGTTCCAGATCTTTTTTGGATGCACGCAGAACCGTCATGATGGCGTTCCAGCGGATAGCTGAACGAATACGGCGTTCCAGTTCCAGATTACCCGGATACTCCGGTTGTTCTTCAACGGGGATGGTGTTGATGTAGTTGCTGACGCCGGTGCCTGCGGCTACGTTGACTCCGCCTTTGCGGGCTTCAGCAAGCAGTTGGTCGATCAGATACTGAGCACGCTCAACACCTTCTTCACGGATGACCGATTCGATCGCCTGGAGCCAGTCGCGAGTTTCGATCGGATCCACGTCATTTGGGAAACGTTCTGACATGGGTTATTCCTTATCTATCTAATAACGTTGAGTTTTCTGGAACCTGTCCCATTGAACTCTCGCCGGAAAGCTCAATAAGACAGGTTCTACGTTTAGTTGCCGCGCTTTTATATGCGCTTGATTTACAACATCTTCTGGCTAATTTTCACCAGAAAAATCACTAATTCTTTCGTTGCTCCAGACGGCGCAGAGAACGCTCACGGCGACTCTCTTCACGGCTTCTGTCGAGCAAAATTTCTTCGATAAAGGCCAGATGGCGATGTGATGCTTCGCGCGCTTCTTCCGGCTTACCGGCCATAATCGCTTCGAATATGCGGGTGCGGTGACTACTCACCAGCGGCAGCATCTCGCGACGCGAATAGAGCAATTCGAAGTTCTGACGGACATTCTGAGCCAACATCGGCTCCATACACCTTAGCAGATGAAGCAAAACCACATTGTGGGCCGCTTCGGTGACGGCAATCTGATACTGGAGTACGGCGTTTGATTCCGCGTCCAGATCGCCAGACTGCTGCGCCAGCTCTATGGCGTGATGGAGTTCACGGATGCGTTCCTTGTCTTCATCGGTACTACGCAGCGCGGCGTAATAAGCGGCGATACCTTCCAGGGCGTGTCGTGTTTCGAGCAAGTCATACTGTGATTCAGGATGGTCGGAGAGCAGCTCCACCAGCGGATCGCTGAAACTTTGCCAGAGGCTGCTCTGGACAAAAGTGCCGCCACCCTGGCGACGAAGCAACAAGCCCTTCGCTTCGAGACGTTGAATCGCCTCACGCAAGGAGGGACGGGAGACGTCGAACTGTTTCGCCAGTTCGCGTTCCGGTGGGAGTTTTTCGCCCGGACGAAGTGTGCCTTCGAGGATCAAAAACTCCAGTTGCTGCTCAATCACATCGGAGAGTTTTGGTTGGCGGATTTTGCTGTAGGCCATGAGTTCCTGTCTTAAGCCACTTGCCGAAGTCAATTGGTCTTACCAATTTCATGTCTGTGACGCTAAAGTAACAAAGTATTCACCTTATGTCCATACAGGTTTTGATTGAAATCATGAAACTGTGCACATTTTAACAACTTGACACATATGACGTTTCAAAGTTGTAACTATGCACAAATGTAGACTTTACGTGATCAATGGTTTTTTTAACGTTTATTAAACTATAAAAATCCAAATTGAACCGATTCACTTACCAATTTTTCGATTTTTAATGCCATTAAAATGAATTTATATTCATTTATTGCGATGGGGTGTTTCGGGGCTTTCCTTTACAAACGATTTCTTTTTAGGCAACTCATCTTCAACCTGGCATAAAGCGAGTGCATTCACTGGCGCATACCATTATTCTTGATCTGACGGAAGTCCCTTTGTAACAATTCAAACGTTTTTGATGTAAACAAATTAATACAACAAACGGAATTGCAAACTTACACACGCATCACTGCGTAGATCAAAAAAACAATCACCGCACGAGGTTTCATGATGGAAGGTCAACAGCACGGCGAGCAGCTAAAGCGCGGCCTTAAAAACCGCCATATCCAGCTTATCGCGCTGGGTGGCGCGATAGGGACAGGACTATTCCTGGGAAGCGCCTCCGTAATACAGTCCGCAGGGCCAGGGATTATCCTGGGTTACGCTATTGCCGGTTTTATCGCCTTTCTGATCATGCGTCAGTTAGGTGAAATGGTGGTCGAAGAACCGGTAGCAGGCTCCTTCAGCCACTTTGCTTATAAATACTGGGGCAGTTTTGCTGGTTTCGCCTCTGGCTGGAACTACTGGGTACTGTACGTTTTAGTTGCCATGGCAGAGCTTACTGCCGTCGGCAAATACATTCAGTTCTGGTATCCGGAAATCCCCACCTGGGCTTCGGCCGCCGTATTCTTTGTGGTGATCAACGCCATCAACCTGACCAACGTTAAAGTGTTTGGCGAGATGGAGTTCTGGTTTGCCATTATCAAAGTTATCGCGGTGGTGGCGATGATCATCTTCGGTGGCTGGCTGCTGTTCAGCGGCAACGGTGGCCCGCAGGCGAGCGTTAGCAACCTGTGGGATCAAGGTGGCTTCCTGCCGCACGGCTTCACCGGGCTGGTGATGATGATGGCGATTATCATGTTCTCGTTCGGCGGTCTGGAACTGGTAGGCATCACCGCAGCAGAAGCAGATAACCCGGAGCAAAGTATTCCCAAAGCGACTAACCAGGTTATCTACCGCATCCTGATTTTCTACATTGGTTCCTTAGCCGTTCTGCTCTCCCTGATGCCGTGGACGCGCGTTACCGCCGATACCAGTCCGTTTGTGCTGATCTTCCACGAGTTGGGCGATACTTTTGTCGCTAACGCCCTGAATATCGTGGTGTTGACGGCGGCGCTTTCGGTTTACAACAGTTGCGTCTACTGCAACAGCCGTATGCTTTTCGGTCTGGCACAACAAGGAAACGCACCGAAAATGCTCGCTTCCGTCGATAAACGCGGCGTACCGGTAAACACCATTCTGGTCTCTGCGTTGGTTACGGCATTGTGCGTACTGATTAACTACCTTGCCCCAGAGTCCGCGTTCGGACTGTTAATGGCGCTGGTGGTTTCCGCTCTGGTAATCAACTGGGCGATGATAAGTCTTGCGCATATGAAATTCCGTCGCGCCAAACAAGCACAAGGTGTGGCTACCCGTTTCCCTGCTCTGCTCTATCCGCTGGGTAACTGGATCTGCCTGCTGTTTATGGCGGCGGTTCTGGTGATTATGCTGATGACGCCGGGAATGGCGATTTCGGTTTACCTGATCCCGGTATGGCTGCTCGTGTTAGGCATCGGCTATCTGTTTAAAGAGAAAACCGCAAAAGCCGTAAAAGCGCATTAATCTCTCTACGCCCTCACCCGCGCTGGGTGAGGGCTACAATCTTTACACCAACGCTCCGTAAATCGTCAGTAGCGCAATCACCACCACAACCACGAACGAAGTTTTCTTCGCCATTGAAACCGCTGCTTTCGGCGTCTCCACCTTATCGATATGCGGTTCACGCGCCAGAGAGAACTGCGCCAGACGCGTTAACACCTGATATTGCGAAGTATGGAAATCACCCAGCGAAGCAAACCAGGCAGGTAATGCTTTTTCACCGTGACCGATCAAGGCATATACCACGCCCGCAAGGCGAACCGGCACCCAATCCAGCACATGAAGCACGGCATCAATACCGGACTGTAAACGATGATGCGGCGTCTGGTAACGCGCCAGCCAGTATTGCCATGCACGCAAAAACGCATAACCCATCAGCGTAACTGGCCCCCAGGTTCCCCCTACAATCAACCAGAACAGCGGCGCAAGGTAAAAACGGAAATTGATCCACAGCAGTGCATTTTGCAGCTCGCGCAAGAACTCACGTTCATCACAACCTGCAGGAACACCATGAATCATGGTTAATTCGCCAGCCATTGTGGAACGGGCATGGCTATCGTTACGTGAAGCGGCTGCCAGATATGCATGATAATGGAGACGCACTTTACCCGCGCCAATACACAGTAAACCAAGCAACAGCCATACCAGCAGCGTCGGGACGTTGAACAATAATCCATGCAACGCGCGCAACAGCAAAAAAGTCACCCCCATCGCAATAATGGTCATACCTAACGTGCGCCCCAGCGAAAAATGTTTCACCCGCCGAAAGAACGCTTCAAGACGGTGATCAAGCTGCCAGTGCTCGCCCAACTTAAACAGGCGCTCAAAAATTAACACCAGTAAGGTTGTGAATAGCGTCATGTTGTCTCCTTGCTGACCAGCGCACGAAACCGTGCCCAATCAAATGCAGGACCAGGATCGGTTTTACGATCCGGCGCAATATCGCAATGCCCCGCCATATTATTAGCGATATCTGGATAGCGATGAATCAGCGCCCGCGTAACCGCCGCCAGTTGCTGATACTGCGCATCGGTATAAGCCAGCGTGTCGGTGCCTTCCAGCTCAATCCCAATAGAAAAATCATTACAGCGTTCGCGACCTTGATACTGAGATATCCCCGCGTGCCAGGCGCGTTTATCGAAAGAAACATACTGGACAATTTCACCATCACGGCGAATCAAACAGTGGGCGGAAACGCGCAAATGGGCGATCTCAGCAAAGAAGGGATGTGCCTGCGGATCAATAGTTCCGGTGAATAATGCATCAATCCACGGACCGCCAAACTCACCTGGCGGCAGGCTAATATTGTGCACCACCAGCAGGGTGGGTGTTTCGTCATCCGGGCGGCAATCGTAATGTGGTGAGGGAACGCGGCGCGCGCCGACCAGCCACCCCTGTTCTAACAACATGCAGGATCTCCTTATATGTGGTGCTAATACCCGGTTCAGAGTAGCATGTTTCTACCTTATGATTCGTTAGCTATCTGGAGTTTTAACATGCCGCCTCGCCGCTATAACCCTGACACCCGACGTGACGAGCTGCTGGAACGCATTAATCTCGATATCCCCGGCGCGGTGGCTCAGGCGCTGCGAGAAGATTTAGGCGGAACAGTTGATGCCAACAACGACATTACGGCAAAACTTTTACCGGAAAATTCTCGCTCTCATGCCACGGTGATCACCCGCGAAAATGGCGTATTTTGCGGCAAACGCTGGGTTGAAGAGGTGTTTATTCAACTGGCAGGCGACGATGTCACCATTATCTGGCATGTGGATGACGGCGATATCATCCACGCCAATCAACCCTTGTTCGAACTTGAAGGCCCATCCCGCGTGCTGTTAACGGGCGAACGCACGGCGCTCAATTTTGTGCAAACTCTTTCCGGGGTTGCCAGTAAGGTTCGCCACTATGTCGAATTACTGGAAGGCACCAACACGCAGTTGTTGGATACGCGCAAAACCTTGCCGGGTCTGCGTTCGGCTCTGAAATACGCGGTACTTTGCGGCGGCGGAGCGAATCACCGTCTGGGGCTTTCTGACGCCTTCCTGATCAAAGAAAACCATATTATTGCCTCCGGCTCAGTGCGTCAGGCGGTCGAAAAAGCGTCCTGGCTGCACCCTGATGCGCCAGTAGAAGTCGAAGTAGAAAATCTGGAAGAACTTGATGAAGCCCTGAAAGCAGGTGCCGATATCATCATGCTGGATAACTTCGAAACAGAACAGATGCGCGAAGCCGTCAAACGCACCAACGGCAAGGCGCTACTGGAAGTGTCTGGCAACGTCACCGACAAAACACTGCGCGAATTTGCCGAAACGGGCGTGGACTTTATCTCCGTCGGTGCACTAACTAAACACGTACAGGCACTCGATCTCTCAATGCGTTTTCGCTAATTCCTGACAGATTTATCCGCTCCGTAGCGGGCGGATAATCTTCCCTTCCCCAACTTTCTTCGTAACGCCTCGCAAATTTCTTGTCTTTCGCTGCAACGTAATAAAAAACCCCGGAAGCCACCTTCCCGTTTCGTTTTTTGCCCCTCGCCTGTACCGATGGCGTTTGCCAAAGTAGCGCCAACGAAATCAAGGAGCGAAACAGATGGACAAGCAACGCGGTTTTACACTTATCGAACTGATGGTGGTTATTGGCATCATTGCCATTTTAAGCGCCATCGGCATTCCCGCTTATCAGAACTACCTGCGCAAAGCAGCACTCACCGACATGCTACAAACCTTTGTGCCTTACCGTACTGCCGTAGAATTGTGCGCGCTGGAACATGGTGGATTAGACACCTGTGACGGCGGTAGCAATGGTATCCCCTCGCCCACCACCACTCGCTATGTCTCTGCCATGAGCGTGGCGAAGGGCGTGGTGTCGCTGACCGGGCAAGAAAGTCTTAATGGTTTAAACGTCATCATGACACCGGGTTGGGATAACGCAAACGGCGTCACCGGCTGGACGCGCAACTGCAATATTCAAAGTGACAGCGCATTGCAGCAAGCCTGCGAAGATGTCTTCCGCTTTGATGACGCAAACTAAGGAGCGGCAATGAATATTTCACAGCTCACCGCCCTGTGTCTGCGTTATCAGGGAGTTTTGCTGGATGCCAGCGAAGAGGTGGTTCATGTTGCGGTAGTCGATGCGCCTTCGCATGAATTCCTCGATGCCTTACATTTTGCCACCACTAAACGCATTGAGATCACCTGCTGGACGCGCCAGCAAATGGAAGGCCATGCCAGCCGCTCACAACAAACGTTGCCCGTAACCGTTCAGGAGAAACATCAGCTCAAGGCAGAGTTGCTGACCCAAACGTTACAATCTGCGCTGGAACAACGCGCGTCTGATATTCATATCGAACCAGCGAACAGCGCCTACCGTATCCGCTTGCGTATCGACGGCGTGCTGCATCCTTTACCAGATGTTCCACGGGATGCCGGAGCCGCATTAACCGCCAGATTAAAAGTACTGGGAAGCCTGGATATTGCGGAACATCGCCTGCCGCAGGACGGGCAATTCACTGTCGAACTGGCAGGGAACGCCGTCTCATTTCGTATTGCAACCTTGCCATGTCGGGGCGGTGAAAAGGTGGTATTACGGTTGTTACAGCAGGTAAACCAGGCGCTGGATGTCAACACGCTGGGAATGCAGCCGTTACAACTGGCGGACTTTGCTCATGCCCTACAGCAACCACAAGGACTGGTGCTGGTAACTGGGCCAACCGGAAGCGGAAAAACCGTCACGCTTTATAGCGCCCTGCAAACGCTGAATACCGCTGATATTAATATTTGTAGCGTCGAAGATCCGGTTGAGATCCCCATCGCCGGGCTAAACCAGACGCAAATCCATCCACGTGCCGGTCTTACCTTTCAGGGCGTTTTGCGCGCGTTATTACGCCAGGATCCCGATGTCATCATGATCGGAGAGATCCGCGATGGCGAAACGGCAGAAATCGCCATTAAAGCCGCGCAAACGGGTCATCTGGTATTGTCCACGCTGCACACTAATTCCACCTGCGAAACGCTGGTGCGTTTACAGCAAATGGGCGTTGCTCGCTGGATGCTTTCATCGGCGCTCACGCTGGTGATAGCCCAGCGGCTGGTACGCAAACTTTGCCCGCATTGTCGCCTGCAGCAAGGGGAACCCATCCATATTCCCGACAATGTATGGACATCGCCGCTGCCCCGCTGGCAAGCACCCGGTTGTAGACACTGCTACCACGGTTTTTATGGTCGCACGGCCTTGTTTGAAGTTCTGCCTATAACACCGGTCATACGTCAGCTTATTTCCGCTAATACCGACGTTGAATCGCTGGAAACGCACGCCCGACAGGCGGGAATGCGCACGCTTTTTGAAAACGGCTGCCTGGCCGTGGAGCAAGGCTTAACCACCTTTGAAGAGTTAATCCGCGTATTGGGGATGCCGCATGGCGAGTAAGCAACTCTGGCGCTGGCATGGCATAACCGGCGACGGCAATATGCAAGATGGGATGCTATGGGCAGAAAGCCGTACTTTGTTGATTTTTGCGCTACAGCAACAGACGGTTACCCCACTGCGTCTGAAGCGAATCGCCATCAATCCTGCACAGTGGCGAGGAGATAAAAGCGCGGAAGTCATTCATCAACTGGCGACGCTACTCAAAGCCGGCTTAACCCTTTCTGAAGGGCTGGCGCTGCTGGCGGAACAGCATCCCTGTAAGCAATGGCAAGTATTGCTGCAATCGCTGGCGCACGATCTCGAACAGGGCGTTGCCTTTTCCAATGCCTTATTACCCTGGTCAGAGGTTTTCCCACCGCTCTATCAGGCGATGATCCGTACGGGTGAACTGACCGGTAAGCTGGATGAATGCTGCTTTGAACTGGCGCGCCAGCAAAAAGCCCAACGTCAGTTGACCGACAAAGTGAAATCAGCGTTGCGTTATCCCATCATCATTTTAGCGATGGCAATCATGGTGGTTATGGCAATGCTGCATTTTGTTCTGCCGGAGTTTGCCGCTATCTATAAGACCTTTAATACCCCACTACCGGCGCTAACGCAGGGGATCATGACGCTGGCAGACTTTAGTAGTGAATGGGGCTGGTTGCTGGTGTTGTTCGGCTTTCTGCTGGCGATAGCCAATAAGTTGCTGATGCGCCGTCCGACCTGGCTTATCGTGCGACAGAAATTGCTGTTACGCATCCCAATTATGGGTTCCCTGATGCGGGGACAAAAACTCACGCAGATTTTTACGATTCTGGCGCTGACACAAAGTGCAGGAATTACTTTTTTACAAGGGGTTGAGAGCGTCAGAGAAACAATGCGCTGCCCGTACTGGGTGCAACTTCTGACACAAATCCAGCACGATATCAGTAACGGTCAGCCCATCTGGCTGGCGCTAAAAAATGCCGGTGAGTTTAGCCCACTCTGTTTGCAATTAGTGAGAACAGGAGAGGCATCCGGCTCGCTGGATCTCATGTTAGACAACCTCGCCCATCATCATCGGGATAACACAATGGCGCTGGCAGATAATCTTGCAGCCTTACTGGAACCGGCGTTGCTGGTCATTACAGGAGGAATTATCGGTACGCTGGTGGTGGCAATGTATCTGCCAATTTTCCATTTAGGCGATGCGATGAGTGGGATGGGATAACGCTGGCGTGGTGATCCACGCCAGCATTGGGAGATTACAGGTTATTGAAGATGCGGTTTTCTTGTTCCTGCACACGGATAAACGTGGTGCGCTTGGTCAGCTCTTTCAGGCGTGAAGCCCCAACGTATGTACAAGCTGAACGCAGACCGCCTAAAATATCACGCGCGGTATTTTCAACCGGACCACGCAGCGGCAGCTTAACGGTTTTACCTTCTGCAGCGCGATATTCCGCAACGCCGCCAACGTGGCGTTTCATCGCAGACTCGGAGCTCATGCCGTAGAACAGCATAAATTTCTCGCCGTTCTCTTCTACAATGCGACCACCACTCTCTTCGTGGCCTGCCAGCATACCGCCGAGCATCACGAAATCAGCACCGCCGCCAAAGGCTTTCGCGACATCGCCCGGTGTGGTGCAGCCACCATCGCTGACGATCATCCCGCCCAGACCGTGCGCAGCATCGGCACATTCGATTACCGCAGAAAGTTGCGGATAACCGACGCCTGTTTTGACGCGAGTTGTACAGACAGAACCTGGGCCAATACCAACTTTAACGATATCGGCACCGGAGAGGATAAGCTCCTCACACATTTCACCAGTCACTACGTTGCCAGCACAAATGGTTTTGGTCGGCCACGCTTCACGCGCTTTCGCAACGAACTGCACGAAGTGTTCGGAATAACCATTCGCCACGTCAATACAAACGAAGTTTAATGCCGGGTTCAGGTCGAGAATTTGTTTGGTTTTTTCGAAATCCGCATCAGACGTGCCGGTAGAAACCATCACATGTTTCAGCACATCACCGGAAGAATTGTTGATAAACGCTTGCCACTCTTCGACAGAATAGTGTTTATGCACAGCGGTAAGAATATCAAAAGAAGCCAGCGCAGAGGCCATGGAAAAAGTGCCTACGGTGTCCATATTCGCGGCGATAATCGGCACGCCGGACCAGCTCTGACCTGAATGTTTGAAGGTGAATTGACGCTCCAGTTCAACATCGGAACGACTTTTAAGAGTAGAACGTTTAGGACGGATGAGGACGTCTTTAAAACCTAACTTCAGATCTTCTTCAATACGCATGTGCGGATTCCTGGGGTTAATGGCTATAAGGATAAGAGCGCAACTCCAGTGACGCTATCATACGCACTAATCGATGTGGCGCAAGACTGCGAAATTGTCTTTTTTTACGCTACAATCCCATAAATTTACCTGGTAAATAATGAGCGAACGTTCCATCAATTTCGCTTTTGTACGCTCATTTTTAACGTTTTGATAATCATGATGAATTCCCGGGAATATAAATTATGAGGTATATAGTTGCCTTAACGGGAGGCATTGGCAGTGGCAAGAGTACCGTTGCAAATGCGTTTGCAGACCTCGGAATTAACGTCATTGATGCCGATATTATTGCGCGTCAGGTGGTTGAACCAGGTGCACCTGCGCTACGTGCCATTGCTGAACACTTTGGCGCTGACATGATTGCTGCTGATGGCTCATTGCAGCGCCGGGTCTTGCGCGAGCGGATCTTCGCCAACCCGGAAGAGAAAAACTGGCTTAACGCCCTGCTGCATCCGCTGATTCAGCAGGAGACGCAACGTCAGATCCAGCAGGCAACTTCCCCCTATATACTGTGGGTTGTGCCATTGCTGGTAGAAAACTCACTGTATAAAAAAGCGAATCGTGTGCTGGTGGTGGATGTCAGCCCAGAAACGCAACTTAAGCGTACCATGCAGCGCGATGATGTTACTCGCGAGCATGTCGAACAAATTCTTGCTGCCCAGGCAACGCGCGAAGCCCGTCTTGCCGTGGCAGATGACGTCATTGATAATAACGGCGCACCGGATGCTATTGCATCGGATGTTGCCCGCCTGCACGCACACTATTTGCAGCTTGCGTCGCAGTTTGTCTCACAGGAAAAACCGTAATGCAGACCCAGGTCCTTTTTGAACATCCACTAAATGAAAAAATGCGTACATGGCTGCGCATTGAGTTTTTAATTCAACAACTCACCGTAAATTTACCCATCGTTGACTACGCTGGCGCTCTGCATTTCTTCCGTAATGTCAGTGAATTGCTGGATGTTTTCGAGCGCGGAGAAGTGCGCACTGAGCTATTGAAAGAGCTTGACCGCCAGCAACGTAAACTCCAGACCTGGATTGGCGTGCCAGGCGTTGATCAGAGCCGTATTGAAGCATTAATTCAGCAGTTAAAAGCAGCGGGTAGCGTGTTGATTTCTGCGCCGCGTATCGGGCAATTTCTGCGTGAAGACAGGCTGATTGCCTTAGTGCGTCAGCGTCTGAGCATACCTGGCGGCTGTTGTAGCTTTGATTTGCCCACTTTGCATATTTGGCTACATTTACCCCAGTCACAGCGTGACAGCCAGGTAGAAACCTGGATTGCCAGCCTGGACCCGCTCACCCAGGCACTTACCATGGTGCTGGATCTGATTCGCCAGTCGGCTCCTTTTCGTAAACAAACCAGCCTGAACGGTTTTTATCAGGATAATGGCGAAGACGCTGATCTGCTGCGGCTGAATCTGGCGCTTGATTCACAGCTTTATCCGCAAATTTCCGGTCATAAAAGCCGTTTTGCGATTCGTTTTATGCCGCTGGACAGTGAAAATGGTCTGGTGCCAGAGCGCCTGGATTTTGAACTGGCTTGCTGCTAAGGAGTTACGATGTCAGAAACTATTACGGTGAATTGCCCAACCTGCGGGAAAACTGTGGTGTGGGGTGAAATCAGCCCGTTTCGGCCATTTTGTTGCAAACGTTGTCAGTTGATCGACCTCGGAGAATGGGCTGCTGAAGAAAAACGAATCCCCAGCAGCGGCGATCTTTCTGAGAGTGATGACTGGAGCGAAGAGCCAAAGCAGTAACATTTTGTCTGATGCCGCACGTAGGCCTGATAAGACGCGCCAGCGTCGCATCAGGCATCTTGCGCAAATGTCGGATGCGGCGTAAACGCCTTATCCGACCTACAAAGCCTAATTTATCAACGAGTTAACAAACTGCGTAGGCCTGATAAGACGCGCCAGCGTCGCATCAGGCATCTTGTGCAAATGTCGGATGCGGCGTGACGCCTTATCCGACCTACAGACGCTTAAGCTTCGCAATTACCGGTTCATTGGCTGGAGGAAAATCATCGGCATTAAGACCGACTAGCGACATCCACTCACCGGGTTGCCCTTCTTTACCCCACGGCTCCCCTTCCCAACCTTCGACCAGCCAGAACCACAGAGTGATATGCCTGTCCGGGAATTCATATTCCAGTTTTTCAAATAGCGAAAAATGTTGTGGGGTAATCCCGACTTCTTCCTGAAGTTCACGCACCACCGCTTGTTCCGGTGTTTCGCCCATTTCAATTTTACCGCCAGGAAACTCCAGCTTATTCGCCATGTGCGCATCTGCGGCGCGACGAGTAATAAAAATTTCGTTGTTTTTATTGCGAATGATACCCACCGCAATTTGCAGCTTTTTCATTGTCTTAAACCTATAAAAAAGGCGCAGAATCCTGCGCCTTTTATGTCAACTGTTAGCTTTTATTGCAGGCGACCATGGCACTGCTTATATTTTTTACCAGAACCGCACGGGCAAGGATCGTTACGTCCTACTTTGCGCTCGCCAGTTTGCGCCGCCAGCGCAGCTGCGGCTGCAGAGTCGTCATCCTGATGGCTAAGCTGCTGCATTTGCGCTAAACGCTCGGCTTCCATACGACGCTGTTGTTCCAGCTCTTCAACTTCTTCCGGCATACGCACCTGGACTTTGCTCAGCGTGCTGATAACTTCATATTTCAGCGATTCCAGCATCGCTGCAAACATGGAGAACGATTCACGTTTGTATTCCTGCTTCGGATCTTTCTGCGCATAGCCACGCAGGTGGATACCCTGACGCAGATAGTCCATCGCCGCCAGGTGCTCTTTCCACAGGGAGTCGAGCGTTTGCAACATCACGCCTTTCTCGAAGTGACGCATCATCTCAGCGCCAACCACTTCTTCTTTACGCTGATACACTTCAATGGATTGCGTCAGAATACGTTCACGCAGCGTCTCTTCATGCAGTTCAGGCTCTTTGTCCAGCCACTCGGCAATCGGCAAATCGAGGTCGAAATCGTTTTTCAGACGTTCCTGCAGACCCGGAATATCCCACATTTCTTCCAGTGACTGTGGCGGAATGTAGGCATCGATGGTCGCTTTGAACACATCTTCACGAATGCTGTTGATGGTTTCGCTCACATCGCTGACATCCAGCAGTTCGTTACGCTGGGAGTAAATGGCGCGACGCTGGTCGTTAGCCACGTCATCATATTCCAGCAGTTGCTTACGAATATCGAAGTTACGGCTTTCAACTTTACGCTGGGCGTTAGCAATCGCTTTGGTCACCCACGGGTGCTCAATGGCTTCGCCTGGTTTCATCCCGAGTTTACGCATCATGCCGGAAACGCGATCAGAGGCGAAAATACGCATCAGCGCATCTTCCATCGACAGGTAGAAACGGGAAGAACCGGCATCCCCCTGACGACCAGAACGACCGCGCAGCTGGTTATCGATACGACGAGATTCGTGACGTTCGGTGCCGATGATATGCAGACCACCTGCCGCCAGTACCGCGTCGTGACGTACCTGCCAGTCGGCTTTGATTTTTTCAATTTGCTCTGCGGTCGGGTTTTCCAGCGCGGCAACTTCTGCCTGCCAGCTACCACCGAGCACAATGTCAGTACCACGACCCGCCATGTTGGTCGCGATAGTCACTGCTGCCGGATAACCTGCCTGAGCAACAATCGCCGCTTCGTTGGCGTGGAATTTGGCGTTCAGGACGTTGTGTTTGATACCGGCTTTAGTCAGCTCGTTTGACACCAGCTCCGATTTTTCAATGGAAATAGTACCCACCAGCACCGGCTGGCCTTTCGCAGTACGTTCTTTGATATCTTCAATGATCGCCTGAATTTTTTCCGCTTCAGTCATGTAGACCAGGTCCGGCAGATCTTTACGAATCATTGGACGGTTGGTCGGAACAACGACGGTATCCAGCTTGTAGATGGAGCTGAATTCGAATGCTTCGGTATCAGCAGTACCGGTCATCCCCGCCAGTTTTTCATACAGGCGGAAGTAGTTCTGGAAGGTGATAGAAGCCAGCGTCTGGTTTTCATTCTGGATCTGCACACCTTCTTTGGCTTCAACAGCCTGGTGCAGACCATCGGACCAGCGACGCCCCTGCATGGTACGACCGGTGTGTTCGTCAACGATGATAACTTCGCCATCTTTAACGATGTAATCGACGTCGCGGGTAAACAGTGCATGAGCGCGCAGCGCCGCCGTTACGTGGTGCATCAGCATGATGTTGGCCGGAGAGTACAGTGACTCACCTTCCGCCATGATGCCTTCTTTCACCAGCAGTTCTTCAATCAGTACCAAACCACGTTCGGTCAGGTTCACCTGGCGAGATTTTTCATCAACCGAGAAGTGGCCTTCGCCCTGGAAGGTTTCGGAGTCTTCTTTTTCCTGACGGATCAGGTGCGGAATGATTTTGTTCACTCGCTTATACATTTCCGAGCTGTCTTCAGCCGGGCCGGAAATGATCAGCGGCGTACGTGCTTCATCGATCAGGATGGAGTCCACTTCGTCCACCAGCGCATAGTGCAGTTTACGCTGTACACGTTCTTCAGGGCTGAATGCCATGTTGTCGCGCAGGTAGTCGAAGCCGTATTCGTTGTTCGTACCGTAAGTGATGTCAGCCGCATAGGCTTCACGCTTTGCCGGCGCAGGCATTCCCGGCAGGTTGACGCCGACAGTCAGGCCGAGGAATTCAAACAGCGGACGGTTGTTTTCAGCGTCACGTTGCGCCAGATAGTCGTTGACGGTAACAACGTGCACACCTTTACCGGTTAATGCGTTCAGGTAAGCAGGCAGCGTTGCGGTCAGGGTTTTACCTTCACCAGTACGCATTTCCGCGATGCAACGTTCATTAAGAACCATACCGCCGAGCAACTGTACATCGAAGTGACGCATACCAAAGACGCGCTTACTTGCTTCACGAACGACTGCGAAGGCTTCCGGGATCAGATTTTCCAGCACTTCGCCTTTTTCCAGGCGCGCGCGAAACTCTGCGGTTTTTCCCTTCAACTCTTCGTCGGAGAGTTTTTCCATCTCCGGTTCCATGGCATTGATGACATTGACGACTTTGCGCATCCGGCGCAGGGTACGATCGTTACGACTACCGAAAACTTTAGTTAATAATTTGATTAGCATAATAAAATCTCAAACGCCCCGCGTTGCGGAGTTAATAAAATGAAGTAAAGGTTTATTGTTGTTAGCTGAAGCGTTGAGGGCCTGCACGGATGCCTTGCGCCAGGCTTATCCAGACGGGCGTGCTAAATGTTGTTTGCGGGGTAAAATGCGCATAATCAATGCGATAATCATTTTCAGACGGCGTGCCTTCCTGAGTCAGCAGCGCGCTGAGCGTATCCAGTAAAGCAAGATGTTGCGCCTGAAGAGGCAGAGATTCTTCGGCAACAGGCAGCGTTTGCGGCGCCATTGCAAAGGAAAGATGACGGATTACCGTGCGAATTGCGTGCTGATGCCAGTAATCAACGGAATAGTTTGAGTTCGGGCGGCGCGTGTTCGCTTCCAGCAAAGCCAACTGACTAAAGTTAACTTTGGCGGAAGGCTCGTGGTTGCGAGTCGTCGCTTTTGCGGGCGCATTCGGCTCGGCGGCATTGCTGAGCGCAGGCAAACCTAAACTCGCCGCGACCATCCCTAATAAGAGATGCGGCCAGAAGTAGCGTTTACCAAACTGTCGCCAGCGCGTCAGTATTCCACTCACGTTATTGCCATCCCGATCGTATTCAAACGTATTTAGCGCACAAATCTTATCATTAAAGCCCGAAGTCCACAGCAGGAATGAAGATGAGTTGTGCGTAAAAGTGCTTAAGAAAACAGCGTTCGCACCGTTTCTTATCGCTCTTATAAAATTCAAAAAAAAACGACTGGTTCACCTGGCCGGAGAGAGTGCCAGATTTGCCAGTCGAATTTTATACGACAGTATAAATGTCGTTATGCCAGTACTGCTGAAGGCGCTTTGAAGGCCAACGGCAGTTCTGCGTCGTCCTGGAAGGTCACATATTCCCAGGCTTCCTGTTTTGCCAGGACAGCCTGCAACAATTTGTTATTCAGTGCATGACCGGATTTATAAGCGGTGAATGCACCAATAATGTTGTGACCGCACATGAACAAGTCACCGATCGCGTCGAGCATTTTGTGACGCACAAATTCGTCTTCAAAACGCAGGCCGTCTTCGTTCAGTACGCGATAATCGTCAACAACGATGGCACAATCGAAACTGCCGCCCAGGCACAAACCACGAGACTGCAGGTATTCGATATCACGCATGAAACCGAACGTACGCGCACGGCTGATCTGGCGCATAAATGCATCAGCAGAGAAGTTCATCGCATAACGTTGATTGCTGGAATCGATAGCCGGATGGTTGAAATCGATGGTGAAATCCAGCGAAAAACCATTGTACGGCTTAAATTCAGCCCACTTATCGCCATCTTCGACACGAACAGTCTCTTTGATGCGAACAAATTTCTTGGCGCAGTTCAGCTCGTCGATACCAGCATCAAGCAGCAGGTAAACAAACGGAGCGGCACTACCGTCCATGATCGGGATTTCCGGTGCGTTAACTTCGATAACGATGTTATCGATGCCTAAGCCCGCGAGCGCAGCATTCAGGTGCTCAACGGTTGAAATCCGTACATCATGCTCGTTGACCAGACACGTACAGAGCATGGTATCACGCACAGATTTGGCATCGGCCGGAAAATCTACCGGTGGATTCAAGTCGGTGCGACGATAGATGACCCCGGTGTTGGCCGGCGCAGGGCGTAACGTCAGAGTGACTTTCTTGCCGGTATGTAAACCGACACCCGTCGCCTGAACGATACGTTTAAGTGTCCTTTGTTTGATCATCGTATTATCTCGCCAAATTACCTATCCAACCGAAGTGTACTATACATTCGGCAGGCCAGTTTAGCACAAAGAGCCTGGTAACCCAAATTCCAGCTTAATCTTAGTCAGCTTGCTTACGCAGGAAAGCAGGGATATCCAGATAATCCGGCTCTTTCGCGGTTTGCGGCGTATTGTCGTTCACCACTTTAGCTACCGGTTTCTGCTCTTGCGTCAGCGGTGCCATACCATGCTGCTGGTAACGATCCATCACCGGCTGCTGAACTTGTTTATTGGTCACCAGAGTGATTTCAGGACGTTTGTCCATGCCGATACCTGTTGCAACCACGGTTACACGCAGTTCGTCGTTCATATCCGGGTCAAGAGAAGTACCGATAACCACGGTTGCGTTATCCGAAGCAAATGCACGGATGGTGTTACCTACGGTTTCGAACTCATCCAGACGCAGGTCGAAGCCCGCCGTGATGTTAACCAGCACGCCGCGCGCACCAGACAGGTCGATGTCTTCCAGCAGCGGAGAAGAAATAGCCATTTCAGCCGCTTCTTCCGCACGATCTTCACCGCTCGCCACGCCAGAACCCATCATTGCGTAGCCCATTTCAGACATCACGGTACGTACGTCTGCAAAGTCCACGTTCATCAGACCCGGACGAGTAATCAGTTCGGCGATACCCTGAACTGCGCCTTTCAGCACATCGTTCGCGGCGCCAAACGCATCAAGCAGGGAGATACCGCGTCCCAGCACCTTCAGCAGTTTGTCGTTCGGGATGGTGATCAATGAGTCCACATGCTTGGACAATTCAGTGATCCCCTGCTCCGCGAAGGCCATACGCTTCTTGCCTTCAAAGTTGAAAGGCTTAGTCACGACAGCAACGGTCAGGATACCCAAATCTTTTGCCACTTCAGCAACGACCGGCGCAGCACCTGTACCAGTACCACCACCCATACCTGCTGCAATAAATACCATGTCTGCACCTTCCAGCGCCGCACGCAGTGCATCGCGATCCTCATCAGCCGCATTACGGCCAACTTCTGGATTAGCGCCAGCTCCCAGTCCTTTGGTGATACCACTACCGATCTGAATCGTCTGCCCAACCGCCGTTTTACGCAGCGCCTGTGCATCGGTATTTACCGCGAAAAATTCAACACCTTCAATGCGCTCACGCACCATGTGCTCAACAGCATTACCGCCGCCGCCGCCGACGCCGATGACTTTAATCACCGCGTCGTTGGTAAGTTCCATTGGTTCAAACATAGTTTCTCTCCGATATGTGCCTGTCGCCTGAGGCCGTAATCACCGTCGACCTCATAAAAATTAAAACTCTTTTCGCAGCCAACTATTGAGTCGCTTGATCCACGAGCCAACTGATGCTGTAACACGTTTTTCTACTTCCGCTTCACCGTTAAGATGTGACTCTTTCCCGTAGTGAAGCAATCCCACAGCCGTCGAGTAATACGGCTCCTGAGCATAATCAGTTAAACCGGTGATATTCAGCGGCGCGCCAATACGCACCTGCGTATGAAACACGCGCTGAGCGCAGGCGGCAAGTCCTTCGATCTGCGCCGCGCCACCGGTTAATACAATGCCCGCCGCCAGGTGATGTTTCACGCCTTGTTGGCGAAGCTTTTCCTGCAGCTGCAATATCTCTTCGTTGACCAGGTTGAGCAACTCGGTATACCGTGGCTCAATCACCTCCGCCAGCGTCTGACGTTGCAGACTACGCGGTGGTCGCCCACCTACGCTCGGCACTTCCACGCTCTCATCTTTACCGACGATGGAACCCAACGCGCAGCCATGGCGAACTTTAATCGCTTCGGCGTCGCTTGGCGGTGTGCCAAAGGCATAGGCGATATCACTGGTCACCACATTGCCAGCATAAGGAATTACCTTGGTGTGGCGCAATGCCCCACCGGTATAAACGGCGATATCCATTGTACCACCACCGATATCGACGACGCAGACTCCCAATTCACGTTCGTCTTCCGTCAATACCGAATAACTTGATGCCAGTCCGGCAAATATCAGTTGGTCAACTTTCAGCCCACAACGTTCAACCGCTTTGACGATGTTTTTCGCCATATCGTTGTGACATGTGATCAGGTGCACTTTTGCCTGCATTCGCACGCCCGAAAGTCCTACCGGATTTTTGATCCCTTCCTGATAGTCAATGGCATACTCTTGCGGGATCACATGCAGCACACGATGCTCATCGCGCACACGCACCGATTTCGCGGTATGGACGACGTTTTCCACATCTTCTTGCGTCACTTCTTCTTCAGAAATGGGCACCATACCAATTTCATTCTGGCAGCTGATGTGCTTACCAGAAAGCGCCAGGTATACCGAAGAGATCTGGCAATCAGCCATCAATTCTGCCTGGTCAATAGCGCGTTGTACGCATTTGACCACAGATTCGAGGTCGTTAACCCCGCCTTTATCCATACCACGTGACGGGCAGCTGCCCACACCAATGATATTGACCATACCGTCGGGCAGAACTTCCCCTACTAAAGCGGCAACCTTCGCGGTGCCGATCTCCAGTCCTACTACCAGTTTTCTGTCCGTCGCCTTGATCATTGTTGTTCTGCCTGTGCCTGATTTTGTTGCTGAGTAGATTCCTCCGGCGGCAAGGGCGCCCAGCCTACTGCCGCTCCAGAGTCATAACGCAAATCAACGTAGCTAATCCGTTTGCCATCGGTTTGCGCCTGCTGCTGTAAAACCGGATAAAGTTCTACAAAGCGAGCCAAACGTTTCATCGTATCGCCCCGGCCAAGGTTGAGCTTAATATCGTTATTCAGCGTCAACTGCCAGGAACGCCGCGCGGTCATTGCCGCTTCCTTCAGAGTAAATCTGTCCTTTGCCAGCATTTGCCCCATTTCGCGATAACCCTGCAACACTTCATTGGCGCTGCCTTCCGGGCCATACAACATCGGGAGCACCTGCTTGCTGGTGCGATCTGGCGGCACGCTGAAGGTGTTTCCTTCGGCGTCTACCATATGTTGATCATTCCACCGCGCAATCGGCACATATTCAACCAGATGAATCTTCAATTCATCAGGCCACTGCTTTCTGACGCTCACCTGCTTAATCCACGGCAGGCGTTGTTCAATTTGCGTCTGGATGATGTTGACATCCTGAGTCATAAAAGTACCCGGCTCACCCAATGCCAGGATCGACTGCCGGATATCGTCATTACGCGTGTAATGGCGTTCACCGGTCAACACCAGCTTTGAGAGCGGCAGGCGTTGCGCATCTTCCATCCAGCCCAACACGACCCAGCCGCTCACCAACACAGTCGTTAAAACCGTCAGCAGGAAAAGTATCCCCGCCAGACGCGTTCCATTATTGCGGTGAGAAGAAATTTCTTCTTCACTGTTTCGCGTGTTCAGAGCAGCCTGCGACATATTAGTCCGCCAGTTCCAGAATTCGTACTACCAACTGCGAGAAGCTTAAGCCTGCCTGACGTGCCGCCATCGGCACCAGACTGTGGCTGGTCATACCCGGAGAGGTATTGGCTTCCAGCAGATAAAACTGTCCATCGCTGTCCAGCATGACGTCAATACGCCCCCATCCTTTACAACCTAAAGTCGTCCATGCTTTCAGCACTAATGCCTGCAAATTGGCCTCTTGTGCCGCTTCTAAACCTGCGGGGCAGAAATACTGTGTCTCATCAGAGAGATACTTCGCCTCATAATCATAGAAGGTTCCGGCGGGTTGAATACGTATTGACGGTAAAATTTCTTCACCGAGTATCGCAACCGTGAACTCCGGCCCACTTAACCATTTTTCAATCAATACTTCTTCATCGTGCTGAAATGCCAATCTTAATGCATCTTGTAGAGCATTTTCTGCTACTACTTTTGACATTCCCACGCTGGAACCTTCGCGGCTCGGCTTAACGATTAATGGTAAACCCAGGGCAGAAATTTCGGCTAACTGCTTATCGTTAAGGCCTTTTTCAAACTCTGCGCGGGTTAACGCCACCCACGGAGCGACCGGTAAACCGGCACCTTGCCACAGCAGTTTGCTGCGTAGTTTATCCATTGAAAGCGCAGATGCCATCACTCCGCTGCCGGTATAAGGCAGTCCCATCAGCTCAAGCATCCCCTGCAATGTGCCGTCTTCACCGCCGCGCCCGTGCAGAGCGATAAATACTTTCTGAAATCCCATCGATTTCAGTTGCGTCACGTCAACTTCTTTAGGGTCAACAGGATGTGCATCGACGCCGCCTTCGCGCAGCCCGGCTAACACAGCAGCGCCAGAATTCAGAGAAACTTCCCGCTCTGCGGAGGTCCCGCCCAACAGAACCGCGATTTTATCAGTCATGTTGTTCTTCCTCCGGAGTTTGCGGCTTCAGTTTGATTTCAGCTAAAGAACGGGCAATTTTTCCAATATTACCCGCACCCTGCACGAGAATCAGGTCGTTACCGGTTAATACTGGTGCTAACATCTCGGCTACCTGCGCCGGATCTGGCACCAGAATAGGATCAATTTTCCCACGTCCACGAATCGTGCGGCACAGTGAACGGCTATCCGCTCCCGGAATCGGTGCTTCACCTGCCGGATAAACTTCCAGCATCAACAGGGTATCAACCTGCGTCAGCACATTGGCGAAATCATCATACAGGTCGCGAGTACGGGTAAAACGATGCGGCTGAAACAGCATTACCAGGTTTTTATCCGGCCAGCCTGCACGTGCCGCCTTTATGGTGGCATCCACTTCGGTCGGATGGTGACCGTAGTCATCAACCAGCATTGCTGTACCGCTTTTACCGTTGACCGGCTCCAGCGGGAATTCACCGAGGAAATCGAAGCGACGACCGGTTCCCTGGAAGCTCTCCAGCGCACGCAGAATAGCATCGTCGTCAATCCCCTCTTCCGTAGCAACCGCAACCGCAGCCGCCGCGTTCAGCGCATTATGACGACCAGGCGCGTTCAGGGTAACGCGCATCGGCTCTTTGTCCTGGCGCAGCAGCGTAAAATGCCCCTGCGGGCCAATCTGCTGGTAATCTTCTACACGCACATCGGCATCTTCGCTGAAGCCGTAAGTCGTGATCTGACGCCCCACGCGCGGTAACAATTCGCGGATCACCGGATCGTCAACACACATTACCGCACGACCGTAAAACGGCAGGTTGTGCAGAAAATTAATAAAGGTCTGTTTTAAATTCTCAAAGTCGCCCTGGTAGGTATCCATATGGTCGGCTTCGATATTGGTGACAATCGCCACCATGGGTTGCAGATGCAGGAACGATGCATCGCTCTCATCTGCTTCGGCAATCAAATAGCGACCATGACCTAAGCGCGCATGAACGCCAGCAGCTTTTACCAGCCCACCGTTAACGAAAGTTGGATCGAGACCCGCTTCCGCATAGATGCTGGAAACCATCGCGGTGGTTGTCGTTTTGCCATGCGTTCCGGCAATGGCGATGCCATGACGAAAACGCATTAACTCAGCCAGCATTTCCGCGCGACGGATCACCGGAATACGCGCTTCATGAGCGGCAACAATCTCAGGGTTGTCGGCAGAAATTGCACTGGAAACAACGACCACGCTGGCGTCGCGCACGTTTTCCGGGCGATGGTTGAAGTAAATCGTCGCCCCCAGATTCATTAACTGCTGCGTGACCGGATTTGGCGCTAAATCTGAACCACTGATCTGATACCCTTCATTGGCCAGAACTTCGGCAATACCGCCCATACCGGCACCACCGATGCCGACAAAGTGAATGTGCCGAACGCGACGCATTTCGGGCACGATGTAACGCAGTTTTGCCAATTGTTGTGTATTCATTCTTTACGCCATTAACTTCTCAAATTCATGCGATGCAAAAGGCATCGCCACAATTACGCCCAGGCAGCCTGGCTCACTTCATTTGCCACTCGCTCGGTGGCATCCGGGATGGATGCAGCACGGGCGCGTTCTGCCATGGTTAATAAGGTTTCTCGCGACCACCCGGCCAGGGTGTTGGCGACAGCATCCACGGTAAGCTGTGGCTGCTCGATAATTTTGGCTGCGCCCGCTTTTTCCAGCGGTAACGCATTCCAGTATTGCTGGCGGTCTTTATGCTGAAACGGCACAAACAATGCTGGTAACCCCGCCGCAGCGATTTCACTCACCGTCAACGCACCGGAGCGGCAAACGACGACATCCGCCCACGCATACGCCGCCGCCATATCATCAATAAATTCCGTCACTTTATGCTGCGGTTGCCCCGCTTCGGCATACGCCTGTTCAACAGATTGTTGCGAACCTTTGCCACTCTGATGCCAGATAGTGACTGAATCGCCCAGCTTTGCTGCAACCTGCGGCATTGTCTGGTTAAGAATGCGTGCGCCCTGAGAACCACCCACTACCAACACACGAACCGGACCTTCACGTCCAGCCAGACGTTGCTGCGGCAACGGCAGCGCCAGCACATCGGTACGAACAGGATTACCCACCACTTCCGCATCAGGGAAAGCGCCTGGAAACGCCTGCATCACTTTGGTCGCAATCTTCGCCAGCCATTTATTGGTTAAGCCCGCAATACCGTTTTGTTCATGAAGTACAACAGGAATGCCTAACGACCACGCTGCCAGACCTCCTGGGCCTGAAACGTAGCCGCCCATACCGAGCACCACATCAGGTTTATACGCTTTCATAATCGCCCGCGCCTGACGCCAGGCGTTAAAAATACGCAACGGAGCTGCAAGTAACGCTTTAATGCCCTTGCCGCGCAAACCAGAGATACGAATAAAGTCGATCTCGATACCGTGCTTCGGCACTAAGTCCGCTTCCATACGATCGGCAGTACCCAGCCAGCGAACTTGCCACCCCTGGGTCATTAAATGATGCGCAACCGCAAGCCCCGGGAACACATGTCCGCCAGTACCGCCTGCCATCACCATTAATCGCTTCCCTTGACCACTCATCGTGAACCTCGTACAAACGCCTGCGCTTTCTCCAGACGCGTTTCATAATCAATACGCAACAGCATCATGATGGCTGTCGACATAATCAGTAAGCTCGAACCACCGTAACTGATGAGCGGCAATGTCAAACCTTTGGTCGGTAACATCCCCGCCGCTGCGCCTACGTTAACCAGCGCCTGGAAACTAAACCAGATGCCAATTGAACAGGCGAGAAAACCGGAAAAACGATGGTCAATTTCTAACGCTTTACGACCAATCGACATCGCGCGAAAAGCGACGAAGAATACCATTAAAAGCGCCAGCACCACACCGATATACCCCAGTTCTTCGCCGATAATGGCGAAAATAAAGTCAGTGTGCGCTTCCGGCAGATACTCCAGTTTTTGTACCGAGTTACCTAAACCTTGTCCCCACAGTTCGCCGCGACCAAACGCCATCAGCGATTGCGTCAGCTGATAGCCGCTGCCGAAAGGATCTTCCCACGGGTTCCAGAATGCGGTAACACGACGAATACGGTACGGTTCGGCGAGGATCAGCAACACAACCGCTGAAATCCCCATGCCAATAATGGCGATGAACTGCCACAATTTCGCCCCAGCCAGGAACAGCATCGCCAGCGTAGTCACAAACAACACCACCACCGTACCAAGGTCAGGCTGTGCCAGCAGCAACACGGCCAACACCAGAATCACGCCCATCGGTTTCAGGAAGCCGCGCAGGTTGTTACGCACTTCATCGCCTTTGCGCACCAGATAGTTGGCGATATAGCAAAACAGCGACAGCTTGGTCAGTTCGGCTGGCTGGATACGCAGCAAGCCAAGATCGATCCACCGCGATGCCCCTTTAACCGAGCTACCCACCACCAGCACGATCATCAACAGGATGATTGATCCGAGCAGCATCGTAGCACTGTAGCGTTGCCAGAACTCCATCGGCAGACGCAGCGTAATGATCGCCAGAATGAACGCCAGGATCAGATAGACGCCATCACGCTTCGCGAAGAAGAACGGATCGTTGGTTAAGCGTTGCCCTATGGGCATTGACGCCGAGGTCACCATGATAAAGCCAATCGCCGCGAGGCCGAAGGTCAGCCACAGTAAGGTGCGATCGTACATGATCAGGCTGTCGGTATCTTTTTCCCGCGAGCCCATCACCCAGCCCTTTAGCGCCGTGGAGATCCAGACCAGGATACTGAATCCCGGCAGGCGCGGCATTTTCAGGCGAGGGAGAGATAAACGCATCAACCTAACTCCTTCGCCAGACGGGCAAACTCATTGCCTCGTTGTTCAAAGTTCTTGAACTGATCAAGGCTGGCACATGCCGGGGAGAGCAGAACCATATCTCCCGGCTGAACACGCGGAGTCAGCAAGCGCATCGCCTGTTCCATAGTTTCGGTTTGCTCTGCCACTTCCGGGCGTAACGCCGCCAACTGTGCGCCATCACGACCGAAACAATACAGACGCACGTTATCGCCATTCAGATAGCGCGCCAGTGGGCTGAAGTCTGCCGATTTACCATCGCCGCCCAGCAACAAATGCAGCGTGCCATCTACGTGCAGGCCATTCAGCGCCGCTTCGGTACTGCCGACGTTGGTCGCTTTCGAATCGTTAATCCAGCGCACACCGTTATGCTCCAGCACCACTTCAAAGCGATGCGGCAGACCGGTAAACGTGGTTAACGCTTTCAGGCTGCTGGCACGCGGTAAACCTGCGGCATCAGCCAGCGCCAGTGCTGCCAGCGCATTGGTGTAGTTATGCTGCCCGGAAAGCTTCATCTCTTTCACATTCAACACTTTCTCGCCTTTCACCCGCAGCCAGGTTTCACCCTGCTGATGATTCAGGTGATAGTCACCCATATTGACGCCGAAGCTGACGCAACGTTCATCCGCACCGCGAATCGGCATCGTTAAGGCATCATCGGCATTAACCACGCAAACTTTTGCGTTTTCGTAAATACGCAGTTTTGCCGCACGATACTGCTGTAAACCAAATGGATAGCGATCCATATGATCTTCAGTCACGTTCAGAATCGTCGCCGCCACCGCCTGTAAGCTGGATGTCGTTTCCAGCTGGAAGCTTGACAGTTCCAGCACGTACAGCTCGCACTCAGCATCCAGCAGCATCAATGCTGGCAGGCCAATGTTGCCACCCACGCCAACGTTAACGCCTGCTGCTTTCGCCATTTCCCCCACTAAGGTGGTGACAGTGCTTTTGCCGTTAGAACCGGTGATCGCCACGACAGGCGCTTGTGCTTCGCGGCAGAACAGCTCGATATCGCCAACAATTTCAATTCCGGCATCGGCAGCGGCGCTTAAGGAAGGATGCGCCAGCGCAATACCGGGGCTGGCGACAATCAGATCTGCCACCATCAGCCATTCATCATTGAGACCGCCAGTATGACGCTCCACCGCTTCGGGTAATTTATCCAGGCCTGGCGGTGTCATACGCGTATCCATTACGCGCGGCGTCACGCCGCGAGCAAGGAAAAAGTCCACGCAAGAAAGCCCGGTGAGGCCCAGGCCGATAATGACGACATTTTTACCCAGGTAATCAGCCATGATTAACGTACCTTCAGCGTTGCCAGACCAATCAGGACCAGCATCAGCGAAATAATCCAGAAACGCACAATGACGCGCGGTTCCGGCCAGCCTTTCAGTTCATAGTGGTGATGAATCGGCGCCATGCGGAAAATACGTTGCCCGCGCAGTTTAAAGGAGCCGACTTGCAAAATAACCGACAGGGTTTCGACGACAAACACGCCGCCCATAATCACCAGCAGGAATTCCTGACGCAGCAGTACGGCGATAATGCCCAACGCGCCGCCTAACGCCAGCGAACCAACATCGCCCATAAAGACCTGTGCCGGATAGGTGTTAAACCACAGGAATCCCAGCCCTGCCCCGACTATCGCGGTGCAGACAATGACCAGTTCCCCTGCATGTCGCAGATACGGTATGTGTAAATAGCTGGCAAAGTTCATGTTGCCGGTCGCCCACGCCACCAGCGCAAAACCACCAGCGACAAATACGGTCGGCATAATCGCCAGGCCATCAAGACCATCGGTCAGGTTTACCGCGTTACCGGTGCCGACAATAACGAAGTAGGCCAGCAGGATGTAGAACAAACCTAACTGCGGCATCACATCTTTAAAGAACGGTACAACCAGTTGCGTTGCTGGCGTGTCTTTCCCGGCAAGATACAAAGCAAAAGCAACACCCAGCGCAATGACCGACATCCAGAAATACTTCCAACGTGCGATCAACCCTTTGGTGTCTTTGCGCACGACTTTGCGATAGTCATCAACGAAGCCAATGATGCCGTAGCCGACCAGCACTACCAGTACGCACCAGACATACGGGTTAGACGGGTAAGCCCACAGCAGTACGGAGATCACAATCGCTGTCAGGATCATAATCCCGCCCATGGTCGGCGTACCGCGCTTGCTAAAGTGCGATTCCGGGCCATCGTTACGCACCACCTGACCAAAGGAGAGTTTTTGCAGATGAGCAATCATGCGCGGCCCCATCCACAATGAGATGAACAGCGCGGTCAGCAGGCTGACGATGGCGCGAAACGTCAGATAGGAAAAGACGTTAAAGCCGGAATAATATTTGACCAAATGTTCGGCCAGCCAAACTAACATGTCCCATTCTCCTGTAAAGCGCGTACTACCTCTTCCATGGCAGCACTACGTGAACCCTTAACTAAAATCGTAATTACCTGTTGCTCAGCAATCAGTGATTTAAGACGCGTAATTAACGCAGTTTTATCAGCAAAATGTTCGCCAACGTCGCTGGCGGTGCTGATAGCATGGCTTTGTTTACCCACGCTTAACACGCGGTCAATACCAGCAGCTTTTGCCGCTTCGCCCACCTGTACATGGCAGGCTTCGCTTTCAGCGCCCAGTTCCGCCATATCGCCAACGACCAGCACACGGTAGCCCGGCATCTCAGCCAGAACCTGAACAGCGGCGGTCATGGAGCCGACGTTAGCGTTGTAGGAGTCGTCGAGCAGCAACTGGTTTTCCGCCAGTTGGATGGGGAACAAACGGCCAGCAACAGCCTGTAGATTTGCCAGCCCTGCTTTGATGGCATCAAGCGTTGCGCCCACGGACATGGAGAGCGCCGCAGCAGCCAATGCATTCGCAATATTGTGACGCCCCGGCAGCGGCAGCAGGACATCGACGCTACCCGTTGGAGTTTGCAGCGTAAATTCAGTACCGTGCGAGGTCACATGAATATTGGTGGCGGTAAAATCACTGTTGGCGGCATTGGGTGAGAAACGCCACACTTTGCGATTGCCAATCACGCTTTGCCAGTTCAACCAGTCGTTATTGTCGGCATTCATAATGGCGATACCGTTTTCCGGCAGGCCGGTAAAGATTTCGCCTTTCGCTTTTGCCACGCCCGCCAAAGAACCGAAGCCTTCCAGATGCGCCGCCGCCAGGTTGTTGACCAGCGCGGCTTCCGGGCGGGTCAGGCTTACTGTCCAGGCAATTTCGCCCTGATGGTTCGCACCAAGTTCAATGACTGCGTAGTCGTATTCTGGCGTTAAGCGCAACAGCGTCATCGGTACACCGATGTCGTTGTTGAGATTGCCTGCCGTATAAAGCGTGTTGCCGCACTGGCTTAAAATCGCCGCCGTCATCTCTTTAACGGAGGTTTTGCCGGAGGACCCCGTCAGAGCAACCACGCGCGCCGGAACTTGCTGGCGAACCCATGCAGCCAGTTCACCAAACGCCAGACGCGTATCCTTGACGATTAACTGCGGCAGGTCGATGTCCAGCGGACGGCTGACCAGTAGTGCGCCTGCGCCGCCAGCTTTCGCCTGGTCGGCAAAATCATGAGCATCGAAACGTTCGCCTTTCAGGGCAACAAACAAGCAGCCCGGCGTGAGTTTACGGGTATCAGTGGTTACGGCATCAAGGGTGATATCTGTCCCTTGCAGTTCACCGTTGAGAATGTTCGCCAGTTGGCTAAGAGTTACGCTAATCATGCGATCACCCCCAGCAGACGCGCCACCGTGACACGATCGGAGTAGTCCAGACGCTGGTTGCCAACAATCTGGTAATCTTCATGGCCTTTGCCCGCGACCAGCACCACATCATTCTCTTTAGCCTGCATAACGGCGCAAGTCACCGCTTCAGCGCGGCCTTCCATCACTTTGGCATGTCCGGCGTCTAACATTCCCGCCAGAATATCGTTGATGATGGCGCGCGGTTCTTCGGTACGCGGGTTATCGTCCGTCACCACCGCCACGTCAGCAAACTCTTCGGCAATTGCGCCCATCAGTGGACGCTTGCCTTTATCACGATCGCCGCCACAGCCAAAGACGCACCACAGCTTGCCCGCACAGTGCAGCCGCGCCGCCTGTAAGGCTTTTTCCAGTGCATCCGGCGTATGCGCGTAATCCACCACCACCGTCGGTTTGCCTGGTGCAGTGAACACTTCCATACGTCCGCAAACCGGTTGCAGACGCGCGGCGGTTTTCAACAGTTCAGTCAATGGATAGCCAAGTGCCAGCAGTGTCGCCAGCGCCAGCAGCAAGTTACTGACGTTAAAAGCGCCCATCAGATGGCTTTCAATTTCGCCATCGCCCCAACTTGAGCTAAAGCGAATCGTCGCACCGCTGTCGTGATAGTTCACGTCGATCGCTTTTAACCAGCGTCCGTGACAGTTCGGATTGATATGATCTTCCATTGATACCGCAACCGCGTCCGGCAGTTTTGCCAGCCAGCGGCGGCCCACTTCATCGTCGGCGTTAATAATCGCCTGACCGCAATGATGCTCAGAATAAAGCAGCCATTTCGCGGCTTCGTAGTGTTCCATATCACCATGATAATCAAGGTGATCGCGGCTTAAGTTGGTAAAGACCGACGCCGCAAATTTCAATGCCGCCACACGGTGCTGTACCAGCCCGTGGGAGGAAACTTCCATTGCGCAAAACGTCGCGCCCTGATCCACCAGCCCCGCCAGCTCATGCTGAACATCGACTGCCGAACCGGTAGTATTTTCTGTCGGGATCACTTTCCCCAGCAGGCCGTTACCAACAGTGCCCATTACCGCGCTGGTTTCGCCAAGCAGTTGGCTCCACTGCGCCAGAAGCTGGGTAGTCGTGGTTTTGCCGTTGGTGCCCGTTACGCCCACGAGACGTAAATTGTCAGAGGGTTCATGGTAAAAGCGGCCCGCCAGTGCAGATAAACGCTCATTGAGCTGGCTGAGATAGATGACCGGTACGCCGTGCATTTCACGGATTTCACCGTCGGTCGCCTCATCTTTCGCCTCTGCAATAATGGCAGCCACACCTTGCGCTATCGCCTGCGGGATATATCGACGCCCGTCCGCCTGATGACCTACTACAGCTACAAAGAGATCGCCCGCCGCAGCCACACGGCTGTCGAGTGTCATCTCTCGCAGTGCTCGCGAAGGTGCGTCTGGCACCCACGGAGCAAGAAGGTCGCGCAAATTACGATCTGCCACCTGTCCCCTCGCCTTGATTAATCACAAATTCATTTTTATCACCCGTTGTCAGCGCATCCGGCTCGATGTTCATGGTGCGCAATACGCCGCCCATGATGGCACCAAAGACCGGCGCGGAAACAGCGCCACCGTAGTATTTACCCGCCTGCGGATCGTTGATAACAACAACCAGCGCGAAGCGCGGCTGACTCGCAGGCGCAACGCCTGCGGTATAAGCAATATATTTATTGATGTAGCGACCGTCCGGCCCGACCTTTTTCGCAGTACCAGTTTTAATAGCGATACGATAGCCTTTAATCGCCGCCTTCACGCCGCCGCCGCCCGGTAGCGCCACGCTTTCCATCATATGCACCACGGTGCGGACAATGGATTCCGGGAAGACTCGTTCACCGGGAACCGGGGGGTCAACTTTGGTAATCGACAGCGGGCGATAAATGCCGTAGCTGCCGATAGTTGCGTAGACTCGCGCTAACTGTAACGGTGTTACCATTAGCCCGTAGCCGAAAGAGAAGGTGGCCCTCTCTATGTCAGACCACCGTTGTTTTTGAGGATATAAGCCACTGCGTTCTCCGACCAACCCCAAATTGGTCGCTTTTCCCAGTCCAAAACGTGAGTAAGTATCTACTAACGCTGAGGACGGCATCGCTAACGCCAGCTTGGAAACACCGACGTTACTCGACTTCTGTAATACCCCGGTCAGGGTTAATTCGCTGTAGCGCGCCACGTCTTTGATTTCGTGGCCGTTAATTCGATAAGGAACGGTATTCAGTACTGAGTTTTCTCGCACCACGCCGCGCTGCAACGCGGTCATCACCACCATCGGCTTGACGGTTGAACCTGGTTCAAAGACGTCGGTGATGGTACGGTTACGCATCGCCTCTTTTGGCGTGCCACTCAGATTGTTTGGGTTGTATGACGGGCTGTTAGCCATCGCCAGCACTTCGCCAGTGTTGACATCCACCAGCACGGCACTACCGGATTCCGCCTTGTTAAAGGCCACCGCGTTGTTCAGTTCGCGATAAACCAGCGCCTGCAGGCGTTCATCAATACTCAGCGCAAGGTTGTGCGCCGCCTGGCTGTCGGTAGAAGAAATATCTTCAATTACGCGACCGTAGCGGTCTTTACGCACAATACGTTCACCCGGTTGCCCGGTAAGCCATTTATCGAAACTCTTCTCGACACCCTCAATCCCCTGGCTATCGACGTTGGTAAAGCCGATGAGGTGAGCGGTCACTTCGCCGGACGGATAGTAACGGCGAGACTCTTCACGCAGATGAATCCCCGGCAGTTTCAGTTTTTTGATGTAGTCCGCCATGTCAGGGTTTACCTGACGCGCCAGATAAATAAAGCGTCCTTTCGGGTTGGCGTTAATGCGGGCTGAGAGCTGATCCAGCGGAATGTTAAGCGCGTTAGCCAGCGCCTTCCAGCGGTCACCGACGCTGATACCGCCAGCGTCATGCACTTCTTTTGGGTCAGCCCAGATCGCTTTTACCGGCACACTTACTGCTAATGGGCGACCAGAGCGGTCAGTAATCATGCCGCGTGAGGTGGATACTTGTTGAACGCGAAGAGAACGCATGTCGCCCTCTTTCACCAACATATCCGGGGAGATAACCTGTAACCACGCTACGCGCCCGAGCAGAAAAGCCAGCGCCAGTAAAATACAGCCGCATAACAACGCAAAACGCCAACTGATAAAGTTGGCATGTTCTTCCTGACGTTTTGGTTTCTGCGTTTTCGCCGCTGCTTTCATGCGTCGCGTTTATCCTTATTTTTGCACTACGATATTTTCTTGTGATGGATCGACATGCTGCATTTGCAGCTTCTCCGTAGCGATCCTTTCCACCCGGCTATGGTCGCCGAGCGCGTTCTCTTCAAGAATCAGGTTGCGCCATTCAATGTCTAAAGCGTCTCGCTCCAGCACCAGTTGTTCGCGCTGAGCGGTCAGCAAACGGGTATGGTGTGCTGTGGTCACCACAGTCACCGCCGTCAAAATAATGCAAATGAACAGGCAGAGTGGCAGCTTCCCAAATCGCAAAAGATCGTCACCGATGACGCCAGGCAAGGCATGGCGCTCGTGGCTTCCCATCGATCCTTTAACTTTGCTTAGAGCTTCTGTCACTCTGCTGATCATGCGTTCGTCCTCTCTGCAATACGCAGAACTGAACTACGGGCACGAGGGTTCTCTGCCACCTCTTCTTCGCCCGGCATCAACTTGCCTAATGCTCGCAACTGACGGCCACCCAGTTTTTTGAGCTGCTCTTCAGTCATCGGTAATCCTGCCGGAACTTGCGGACCACGACTGTTTTCACGCATAAAGCGTTTCACAATACGGTCTTCCAGCGAATGAAAACTGATGATCGAAAGCCGCCCACCTGGCGCCAACACGTTGAGCGAGCTTTTTAGCGCCTGCTCTATCTCCTCCAGTTCACTGTTTACCCAGATGCGCACCGCCTGGAAGGTACGGGTCGCAGGATGTTTGAATTTGTCCTTCACCGGCGTTGCGGCAGCAACGACTCCCGCCAGTTCTTTGGTACGGGTCATCGGCTGTTCACGGTTACGCTCGACAATGGCGCGCGCAATGCGTTTAGCGAAACGCTCCTCGCCATACGTTTTTAATACCCAGGCGATATCGGCTTCTTCGGCAGTTTGTAGCCATTCAGCAGCGGATTGACCGCGCGTCGGATCCATACGCATGTCCAGCGGGCCATCGCGCATAAAGGAAAAACCGCGTTCAGCATCATCGAGTTGCGGTGAAGAGACGCCAAGATCGAGGAGAATGCCATCAATCTTGCCGATAAGATCACGCTCGGCGACGTATTCGCCCAGCGCGGAGAAAGGTCCATGTATGATGGAGAAGCGCGGATCATCAATAGTCTTCGCAACGGCAATAGCCTGCGGGTCGCGATCGATCGCCAGCAAACGCCCCTCTTCGCCAAGCTGCGAGAGGATCAGACGTGAGTGACCACCGCGACCAAAAGTTCCATCAATGTAGATACCGTCAGGACGGATATTGAGGCCATTTACGGCTTCATCCAACAGCACCGTAGTATGTTTATAGTTTTCCATCATTTTATAGAGACAAGTCCTGCAGCCGCTCCGATAAGTTTTCGGTAGCCAACTGTTCTGCGTCGATATCTTCCCTGACTTGTTGATGCCAGGTTGTTTCATCCCACAGCTCAAACTTATTGAACTGTCCAACCAACATCACTTCTTTTGTCAGCCCGGCATGTTGCCGCAGTACTGGCGCGATTAACAATCGACCTGCGCCATCCATCTGACATTCGCTGGCATGACCTAACAGAAGGCGCTGCACACGGCGCTCAACCGGGTTCATGCTCGACAGACGCGATAATTTTTGCTCGATAATTTCCCATTCAGGAAGGGGGTAAAGCAGCAGACATGGGTGATGAATGTCAATGGTACACACCATTTGACCGGCAGCGTTCTCGAGCAGCTCTTCCCGATAACGGGTGGGCACCGATAAGCGCCCTTTACTGTCGAGATTGACTAACGTTGCTCCCCGGAACATGCCAGTCTTCCCCCAATTACCACTTTATCCCACAAATTCCCACTAAAAGGAGTTTACGGAGCGGAGGAAAAGCTTGTCAAGCCAGGAACATTCCTTACCGAAGCAAAAAACCCGATGTTTACGACTAATATCTGCATTGTTTAAAAATCGCCCAACGAACGAAGCAAATTAACGTTATGAATAGTTGTAAGAAAAAATCCCACTCATCATTACCGTTTTAAAAACGACTTCTTTTTCCTTAATGAAAATATAAAGTGTCAGTTTGCGACGCGAGCGGCATTTTAGGACATATCGCCCCCGGATAACAGTCCCTGTTGCGCACGCGCCATGCCTGACGCCAGCGACTTTGCGTAAAAGATTAGAAAAGTGTTTGTTTAATCGGCAATTGCCGATTTGCATGTAACAAAATAATGCAATCGCAATCCATCGTTACGACTTAATTATCATTAAGCACATCGAATGAAGTTAATTGGTGAGATATTTAGAAGGTCTTATGGATAATAGTCAGGAATAGTCTTATTTACATAAAGGATATTGATGTCCAATTACGTACTCAATGCGCCAGCCGCAATCAACCAGCGCATCATTTTTTGTTTAACGTTTAGCTACGGCTGAGGACGCCGCGACGATAGAGATTTCGTTTGATGCGCGTTAAACCTGGTTTTGGCTTACGCGGCTCGTCCAGACTCGCCAGGACAATCTCCAGCACGCGCTCAGCGACATCCCGATGACGCTGAGCCACTGCCAGCACAGGACATTGTAAGAAGTCGAGCAATTCGTTATCGCCAAAGGTGGCAATCGCCAGATCGGAAGGCAGTTTACCATCGCGACGCAGCGTGACATCCATCACTCCCTGCAACAATGCAAAAGAGGTAGTGAACAGCGCCTGCGGCATCGGATGCGTTTCCAGCCATTTTTCGAATAACTGGGCAGCAGCTTCCCGCTCATAGCTATTGGCATAAAGGAAATGCACTTCGCGCGGATCATCTTTCCAGGCAGTACGGAAACCCTGCTCACGCAGGAAGCTGACAGAAAGCTCCGGCAGCGCGCCAAGATAAAGTACCGTTTCGGCCGGAAACTTACGTAACTCTTCCGCCAACATTTCAGCATCATCCTGGTCGGCACCAACCACGCTGGTGAAATGTTCACGATCGAGGGCGCGATCCAGCGCGACAATCGGGAACGGGTCATTAGCCCAGCGTTGATAGAAAGGATGCTCTGGCGGCAGCGAAGTCGAAACAATGATGGCATCGACCTGACGTTGTAAAAGATGCTCAATACAACGCATTTCGTTGTCTGGCTGATCTTCGGAACAAGCAATGAGTAGCTGATAACCGCGTTGACGCGCCTGGCGTTCAAGATAGTTAGCAATGCGGGTATAACTTGTGTTCTCAAGATCGGGGATAACAAGACCAATAGAACGTGTGCGTCCAGCACGAAGCCCAGCCGCCACGGCATTCGGGTGGTAATTGTGCTCACGTACCACTGCCATGACTTTCTCAACGGTTTTGTCGCTCACACGGTATTGCTTCGCTTTGCCGTTAATAACATAGCTTGCAGTGGTCCGCGACACTCCCGCCAGCCGAGCGATTTCATCCAGTTTCACAATTGCCCCTTGCGTAAAATGTAAAAACCATAACCATTGTACTGGTATGGATTAAATTCATTAACATCTAAGCGCAGAAAATTAACTGCGGCAACTGCTTTTATTCCAGGTTCCTACTAAATTCGCAAAAAAAGCCCAACGTGGCTTATTGGGCTGCAAATTGCGCATTGAGATCATTCTCAACGCATTATTTTATCGCCGCGCGAAAGACCGACGACGCCAGAGCGGGCAACTTCAACAATTTTCGCCACATCGCGAATCGATGCTAAAAATGCGTCGAGTTTATCGCTGGTGCCTGCCAGTTGAACGGTATAAAGCGAAGGCGTGACATCAATGATTTGCCCACGAAATATTTCCGTATTGCGTTTCACTTCGTCACGTCCATAGCCGCTGGCCTGAATTTTCACCAGCATAATCTCCCGCTCAACGTGCGCACCCTGCCCCAGCTCGCTCACGCGCAACACATCGACCAGCTTGTGTAATTGCTTTTCGATCTGCTCAAGCACTTTTTCATCGCCCACGGTCTGGATAGTCATGCGCGATAATGTCGGATCGTCGGTTGGCGCAACGGTCAGGCTTTCAATGTTATAGCCACGCTGGGCAAAAAGGCCGATCACGCGGGATAACGCGCCTGATTCATTTTCGAGTAATACTGATAATATCCGGCGCATAATCAGGTTCTCTCCGTTTTGCTTAACCACATTTCATCCATTCCGCCCCCGCGAATCTGCATCGGATAAACGTGCTCACTGCCATCGACGGTGACATCAACAAATACCAGGCGATTATTTCGTACCTGTTCCAGCGCCTCGCCAAGTTTACTTTCCAGCTCATCCGGGCGCGAAATCTGGATACCAACATGACCATAGGCTTCTGCCAGACGGACGAAATCTGGCAGAGATTGCATATAAGATTGTGAATGACGGCCGGAATAGATCATGTCCTGCCACTGTTTCACCATCCCCAGATAGCGGTTATTAAGATTCACCACCAACACCGGAAGCTCGTATTGCAAGGCAGTAGACAGTTCCTGAATGTTCATCTGAATACTGCCGTCGCCAGTAACGCAGACCACAGTTTCTTCCGGCAACGCCATTTTGACGCCCAGCGCCGCAGGTAAACCAAACCCCATGGTGCCGAGGCCACCGGAGTTGATCCAGCGACGCGGTTTGTCGAAAGGATAATAAAGTGCGGCGAACATCTGGTGCTGCCCGACGTCGGACGTAACGTAAGCGTCCCCCTTCGTCAGTCGCCAGAGCGTCTCTATCACCGCCTGCGGTTTAATCTTTTCGCTCTGAGTGTCGTATTTCAGGCACTGGCGAGCGCGCCACTGTTCAATTTTCTGCCACCAGTCACGGATTTCATCCAACGGTTGGTGAGCCGTTTCTTGTGCCAGCAACTCCAGCATTTGATCCAACACCAGCCGCGCATCGCCAACGATCGGGATGTCGGCAGTCACGGTTTTTGAGATAGAGGTTGGATCGATATCAATATGTAACACCGTCGCATTTGGGCAGTACTTTGCCAGATTGTTAGTAGTGCGATCATCAAAGCGTACGCCAACCGCAAAAATGACATCGGCATTATGCATTGTCATATTGGCTTCGTAAGTGCCGTGCATTCCCAGCATTCCCAGCGCCTGACGATGCGTTGCCGGAAACGCGCCTAATCCCATTAATGATGAGACGACAGGAAGATTAAGTTGCTCAATAATCTGTTTGAGTTGTTGATGGCAACCCGCTGTCACCGCGCCACCCCCCACGTAAACGACCGGTTTTTTCGCCGCCGCCAGCGTTTGTAGTGCGCGTTTAATCTGCCCTTTATGACCCAACGTTGTCGGGTTATACGAACGCATACTGACCGATTCCGGCCAGACGTAAGGTAATTTGTTCGCCGGATTAAGAATATCTTTCGGTAAATCAACTACTACCGGCCCAGGGCGACCACTTGCTGCCAGCCAGAAAGCCTTTTTCAGCACCTGTGGAATGTCTTCCGTTTGCTTAACCAGAAAACTGTGTTTAACCACCGGCCGGGAAATTCCCACCATGTCACACTCCTGAAAGGCATCGTAACCTATCAGCGAGGTTGCGACCTGCCCGGAAAGGATAACCAGCGGAATAGAGTCCATATAGGCGGTGGCGATACCGGTAATTGCGTTGGTGGCTCCAGGACCCGATGTCACCAGCACAACGCCCACTTCTCCGGTCGCGCGCGCCAGGCCATCGGCCATATGTACCGCTGCCTGCTCATGACGAACTAATACGTGATCAATACCGCCCACGGTATGCAATGCATCGTAAATATCAAGGACCGCGCCTCCGGGATAACCGAATACTTGCTTAACGCCCTGATCGATAAGCGATCGGACGACCATCTCGGCTCCAGACAACATCTCCATGGCTTGCCTCACTGTTTGGCGGAAAAAATGTGTAAAACACATTAACCGTCCGATCTTGCTTAAGCAATTGACAAGCTGATTCACAAGCGTGAAGAAATAAGAATAAACAGGAGGAAAGGAGAAAATAAACGATAAAATAATCCAGAATGGCGGACAGAATTGATAATAAATCGGTCAAATTCGACCAGTTACAGCAATTTCTCTATTTTTTTATTATTTCTAAAATCAGGGCAAACATGTATTCAGAATAAAATTCTACATTTAATAAAAAATGCAGAATAAACCAGAATTACGCGCCTGATTTATTCTGCATTTGCTTAACGTTTACAAATAGAGACTAATTGCTCTTCCATCCATTGATGGCCTTTATCGCGCCCGGCAGCTTCATGCCAGGAGAGATAACAGGTTCTGCTGTTTTGTTTTAACGGCAGCGGTAATACCTGTAACTCTAAGGATTCAGCGAACTCTTCAGCCAGCCAACGAGGCGCAATAGCAACCAGATGCGTTTGCGACACCACGCTAAGGACGCTCATCATTGCCATTCCCTGATAAGCGATACTGCCTTGTTTATCTACTGTGTCGTACCACGGTTGACTAAACGACGCGAAACGATCAAGCGAAACCGCCGCATGTTGTTCGTTATAAACGTCATGTTTCAGTAATGGGCCTTTAATAGTCGGATGGTTCTTGCTGGCTACCAGTACCATTTCATCTTTAAATAATGGCACGCTGGTAAATTCAGGACGATGGAAGTCTTCATAACTAATAACGAACTCCGTTTCCTGATAACGTAGCTGATGTTCGGTGTTCTGGTTTAATGAAGACTTGAATATCACATGAATATTTGGCGCGATTTGCTCAATGTGATTATAAATCTGCGAGGTCAGAATGCTATCTAACGGGCTGCAAACGCAAAGATGGAATACACGTTCGCTGCTGGCCGGCTCAAAACCTGAACCGGGTAATTCGTTTTGCACTAATTGCAGCGCCTGACGTACAGAGCCAAAAAGTTGAAAAGCGCGGGCAGTCGGTTGGATACCACGCCCATAACGAACAAACAGTTCGTCATTAAACATCACCTTCAGGCGTGCAACAGCGTTACTGACCGCTGGTTGCGACATACCCAGAACATGCGCGGCACGGGTAATGTTCTGCTCCTGCATCACGGCATCGAAAACGGTTAATAAGTTTAGATCGACCATGCGTAGCTGTGGCTTGCTTAACTCCGCAATTTCTGGATGATCTGTTTTTACCTCTGACATAGTTAACTCCACTGTCACACTTAACTCCCTTTCCCTTATTGGAATGCAGAGAAATAATCCTGAAAAATATGATTTACCATGCATATAAAATAAGAAAAAGAAAAATGCGTAAAATTAGGAAAACATAAAGATACGGGTTCTGATAAAAACAGAATCCATTGCCGTGCGAAGAGTCATTCACCACAGCATAATAATCCATAATGTTTTTGTTGCGAAAACAATCTAATCATAACTCCCGCGAATACTCAATCATCCAAAAAATGGATTAAACGTGCGTATTTAATAATTAATTTATATATTTGATGTATTAACCCTTAACATTAATCGATCAATAATATTCATAAAATCAATATCAAAACATTGGTGATGCTGCCAACTTACTGATTTAGTGTATGATGGTGTTTTTGAGGTGCTCCAGTGGCTTCTGTTTCTATCAGCTGTCCCTCCTGTTCAGCTACTGACGGGGTGGTGCG
>Ga0209547_100018_pt1 | contig 53158 bp, 60 predicted proteins | sample UppTromicrDC3115_FD_185843 | JGI IMG/M metagenome (GOLD analysis project Ga0209547, IMG submission 185843) | Upper troposphere microbial communities from Oklahoma, USA - DC3-115 (SPAdes) (version 2) | ecosystem: Environmental > Air > Outdoor Air > Unclassified | place: USA: Oklahoma | collected...
TTACGCACCTCTTTTCCTAACAAAACGCCAGCCATCTCAAAATTAGAACTAGTGTTAGACATATATCCAAGCTTATCTCTTATTTTAAGATACATCTACTGTCTGGTATTTCAGGGGGCCAGCTCATACCCGAAGAAAGGAAATACGATGACCACTCCAACTTTTGATACCATCGAAGCGCAAGCAAGCTACGGTATTGGTTTGCAGGTAGGGCAACAACTGAGTGAATCTGGTCTGCAAGGGCTGCTGCCAGAAGCACTGGTTGCGGGCATTGCCGATGCGCTGGAAGGTAAACATCCGGCTGTTCCGGTTGATGTGGTGCACCGCGCGCTGCGTGAAATTCACGAACGTGCTGATGCCGTTCGTCGTCAGCGTTTCCAGGCGATGGCTGCCGAAGGTGTGAAATACCTCGAAGAAAACGCCAAAAAAGAGGGCGTGAACAGCACCGAATCTGGCCTGCAATTCCGCGTGATCAATCAGGGCGAAGGCGCAATTCCTGCGCGCACCGACCGCGTTCGCGTTCATTACACCGGTAAGCTGATCGACGGTACTGTATTTGACAGCTCCGTTGCCCGTGGTGAGCCGGCTGAATTCCCGGTTAACGGCGTGATCCCAGGCTGGATTGAAGCACTGACTCTGATGCCGGTGGGTTCTAAATGGGAACTGACCATCCCGCAGGAACTGGCTTATGGCGAGCGTGGCGCAGGCGCGTCCATCCCTCCGTTCAGCACCCTGGTGTTTGAAGTCGAACTGCTGGAAATCCTCTAAGCAGCGCATTCTGTTCCCCTCGAGCCAGAGGGGAGCAGGCATTCAGCAATAACCCCTTCAGTTTGCCAAACGACGCTATTTTGTGTTGCAAAGACCACGTAAGCGTGTATTTTTGTGAGCTGTTTCGCGTTATCACCGTGATATGACACTCACTTTAAACATTAAATTAACATTAGATCTAAATCTTAGTATTCATCCCGCGTATTGTTACCTAATATCGATGAGTCCCGATACAGATTCGTCGTATCATAGACTGACTAAAGGCCGCAGAGCCTGAACAACACAGACAGGTACAGGAAGAAAAAAACATGGTAGATCAGGTAAAAGTCGTTGCCGATGATCAGGCTCCGGCTGAACAGTCGCTACGGCGCAATCTCACAAACCGACATATTCAGCTTATTGCCATTGGCGGTGCCATAGGTACAGGGTTGTTTATGGGTTCCGGTAAAACAATTAGTCTTGCCGGGCCGTCGATCATTTTCGTTTATATGATCATCGGTTTTATGCTCTTTTTCGTGATGCGGGCAATGGGGGAATTGCTGCTTTCGAATCTGGAATATAAATCTTTTAGTGACTTCGCTTCCGATTTATTGGGTCCGTGGGCAGGATATTTCACCGGCTGGACTTATTGGTTCTGTTGGGTAGTTACTGGTATGGCGGATGTTGTCGCTATTACCGCTTATGCGCAGTTCTGGTTCCCGGGGCTTTCTGACTGGGTTGCTTCGTTATCCGTGATCATTCTGTTACTGGTTCTAAACCTCGCCACGGTAAAAATGTTCGGTGAGATGGAGTTCTGGTTTGCGATGATCAAAATCGTCGCCATCGTGTCGCTGATTGTCGTTGGTCTGATCATGGTGATGATGCACTTCCAGTCTCCGACCGGTGTGGAAGCGTCGTTCGCGCATTTGTGGAATGACGGTGGCTGGTTCCCGAAAGGCTTAAGCGGCTTCTTTGCCGGATTCCAGATAGCGGTTTTCGCTTTCGTGGGGATTGAGTTGGTCGGTACAACGGCTGCGGAAACGAAAGATCCGGAGAAATCACTGCCACGCGCAATTAACTCCATTCCGATCCGCATCATTATGTTCTACGTCTTCGCGCTGATTGTAATTATGTCCGTGACGCCGTGGAGTTCTGTGGTCGCGGAGAAAAGCCCATTTGTTGAACTGTTTGTGCTGGTGGGGCTGCCTGCGGCGGCAAGCGTGATTAACTTTGTGGTGCTGACCTCTGCGGCTTCTTCTGCTAACAGTGGCGTATTTTCTACCAGCCGTATGTTGTTTGGTCTGGCACAGGAAGGCGTCGCGCCGAAAGCGTTCGCTAAACTCTCTAAACGCGCAGTACCAGCGAAAGGGTTGACCTTCTCCTGCATCTGTCTGCTCGGCGGCGTGGTGATGTTGTATGTGAATCCAAGCGTGATTGGCGCGTTCACGATGATCACGACAGTTTCCGCGATTCTGTTTATGTTCGTCTGGACGATTATCCTTTGCTCATACCTTGTGTATCGCAAACAGCGTCCTCATCTGCATGAGAAATCAATCTACAAGATGCCGCTCGGCAAGCTGATGTGCTGGGTATGTATGGCGTTCTTTGTGTTCGTGGTCGTGTTGCTGACACTGGAAGATGACACTCGCCAGGCGCTGCTGGTTACCCCGCTGTGGTTTATCGCGCTGGGGTTGGGCTGGTTGTTTATTGGTAAGAAGCGGGCTGCTGAACTGCGGAAATAACCGCATTATCATGCTGGATGGCGCAATGCCATCCAGCTTTTAGATCACTCACCCGCCAGCGCGCGCGGGAACAGTACATTGTTTTCCAGGCTGATATGCTCCATCAGGTCATCAATCAATTCATTGATACCGTTATACATCGCTTTCCAGGTGGTGCAGGCTTCTGGCGGCGGTGTGACGTTATTGGTAGTGTGTTTGATCACTTCCAGCAGTTCGCCCGCTTCATCGTGCTCGCTTTCCATTACGCTGATTGGCCCCATTGCCTGGCTGCCCATGCCTTGTTTGATCATCGGGAAGAGGATCTGCTCTTCTTTCATCATGTGGCTGGAAAGCTCTTCATGCAGCATGGTCAGGTATTTTGTCAGCCCTTTTGGCACGCTCGGTTTGTCGGCGTGAACGCGCTCGACTTTAGTCGCTTGCAGAATCAGCTCCGGCAGTTGCTCGCGGTGACGATCGTGGTAGCGCACGATGATATGGTCGATGATTTCTGCCAGCGGGGCGCTACGCCAGTCTTTCTCAATCGGTTGTTCAGCAAGCTTTGCCAGTTCAGCTTCAATGACCTCAACATCCAGCTCTTTACGTGCCGCCGCGCGCGCCAGCGTCTGCTTACCGCCGCAGCAGTAATCCATATCATATTTACGAAACAGAGCCGAAGCGCGAGGAATAGAGAGCGCCAGTTCACCTAAAGGTTGGTCGCGATAAGCCATAGCTGATACCTCATTCTTAATAAGATAAGATGTATTTTAGATGCATCTTTAAGTTAAAAGCTATAACCCTTACGTAGCAGAGGCTTATTTAACTCACAGCCAGCATGTCAACTTTCTGAGACAGATTCAGTTAAAGGCTTTTCCGGTTTTGCTCTGACTGCAATGACCACACCAACCACTAACAGCGCGATACCGCCCAGCGTCATCAGCGGCGGTATTTGCTGACGCAGCAAAAAGGTGTACAGCAAACCTGCCAGCGTTTCGAAAACAATCAACGGTCCGAGGATAACCGTCGGTAATCGCTGGCTGGCGACGTTCCAGCAAAGTGCGCCAACCCATGAGCAAAGCACGGCGATAGCAATCATCAGGCTAATAAATACCAGCGGACGGGGGCCAAAAGGTAGGGAGAAGTCCGGCGTTTGCGTATTTAGCCAGTAACAAGCGACGAAATAGCCGATGAGCGAAACCGGCAGCGTGACCAGCGCCTGCGCCGTCGCCCACATCATTGGATGTTTGTCTGGGTTTTCCCGCAGCCAGCGGGCGTTGCGTAGGGCATACCACGCCCAGCAGACCACGGAAACTAACGCCAGCACGATACCCGAGGTATAACGTGCCCAGTCAAAATTGGGGAGTCCGTGGTTTAACTCAGCAATATTCACACACGCCAGGCCGATGCCAATACAAACCAGCGCCGGAGCGAGTTTTCCCCATGCGAGTTTGCCGTCGCGCTGGCTATAAAGCAGATTGGCGAAGACAGGAATAACCACCGGCAGGGTGCCGATAATCATCGTGGAAACAGGCGCGCCGGTACGTTGAATGGCACTGGCAAGGCAAAAATAATAAATCAGGTTGCCCATCATGGTGAGCATCAAGGCGGTAAACCAATCGCGACGCGCCAACTGACGCAGACGCACGCGCCCCAGCCAGGCAATGGGTAGCGCAATTAACCCTAACGCCAGATAACGCCCCATCGACTGCAACATCGCCGGGTATTCCGGCACGATCAACGGCCCGACAAAAATAAGCCCCCACATCAACCCTGCTAGCAGGGCGTACAGCACGCCGCTAATCATCACTGGCATCCACTGGTCTGTCAGAAGAAATGTTCAGGAAGCAGACATGGTTGCTCCCGGCATCCCGTCATTATCAGAGAGGATGCGGGAGGATGCCACTTTAATTAACTAGTTATTAACATTAAAAAGATTGCTTACGCTTTCGGCTAACGTTGTCGTTGGGCGACCAATCAATTTGCTCAGCGTTTTGCTGTCATCAAACAGACCACCTTTCGATGCGCCAACGTCAGAATCAGCCAGCATGTCCGCCAGTCCGACAGGAAGACCAACGCCTTTCAGCGCAGTGGCGAAATCGGCTTCGCTCAGGTTCTGGTAGGTAACCGGCTTGCCGCTCTGTTTGGTCAGCTCTGCCGCTAACTGTGTCAACGTCCAGGCACTATCGCCCGCCAGTTCGTAAACCTTGCCTTCGTGACCGGCTTCGCTAATCACGCGCGCGGCAGCGGCTGCATAATCTACCCGCGTTGCTGAGGCAATTTTGCCATCGCCCGCCGCACCGATGAATACGCCGTGCTCCAGTGCTGCCGGGGCGCTGGCGAGGTAGTTCTCGGTATACCAGCCGTTGCGCAGCAGGGTATAAGCGATGCCAGAATTAGCCAGCATTTTCTCCGTCTCGATATGCTCAGCAGCCAGGCCGAGCGGAGATTTATCTGCGTGCAGCAGACTGGTGTACGCAATAAATTTCACGCCAGCCGCCTTTGCGGCATTAATAACATTACGATGCTGCGGGGCACGTTGACCCACTTCGCTGGAAGAGATCAGCAGCAGTTTTTCCACGCCCTGTAGCGCAGATGTCAGTGCGGCTTCATCGCCGTAGTCAGCCTGACGCACGGTAATGCCTTGCGCGCTCAATGCCTGGGCTTTTGCCGGATTACGTGCGATAGCCACTATTTGGCTGGCAGGGACGGTTTTCACCAGGGACTCAATAACATAGTGACCAAGTTGGCCGGTTGCGCCGGTAATAGCGATCATGGGAAGTCTCCATCGTTTTGTCTTGTGTTTAAATACGCTACCACCTAAACTTACTTTTAGTAAGTACGTACAAAAAGGTAAGTGTGAAATGAGTCAGGTTAGTCTGTCGCAACAACTGAAAGAGGGAAATCTCTTCGCTGAACAGTGCCCGTCGCGCGAGGTGCTGAAACACGTTACCAGCCGTTGGGGGGTATTGATTCTGGTGGCGCTGCGTGAAGGCACTCATCGTTTCAGCGACCTGCGCCGTAAAATGGGCGGGGTGAGTGAAAAGATGCTTGCGCAGTCGTTACAGGCGCTGGAGCAGGATGGGTTTCTTAACCGTATCTCGTATCCGGTGGTGCCGCCGCATGTGGAATATAGCCTCACGCCGCTGGGCGAGCAGGTGAGTGAAAAGGTTGCTGCGCTGGCGGACTGGATTGAGATTCATCTGCCAGAGGTGCTGGCGGTGCGGGATGAACGTGCGGCATAACTGCCGGATGCGCTGCGCTTATCCACCCTGCGCTTCATGACTTGTAGGGCGGATAAGATACGTCAGCATCGCATCCGCCAATAAGTGCCGGATGCGGTTGATGATTTGTAGGTCGAAAAAGATGTGTATTACTGACTCAAATCCACCTGATAAATCGCAAATCCGATATCATCGGTCGCGACTTTTTTCATCGGATATTGCCCTTTCTCTTTAATAAACGCAGCGGCTTTATCTGACGGAGAAGTTTCGAAACGGATATCCAGTTTCTTATCGCCGGGAATCGGTGCTAAACGCCAGTTGTTATCTGCCGCCGGGTGAATTTCCCCCGCACGCTTCGACTCTTCTGCAATCCACGCTGCCAGCACCGAGCGGTTTTCATCCGGTGAAGCAAAAGCAATATGGCTGTCACCCGTACCGGCAAATTTGCCGCCGTAAGCGCGATAGTTATTGGTGGCAACGAGGAACATGGCATTCGGATCAATCGGTTTGCCATTAAAGGTCAGGTTCTTAATCCTTTCCGCATTAGCATTAACCACCTGACATTCGCCGTCATAGCGGGCGGGCTGGGTGACGTCAATCTGGTAATTCACGCCATCAATAACATCAAAGTTATAGGTGCGGAAACCATCCCAGTTGATGAGTGACTGTGGTTTCGTGCTGTTGGGGTCAATCTGATTAAACTGTCCGGCAGAGCACTCCAGCCACTCTTTCACCTCTTTACCGCTGGCTTTCACCACGATCAGCGTATTGGGGTAGAGATAGAGATCGGCGGCGTTGCGGAAGGTAAGCTGGCCTTTTTCCACTTCAACATAGCTGGCTGGGTCGTTTTTGCGACCGCCAACTTTAAACGGCGCAGCAGCAGAGAGCACCGGCAGTTTTGCCAGATCGGGATCGCCCTGGATGTAATGTTCGACATACGCTTTTTGTGCGTTGTTCACCACCTGCACGGTCGGATCGTCCTGCACCAGCGCCAGATAGCTATACATATTGTCGGCAGATTTTCCAATCGGCTTGCTGACAAACTGGCGTGTGGCGTTGTGATCGGCTTTAAGCGTATCGACCAGTTTGCTATCTTCCGCCGCAAGGGATTTTTTATTGGCGATGTCGTAAATCGGCCGTGCTTCCGCTTTCGCCTGCGTCACCTGCCATTTTCCGCTGTCATTATCGAGTTGCAGATCAACCACGCCGAGATGATCGCCCCACATGCCAGGCATCACTGCTGGAACACCGTTAATCGTGCCTTTGGCGATATCTACGCCTTTGATATCAGCAAAATCTTTACTCGGGAAAACGGCGTGAGCATGACCAAACATAATGGCGTCAACGCCCGGAATTTCACTGAGATAATAAACTGAGTTTTCCGCCATCACTTTATACGGATCAGCAGACAAGCCAGAGTGCGCCAGAACGACAACAACATCGGCACCTTTCTTGTGCATTTCCGGCACGTACTTGCGTACCGTTTCAGTGATATCGTTAACGGTAACTTTGCCGGATAAATTGGCCTTATCCCATCCCATGATCTGTGGTGGTACAACACCGATGTAGCCAATCTTAAGCGTCTGTTTATTGCCGTCTTTATCGACCACTTCGGTGTCTTTAATTAAATACGGTGTAAACATCGGCTGTTTGGTTTTAGCGTCGATGACGTTGGCATTCACATAGGGGAATTTTGCTCCAGCCAGCGCATTTTTCAGATAATCCAGACCGTAGTTAAATTCATGATTGCCGAGTGTGCCAACGGTATAATCCAGCGTATTCAGCGCCTTATAGACCGGATGAACATCACCTGCTTTTAATCCTTTCGCCGACATGTAATCTGCCAGCGGGCTACCCTGGATCAGGTCACCGTTATCGACCAGTACGCTATTTTTCACTTCGTTGCGCGCGTCATTAATCAGGCTCGCGGTACGTACCAGTCCAAATTTTTCTGTGGATGTATCTTTGTAATAATCGAAATCCATCATGTTGCTATGCAAATCAGAGGTTTCCATTATGCGGAGATCGACTGTTGCCGCATTCACACTGGCGGCAATCAGCGTAGCAAGAAGCGTTGCACTAAACTTAACCATCTGGGCATCCTTTTATGAACAAGAAGATGAGACGTCTTTCATACGGAGCGTGAAGGATGCCATAAATAATAAATCAGGAAACGATGACGCCATCACAGTTGGCGGATTCTGTAACGATAGGGTATAAGTAAAACAACAAGTTAACACCACTGAAACAAAAGAGGTGGAGAATGTTAGAACAAGTATGTCAACTCGCACGGAATGCGGGCGATGCCATTATGCAGGTCTACGACGGGACAAAACCGATGGACGTCGTCAGCAAAGCGGATAACTCACCGGTGACGGCGGCGGACATTGCCGCGCACACCGTAATCATGGACGGTTTACGTACCCTAACGCCGGATATTCCGGTTCTTTCCGAAGAAGATCCTCCCGGTTGGGAAGTCCGCCAGCACTGGCAACGTTACTGGCTGGTAGATCCGCTGGACGGCACCAAAGAGTTTATTAAACGAAATGGTGAATTTACCGTTAACATTGCGCTGATCGACAAAGGCAAACCGGTATTAGGTGTGGTGTATGCGCCGGTAATGAACGTAATGTACAGCGCGGCGGAAGGCAAAGCCTGGAAAGAAGAGTGCGGCGTGCGCAAGCAGATTCAGGTACGCGACGCCCGTCCGCCGCTGGTGGTCATCAGCCGTTCCCATGCGGATGCTGAGCTGAAAGAGTATCTGCAACAGCTTGGTGAACACCAGACGACATCCATCGGCTCTTCATTGAAATTCTGCCTGGTGGCGGAAGGTCAGGCGCAGCTCTACCCGCGTTTCGGGCCGACGAATATTTGGGATACCGCTGCCGGCCATGCCGTGGCTGCAGCTGCCGGAGCACACGTTCACGACTGGCAGGGCAAACCGCTGGATTATACTCCGCGCGAATCCTTCCTGAATCCTGGATTCCGGGTTTCTATTTATTAAGCAATTTATGCAGCAAGTCCATGACTTGCTGCACTTCTTGCTGGGTTAACGCCCCGTCCTTCGCCCATTGCACGCGACCGTCTTTATCCAGCACGGCAATGGCGGAACTCTCTTCATCCAGTTGCCAGGCTCCGCGCGCGACGCCATTGCTGTCGACAATAAACTGCGACCACGGATAGAGCTTTTTATTGCTCTCCAGGCTGCTGCGTACAAACATACCGGAACCAGGGATTGCGTCGTCGGTGTTGACAATGGTGGTCGTCTGGTAGCGATCGTGCGGCAATTTCGCCGATTTAATTGCTTCAATCAGCGTCGCATTTTTCTCTTTTGCGGAGGTGCGACCGGCAATATGTTGCAGTACTCGCACTTTTCCCGCTAACTGCGCACTGTTCCAGGTTTTGTAGCTAAACTGATCTTTATCAAACACCAACTCGCCACGATCGGTAATACCAATCGGCGGTACGCGCTGACCAGTTTCGAATTTATGTGCGGAGGCCATCATCGGCAGTAGCAAGCAAGTCAGCGCGAGAATCTTGCGTAGGGTCATAGTGTTTCCTTCTTATCGTATGCAGGTGATCCGACCACTTGGGTCTGGCTTTTAATCATATGTGCTATTTATCGAATTTCCCGCAAGTGCGGTGCCAGTTTGCGGACAAGCGCACAAATCATATGAAAAATGAATGTTTATACTGAAGATTGTGGTTAGGAGAAAAGATAATTCTGAATAATTGTAACAGTAGGGTAAAAAAAATTATACACGCTGGAAACATTACCCCGATAGTCTATAGTCATTAGGCATTAAAATTTGCGCCTCATAATAGTTGGGCCGATTGTGGCACCGCAAAGGCGTAATACTCAGCAGGAGACAACAATGAAAATTTTCCAACGGTACAACCCACTTCAGGTGGCGAAGTACGTGAAGATCCTGTTCCGTGGACGGTTATACATCAAGGACGTTGGCGCTTTTGAATTTGATAAGGGTAAGATTCTTATCCCAAAAGTGAAGGATAAACTGCATTTGTCAGTGATGTCCGAAGTTAACCGTCAGGTTATGCGTCTGCAAACAGAGATGGCTTAACCAAGTGCTATGCAGTAATAAGACGGCTCCTGATTCAGGAGCCGTTGATGTTTCTGGGGTTATGCGACGCTTTCTTCTTTATCTTTGGCGTCAGGCAGTTTTGGCGAAAGGGCGGTGGCTTTACTGTCGATTCGCGTAACCAGTAGCTGGTCGATGCGGTAGTTATCAATGTCCACCACTTCAAATTTGTAACCGGAGAACTTCACCGAATCAGTGCGTTTCGGGATCTTACGCAACATAAACATCATAAAGCCGCCGATGGTTTCGTAGTTGCCCGACTGCGGGAACTCGTCGATATCCAGCACGCGCATCACGTCGTCAATCGGCGTACCGCCATCGATTAGCCATGAGTTCTCATCACGCGCTACAATCTGTTCTTCCAGTCCCTGACCAACCAGATCGCCCATCAACGTGGTCATCACGTCGTTGAGGGTGATGATTCCCACCACCAGTGCGTACTCGTTCATGATTACCGCAAAGTCTTCACCCGCAGCCTTAAAACTTTCCAGCGCCTCAGAGAGGGTCAGCGTATCAGGCACAATCAGCGTGTTACGAATTTGCACGCCGCTGTTCAGTGCCAGGCTTTGATTGGCCAGCACGCGGTTCAGCAGATCTTTTGAATCGACATAACCGATAATGTGATCGATATCTTCATTACAGACGAGGAATTTCGAGTGCGGATGCTCCGCCACTTTATTCTTCAGGCTTTGCTCATCTTCATGGAGATCGAACCAAATCACGTTTTCACGTGGCGTCATGGAAGACGGCACGGTACGGGATTCCAGTTCAAACACGTTTTCGATCAGTTCGTGTTCCTGTTTACGCAATACACCAGCCAGTGCACCGGCCTCCACTACTGCGTAGATGTCATCAGATGTGATGTCATCTTTACGTACCATTGGCAATTTAAAGATACGGAAGATCATGTTCGCCAGGCCGTTGAAAAACCACACCAGAGGGGTGCAGACGAACAGGCAGAAGCGCATCGGGTTGATGATACGCAAAGCCACAGCTTCTGGCGCAATCATACCGATGCGTTTCGGGGTTAAATCCGCAAACAGAATAAACATGCCAGTCACTAACGAGAAAGAGAGAATAAAGCTCAGTTGCTCAGAGAGTTCCGCCGATATATAGCGGGAGAACAGGCTATTAAAAGCCGGAGAGAACGCCGCATCACCGACGATACCGCCGAGTATTGCCACCGCGTTCAGACCAATTTGCACCACGGTAAAGAACATGCCGGGATTTTCCTGCATATCCAGAACGCGCTGGGCGTTTATATTGCCTTCATCAGCCAGCAGTTTAAGTTTGATTTTGCGTGAGGCGGCAAGCGAGATCTCGGATATCGAGAAGAACGCACTCACAGCGATCAAGCAGAGTATGACTAAAATACTGTTTAACATATCTTATCCGACCGTTCAGGTCAGATCCTCGGAAGGGGAAGTTGATTAATTTGTGCGAAATACACATTGAAAGCCGGCTCGAAGAGAGTGAACCGACATTTTCAGTGGCTAGTATAGCGTAAGGTACTGTAAAGTCGCCAGAGGGTTAAATTTTTGCTTCATTTCGCTTTAGTTCTGCCTTTTATTGCTACGCTTCAGGCGGCAGGCAAACGCCGATCCCACCAATTCCGCAATAACCATACGGGTTTTTATGCAGATATTGCTGGTGGTCATCTTCGGCATAATAAAACGGTGTCGCGTTGGCGATCTCGGTGGTTATTTGACGATCGTCATCGGCGGCAAGCATCGCGGCCTGAAAACGTTCCAGACTGGCGCGGGCGGCAGCATCCTGTTCTGGTGTTAGCGGATAAATCGCGGAACGATACTGCGTGCCATGGTCATTGCCCTGACGCATCCCTTGTGCGGGATCGTGATTCTCCCAAAATACTTGTAACAGTTGTTCGTAGCTGATCACTGACGGATCGTAAACCACGCGTACCGCTTCGGCGTGGCCGGTATCACCAGAACACACTTCCCGATAAGTCGGGTTTGGCGTGTAACCGCCGGTATAACCTGCGGCGGTGCTGTAAACACCGGGAAGTTGCCAGAAAAGGCGTTCCACGCCCCAGAAACAGCCCATAGCAAAAATGGCGATTTCCATTCCGTCAGGCACATTTGTCATTGAGTGACCATTGACTGCATTCAGCGTGGCTACGGGCATCGGGGTATTACGTCCAGGAAGGGCATCGGCGGGGGAAACCAGATGCTTTTTATCAAATAAACTCATGGTATCGCTCTCCCGAAAATCGGTCTTTGGGGTTTAGGTTGTAACAAGAGACGTATTTGCACACAATAACTCTCGTGAATGTGTATAAAGTAAAACATAAGAAATATTTTGGATTTAGTCTGCTTTTAAATCCATATTGCTGGTTTTTTGTTAAGCCGTTTAACGGGGTTCCAGGGGCAGGAACAAAGGATATTCAGGAGAAAATGTGCGCTATATCCGACAGTTATGTTGTGTAAGCTTACTCTGTTTTGGTGGTTCTGCTATCGCCGCGAACGTCCGTCTACAGGTCGAAGGGTTATCAGGGCAGCTGGAAAAAAATGTTCGTGCACAGCTTTCTACGATTGAAAGTGATGAAGTGACGCCAGACCGGCGATTTCGCGCGCGTGTCGATGATGCCATCCGCGAAGGCCTGAAGGCGCTGGGCTATTACCAGCCGACCATTGAATTTGATCTTCGCCCACCGCCAAAGAAAGGGCGACAGGTTTTGATCGCCAAAGTCACGCCCGGCGTGCCCGTTTTGATTGGCGGCACCGATGTTGTGCTGCGCGGTGGAGCACGGACCGATAAAGACTATTTGAAGTTGCTCGATACTCGCCCGGCTATAGGCACGGTGCTGAATCAGGGCGACTACGAAAATTTCAAAAAGTCCTTAACCAGCATCGCGTTGCGCAAAGGCTATTTCGATAGTGAATTTACCAAAGCCCAGTTGGGTATTGCACTTGGCTTGCATAAAGCCTACTGGGATATTGATTACAACAGTGGCGAACGCTACCGCTTTGGGCATGTGACCTTTGAAGGCTCACAGATCCGCGATGAGTATCTGCAAAACCTTGTTCCGTTTAAAGAAGGTGATGAATACGAGTCAAAAGACCTTGCAGAGCTGAACCGCCGTCTCTCCGCCACTGGTTGGTTTAACTCGGTGGTGGTTGCACCGCAGTTTGATAAAGCGCGAGAAACAAAAGTATTGCCACTTACCGGCGTCGTTTCGCCGCGCACGGAAAACACGATTGAAACCGGGGTCGGGTACTCCACAGACGTAGGTCCACGTGTCAAAGCCACGTGGAAAAAGCCGTGGATGAACTCTTACGGTCACAGCCTGACCACCAGCACAAGTATCTCTGCACCGGAACAAACCCTCGATTTTAGCTATAAAATGCCGCTGCTTAAGAACCCGCTGGAACAATATTATCTGGTACAGGGCGGTTTTAAGCGCACTGACCTGAACGATACCGAGTCTGACTCCACTACGCTGGTGGCTTCTCGCTACTGGGATCTCTCCAGCGGCTGGCAGCGTGCCATTAACCTGCGCTGGAGTCTCGACCACTTTACCCAGGGTGAAATTACCAACACCACGATGCTGTTTTATCCTGGGGTGATGATTAGCCGCACGCGTTCTCGTGGTGGCCTGATGCCAACCTGGGGCGACTCGCAACGCTACTCTATCGACTACTCCAACACGGCCTGGGGTTCAGATGTCGATTTCTCCGTTTTCCAGGCGCAGAACGTCTGGATCCGCACACTGTACGATCGCCATCGTTTTGTTACACGCGGCACGCTGGGCTGGATTGAAACCGGTGATTTCGACAAAGTACCGCCGGATCTGCGTTTCTTTGCCGGGGGCGACCGTAGCATTCGTGGCTATAAATACAAATCTATCGCCCCGAAATACGCCAATGGTGACCTGAAAGGGGCATCGAAACTGATAACCGGATCGCTGGAGTACCAGTACAACGTGACCGGAAAATGGTGGGGGGCGGTGTTTGTTGATAGCGGCGAAGCGGTAAGCGATATTCGCCGCAGTGACTTTAAAACCGGCACCGGGGTTGGTGTGCGCTGGGAATCACCAGTCGGGCCGATCAAGCTCGATTTCGCCGTTCCGGTCGCTGACAAAGACGAGCATGGTTTACAGTTTTACATCGGTCTGGGGCCAGAATTATGAGTTTATGGAAAAAAATCAGCCTCGGCGTGGTTGTCGTCCTCTTATTATTGCTGGGGGCGGTGGCATTTCTGGTGGGCACTACCAGTGGTTTGCATCTGGTATTTAAAGCGGCAGATCGCTGGGTGCCAGGGCTGGACATCGGTAAGGTGACTGGCGGCTGGCGCGATCTCACCTTGTCTGATGTTCGTTATGAGCAGCCAGGCGTAGCGGTAAAAGCAGGCAATCTGCATCTGGCAGTCGGGCTGGAGTGCCTGTGGGACAGCAGTGTTTGCATTAACGATTTGGCGCTGAAGGATATTCAGGTCAACATCGACAGCAAAAAAATGCCCCCTTCAGAGCAGGTTGAAGAAGAGGAAGACAGCGGCCCGCTGGATCTCTCCACGCCGTATCCCATTACCCTGACGCGGGTGGCGCTGGATAACGTCAATATCAAAATTGATGATACTACGGTGTCGGTGATGGACTTCACCTCCGGTCTGAACTGGCAGGAGAAAACCCTGACCCTGAAACCGACATCGCTGAAAGGCCTGCTAATTGCCCTGCCGAAAGTGGCGGAAGTGGCGCAGGAAGAAGTGGTCGAACCGAAGATTGAAAATCCGCAGCCGGATGAAAAACCGCTCGGCGAAACGCTCAAAGATCTCTTTTCTCGCCCGGTATTGCCGGAAATGACCGACGTGCATTTGCCGCTCAATCTGAACATTGAAGAGTTTAAGGGCGAGCAATTGCGCGTGACGGGCGATACGGACATTACCGTGCGCACCATGCTGCTGAAAGTGAGCAGTATCGACGGCAATACCAAACTGGACGCGCTGGATATTGATTCCAACCAGGGGATCGTTAACGCCAGCGGTACGGCGCAGCTGTCCGGTAACTGGCCGGTGGATATCACCCTCAACAGCACACTGAACGTGGAGCCGTTGAAGGGTGAAAAAGTGAAGCTGAAAGTAGGCGGTGCGCTGCGCGAACAACTGGAGATTGGCGTTAACCTTTCCGGTCCGGTTGATATGGATCTGCGTGCCCAGACGCGGCTGGCGGAGGCTGGACTGCCGCTTAACGTCGAAGTGAACAGCAAACAGCTTTACTGGCCGTTTACCGGCGAGAAGCAGTATCAGGCGGACGATCTGAAACTGAAACTCACCGGCAAAATGACCGATTACACGCTCTCTATGCGCACGGCAGTGAAGGGACAGGAGATCCCGCCAGCCACCATTACCCTCGACGCGAAAGGTAATGAACAGCAGGTGAATCTCGACAAACTCACCGTCGCGGCGCTGGAAGGGAAAACTGAGTTGAAAGCGTTGCTCGACTGGCAGCAGGCAATTAGCTGGCGTGGTGAGTTAACGCTTAACGGCATTAACACCGCGAAAGAGTTTCCGGACTGGCCGTCGAAACTCAATGGTTTGATCAAAACGCGCGGCAGCCTGTACGGCGGCACATGGCAGATGGAGGTGCCGGAGCTGAAGCTGACCGGTAACGTTAAACAGAACAAAGTGAACGTTGAAGGTACGCTGAAAGGCAACAGTTATATGCAGTGGATGATCCCTGGTCTGCATCTGGAACTGGGATCAAACAGTGCCGAAGTGAAAGGCGAACTGGGAGTAAAAGATCTCAATCTTGATGCCACGATCAACGCGCCAGGTCTGGATAACGCGCTGCCAGGACTGGGCGGTACAGCGAAAGGGTTGGTGAAGGTTCGCGGTACGGTGGAAGCACCGCAGTTGCTGGCGGATATCACCGCGCGCAGCCTGCGCTGGCAGGAACTCTCCGTGGCGCAGGTTCGCGTGGAAGGCGATATAAAATCCACCGATCAGATTGCGGGTAAACTCAACGTGCGCGTTGAGCAAATTTCGCAGCCGGATGTGAATATCAACCTCGTCACCCTGAATGCGAAAGGCAGCGAAAAGCAGCACGAGCTACAACTGCGGATTCAGGGTGAGCCGGTTTCCGGACAGCTCAATCTGGCGGGTAGCTTTGATCGTAAAGAAGAACGCTGGAAGGGAACACTTAGTAATACCCGCTTCCAGACGCCAGTCGGGCCGTGGGCGCTGACCCGCGATATTGCGCTGGATTACCGCAATCAGGAGCAAAAAATCAGCATCGGGCCGCACTGCTGGCTTAACCCGAACGCGGAACTGTGCGTGCCGCAAACCATTGATGCCGGGGCTGAAGGGCGTGCGGTGGTGAATCTCAATCGTTTCGACCTGGCCATGCTGAAACCGTTTATGCCGGAAACGACTCAGGCAAGCGGTATCTTCACGGGGAAAGCGGACGTTGCCTGGGACACCACCAAAGAGGGGCTGCCACAGGGCAGCATCACCCTTTCCGGGCGTAACGTGCAGGTGACGCAAACCGTCAACGATGCGGCGCTGCCGGTGGCGTTTCAGACGCTGAATCTGACGGCGGAGTTGCGCAACAACCGCGCCGAACTGGGCTGGACCATCCGCCTGACTAATAATGGTCAGTTCGATGGACAGGTGCAGGTGACTGATCCGCAAGGCCGCCGCAATCTTGGTGGCAACGTGAATATTCGCAACTTTAACCTCGCGATGGTAAACCCCATCTTTACCCGTGGGGAAAAAGCGGCGGGGATGGTGAGTGCTAATTTACGTCTGGGCGGTGATGTACAAAGCCCGCAGCTTTTTGGTCAGCTCCAGGTTACGGGTGTGGATATCGATGGCAACTTTATGCCGTTTGATATGCAGCCGAGCCAGCTTGCGGTCAACTTTAACGGTATGCGCTCGACGCTTGCGGGCACCGTGCGAACCCAGCAAGGTGACATTTACCTGAACGGGGATACAGACTGGAGTCAGATTGAAAACTGGCGCGCGCGGGTAACGGCAAAAGGCAGTAAGGTGCGGATCACCGTACCGCCGATGGTGCGCATGGATGTGTCGCCAGATGTCGTATTCGAAGCCACACCAAGCCTGTTTACCCTTGATGGTCGCGTTGACGTACCGTGGGCGCGCATTGTGGTGCATGATTTGCCAGAAAGTGCGGTGGGCGTCTCCAGCGATGTCGTGATGCTCAACGATAATCTGCAACCGGAGGAGGCGAAAACTGCGTCGATTCCGATTAACAGCAACCTGATTGTCCACGTCGGCAACAACGTGCGCATTGATGCCTTTGGTCTGAAAGCGCGGCTGACGGGCGATCTCAATGTCGTACAGGACAAACAGGGGCTGGGGCTGAACGGACAGATCAACATACCGGAAGGGCGCTTCCATGCCTATGGTCAGGATCTGATCGTTCGCAAAGGCGAGTTGCTGTTCTCTGGTCCACCGGATCAACCGTATCTTAATATCGAAGCAATTCGTAACCCGGATGCTACAGAAGATGACGTAATCGCCGGTGTTCGCGTCACTGGACTGGCGGATGAACCGAAAGCGGAGATTTTCTCTGACCCGGCGATGTCGCAACAGGCTGCGTTGTCTTACTTGTTGCGTGGACAAGGGCTGGAGAGCGATCAGAGCGACAGTGCGGCGATGACCTCGATGCTGATTGGTCTGGGGGTTGCACAAAGTGGTCAGATTGTGGGTAAAATCGGCGAGACATTTGGCGTAAGTAATTTAGCTCTCGACACCGAGGGTGTAGGCGACTCCTCCCAGGTGGTGGTCAGCGGCTATGTACTACCAGGTCTACAAGTGAAATACGGCGTGGGGATATTTGACTCTATAGCAACACTCACGTTACGTTATCGCCTGATGCCAAAGCTATATCTGGAAGCCGTGTCTGGTGTAGATCAGGCACTGGATTTGCTCTATCAGTTCGAGTTTTAGCGATGCGAATATTTGTCTACGGCAGTTTACGTCACAAACAAGGCAACAGCCACTGGATGACCAATGCCCAGTTGCTGGGCGATTTCAGTATCGATAACTACCAGTTGTATAGCCTGGGCCACTATCCAGGCGCAGTTCCGGGAAACGGAACGGTACACGGTGAAGTTTATCGTATTGACAACGCCACGCTGGCCGAACTTGATGCCTTGCGCACCAGGGGCGGTGAATACGCGCGCCAGTTGATTCAGACGCCGTACGGGAGTGCATGGATGTACGTTTATCAACGACCCGTCGATGGATTAACGCTGATTGAAAGCGGCGACTGGTTAGACAGGGATAAGTCATAATATAAACACGCCACCTTCGGGTGGCACGAAAACTGCTGTAATGCAATGAAAAATAATGGATTATTTTTCGCGTTGTCCACATATTGCCATAGTGATCTAATGCTCGCATCGTGAGGTGCGGGCTGTTTTAGGGCGTTTATTACTGTCTTTTTTATTAAAGGAGCTCAGGTAATGTATACCTATAAAATGATTCAGGTGCCGCCGAATATTTCTGTAAAGGCAAAAGATAATAAAGCGGGGGTAGCTGCTGCATATCTTCAGAATGTTGTTAATGAACAGGCGGCGGATGGCTGGGAATTTCAACGGGTTGATACGATTGGTATAGAAGAGCAGCCGGGGTGTTTCGGTGGCGGAAAGGCGCAGTTTTTTCAATACTATGTGATTACTTTTAGAAAAAAAGTATCAGATGCTTAAATGGCTTAGTATACGTCTGATTCTTTATTATCGTGCTCATGCGCCAGCCAGCATTCGTAACAGATGTCGTTATACTCCAAGCTGTTCGGCTTACACTTTGGTGTCAATAAGGCGCTATGGCTTTTTTGAAGGCTGGCGATTAGGATTGAGCCGGATTTATCGCTGTCGTCCGCCTAATGGTGGTGCAGATTACCCTCCTCATATTTGTAAATGTCGCAAATCGTGAGCGCGTAAGAAAAAGAAAACCCGCAGTTTTACGCTGCGGGTTTCTGCTTTGGGATGTGTATAGGGTGCCTTATCGGCCTTACCCTGGCAACCGATTGACGGGGAAGTTGCCTTCCCCGTCGCGGTTTTCTTACTGTCTACATTGTAAGAACGCCGCAAACTCCGCTCCCCAGAAGCTCATCCGTATCTCACACAGTGAACCGTGTAGCATCCAGATGATGAGGATTGCCGTTACGCAGAACGTAATGGCCGTAAGCGATTTTTGCGACATAGCGCTTGCTCCTTTTTCGGGGAGGCGCTAACCTACGACTTGCGAAGGTTGTATGGCTAGGGCCTCGGGTTAACGTTAAAGTTGACTCGGGGCCTTTCCACATTCGGCCTTCGGGTATTCCCTCCAGCCATCAGCCGAAAGGCACCCGCGCGAATTCTAGCCTGGTTTTTTCCCTTGTTTCAATCCGTTGAGACTTATCAGCCTTCTGATGTAAAATTCCCGACCGCAGACATTATTCAGTCACGCATTTGATACATGCTTCCGCCGGCGTTCGCGCCGGTTTTTTTCGTCCTGTTGCTGCATAGATCGTCATGCGCGATCGAGGCGCGGTATTGATCCTTTTTTCAGTTTAATTTTGACTCTCAATTTTACGCAGGCCGCGCCGCGTCTGACTTCGCTGTTTGATGGTTGTTTGATGCGATCCTTTCGTGATCGTTTTTTTGTCTCGCGTAAAGTATGAAAACTCTTTTAATATCATGCGGTTTCATTGCTCCTGCCATTTATGAGATCGTAAAAAACTCGCTGAAAACTGCAAAAAATTTCAAAGCGTGAAATTTCAGATCTTCGCTTTTCCCTCAGTCGCTGCGCGGGCTGGCGGTCATTTTTGCACGGCAGAAAACTGAAAAAGTGTTTCGACACAAAACCCGCGGGTTGGAGGGGGTAGCGCGGTTTACGTCACCTCACGCTTTACGTCACACCGTTTACGCGGTGTGCGCATACAGCGCCAGAATGGCGCGCAGAACGCATTAATCAGGTGGCAGATATGAAAACGCACGGCCGAAGCCGTGCGTTGTGTGATGGGCGTTTATGTGGCTTTTATGTCCAGGTGATCAGGCGATAAGGTCGCCGTATTTTTCGCGCAGGCTCGTAGCCTGCAGGGCATCTGCGGCAAGTTCGCCGCTGTTCATTGGTGCGCCAGTGTTGCTGTGGGTGTGGTTTGCTGTGTGCGTGGCCAGCAATTGAATCAGATCCAGAATATCAATCAACAACGTCAGCAGATTAAGTTCGGATTTTTCCCGTGAGCCACCGCGACCAATAAATACTGTCGGGGCTGTAAACTTCAGACCGCCGTCCGCCCGGCATATTCTGCGGCCTCCCACGTTTTCAGTCAGGTCCTGCTCAATCGTGGATATTGCTCCTTTGAGTTTAGTCAGCAAATCCTGCGCTACCATCTGGATATGCTCGCTGGCTGCGATCGCGTAATGGCCGGTAGTAAGGTGCTCTATTTGTCCTGCCGCCAGCTTGCTGGTTCCCAGAACACTGGTTATGTCGTTTGCCCGTACTGTGGTTGTTCTGGTTGTTGTGGTGCGCTCTTCTGCATCACTGTTGATTGTGCGGGTGGCTGACTGCTCCCTGATTTGCTGGTCTGTTTCTCTGTGCCAGCTTCCGTCAGTCGTGACGCGCTGAAACACTTCTGCGCGCTGTTGCTGCAGTTGTTCGCCGGGCTTTACATCAGGCAGGTTATGGCCAGCGGGTAAGATTTGCCTGATAACAGGTTTATCCGGGCGCCCTTCAATGTTAGATATTTCCACGATGGTGCCTGCCGGCGGGTAGGCAAAACATCCCGCCTCGCTACCAGCCATCGGGACGGGGAGTGGGACTGCCGGGTAAACAGGCGTATCGCTTTTATCGTTGCCGTCCTCATCGAGCAGTTGCACGTCCACGGCGTAGCGTGGACGGAAGCTGTCGGCCACATCGCCCAGGGTGGCGGATTCCGTTGGTGCAATGACGCGCGCCAGCCTGGTGTGTAGTGTGCCGCTGGCCAGTTCCGGGAACTGTGTTTCCATCTGTCTGCGTAATGGTGATTTGGAGACAGGGCTGCCCGTGACGGTAAGGCGCTCCCACGTCAGAGTCATTTTCTCGTTGTTGAGGGCTACGCGGGTAATACGCCCGGCGGGAAGATTCACGCCCGGTCGCACAGTTTCCATGAACATGATGTCGATGCTGTTTCCGCCGCTTTGCCCGAGAGCGTACTGTTGCGGAATATCCGGCATCGTAATACTGGCAAATCGTGAATCAGCGGCGCTTCCCACAAATACAGAACCGTCCGGCATTGGGTGCCAGACGTAATCGCTGATACTGAATGCGCGCCCCAGCTGGCTGAGTAGCTGCGTTCCGCTGCCGCTGTGGGTGATGTAGGGGGTTGGTGTGTTGACATAATCCGCGTCCGGGGTGATAAAAACGATGCCGCTTTGTCGTCCCAGATTATCTAACACCTCCCGCAACGTCGGGTGTTGCATGGAGCAGGGGAAATCAAAATCCAGCACAGCAGCTGCTTCACGGATAAAAAGGCGGCGCGAACCATTTTCGGCGGGTTGGTCGCGTTCAACGTAGCCGGAGAAATAGCGCCAGACTTCACCGTCACGGCCGAGATCAATTTGTACCATTGCGCCGGCAAGGCTTTTTTCTGGTGACAGATTATTAACAGAAATGAAGCCACGACCGGCAGCATTCAGGGTAAGAACAAGGTTTATATCGGCAATTTCCACCCGTTCGCCATTAATCATGCAGCGTTGTATCAATTTCATGTTTTCCCTTCCTCTTTCACGCTCCCGATACCAACAGCATCCAGACCAGAGCCAACGGCATCATTGATTTTTTTCCAGAACGAACTTTGCGTATTCATGCCTTTGTCTGGTGCCTGTTCGCTACCGTTCTGGGTCTGCTGTCTGGCGATGGTTTTCTGCGAACCGCTACGTGCAGACGCTTTCTCTGGCACGCTTAATTTTTCCCTGAGAGTAAAGGTGACCTGCCAGTGCATTTTTCCCTGTTGTTCCGTGGCATCAATGCCACCAGAAAATACCCCCTGTCGCATATTGATTGCCTTCGCGGTAGCGTTAGCAATGCGATATGTTTTTTTCGCGCCATTGCTTTCTGTTGCCTCCGCAAGCTGAAAAATACGGGTCAGAATAGCTTCATCGTTAAAATCAATAACCCCCGACACGCGCAGCTCTTTAGCCTTGCTTCCCTGCTGGGCGCTCGTGGTGCTGGTTGACTGTCCGGACATATCTTTGTCCGGTAGTTGCATGGTGGCGCTGACGGTGATGTTGCGCAGCAGAATGGCTTCCCCGTCAAGCGCAAGGACAATCATCTGGGTCATGTAGTGCCTCCCTTAGTGATGAGAGATCATCGCCGACGAACAGCATCACAGCTGTAAAAACCCACTCAGGGTGTGGGATGTTTTTTTGTATCAGCACTGCGGCCTGGCTGAGGGCTCCCTTGTAGCAAAAGCGCCACACCGGGCAAAATTTTTGCCGGAGTGCAGCCTGCTGATCAGCGATTTCCTGTAGAGCTTTATCTCTCGCATTCATGAACTGATGCAGTGATGATGACAGTGTTTCCGGTGATGTGGCGGCAGGAGTGGCTGCCTGTGCAATGGTTGCCGCCAGCGACATGCTGCGAGTGGTCTGTGTCGACAGCATTATCGGTTCCGGAAGTGATGTTGCCGGTCTGGCGGGGATTTGCATTCTGCTGATGGCCAGTGAAAGCTGGCTGGAGATCATGCGGGACATTCGTCCCACCTCCGGCAACGGAAATGCGCCTGAAAATTGCCTGGCGAGTGATAAAAACTCGCCAGCAGAAGGAGCGCAAAATAACAGCGCCACAATGTCCTTTTCTGTGTTTTCTTTCAGATAGGGTAAAAGTGCAGATACAGCATTTTCGGGGCTGAGATAACGCCCCGATGGTTTGATGTTTCCGGTATTTTCTGACCATGGATGCAGGCAAACCACAGAGCATTTAATGTTCATGGCTGACGGGCGCAGAATTGCCTTTTCCCATTTCATTCTGACTCTCCAGCCTGAAAAGCGCGGATGTCGGCAAGATTATTAAGGCTATCCAGCACGTCCTTCATCTGTCGCTGACGGCGATAAATCTCGTCATTGCGATCGACCTGTGCCTGCGCCATTGCTGTCGCCAGTTCTTCCAGTTCCGGCATTGACAGTTTCACCTGTTGATTATCGGCGTCACCCCACGCCATAACGTCCCGCGTCGTGTCAGATTTCGCCGCCATTACTACCGGATAAAGACGGGCCATTGAGTCGGGGCCAGCGTTCCAGGTGCGACCGTTCCATTCGAACGTGAACGGCTGCGCTTCCCGTTCTGTACGCCACGCCTCGATTTCCCGCTTTTTGGCATCTTTTGTCGCAGCGATAAGTTCCGGCGTGACGGTGAACGGGGCGATTTCGCCCCATTTGCCGCTTTGCAGCTCTTCCCAGATGTGCTGGCCTGTTGTTGCCGTGTCTTCTGGTGTGGCAGTGTACGGAATGGCTTCTTCCATCCCTTCAAAAAGCACCCCGCAGTCAATTGCACCGGACTCGGTGTAGCGGGGACTGGTGATTTTTTTAATTTGCATCATGAAACCCTCACAAACAAAGAAACCAGCCCCCGATTATAAAACGTGACATCCGGGCCTCCTGATAAAGCGAGATATGTGCCAGGCAGGGTACCTCCGTAGACAAATGACCTGGCAGCGGCACTAAATCCTGAACCGCGATACTCAGCTTCGAAGACCACCTGCCGGAGTCTTGATCCCGGCACAAATTGTGTGCGAAGTAATGTGACATCACTGCTGCCGCTATCTGGCAGGTATGCGGCAAGAACCAGGCTACCCGGTTGCGGAGCACGCTGTGATGTGGTGTCTCCTGCACATAACAGTTGTCTCAGTCTGTCGCGTGACCAGAATAACCGCGACCATGCTTCTGGTAGTCTCGCCGGAGACATTGATTTTGAAACCAGCACCTGATATTTAGCCGGGCCCTCACCAGCCTGGCCAGTGTATTCGGCATCGCCATGAAAGGTTATACACCGACCATCGCTTTCGGTGCTGTTAGTGTGCATTCCACTTCGTATTTCTATATCTACAAGCCCCCTGAAATAGGGTTGCCCCCCGTCATACGCAATGATGGGCTTATACGAACTACCAGACCCACCATACTGCGTTACCGCATAACGCCCTGGTGTGACCTCAAATACCCATTTAAGAAATTCGGCGGGGCCATTTTGCGCGCTGAAATACACGACTTCCGACGAAGAGAATAAATGCCCGTATCCGAATGCACCGGGTAACGCCAGACGGCCTGCGGTGCGGTCGTAGATATCGCTCTGAACATCAAGCAAAGCAGCACCTTTCAACCCCAGATTGTCTCGGGATTCCTGTTGCGCCTCTTCCCCCTCTGCTGCAATTTCTGACAGTCGGTTAGGAGCTTTCAGCATTGATTTCAGCTCGGGGGTAATATCCACCTGCCAGCTCTGTGGAGGAACGGTAATTTGCGCAGCCTGAGCAATGCCGCTGTATATAATCGTGAAATTACGAATAAGTGACTCGCCAGTATGTTTCTGGCGAACAGGGGTTTTTATTACGCCGCACAGTGTTCTGCTGGCCTGATGGATGAGGCAAATCCAGTCATAGCTGAATGCACAGCCATCAGGAACAACTGCGCTACACACAATATTGTTCGGGTTTAACTGGCCATAGGTCAGTTCATTCACAGCATATGTGATTTTTTCTTCCGGAACGGTATTATCTTCGCGCGTTGGTTCCCGCTCCATCAGAGCAAAAATAATAGCGTCAGGGCGTGCAGGTAAATTACTGGCTGCGCATTCAGCAACCCACTTTTCAAATGCTTTCGTCAACAGTGCGCTCATTGCTTCTTAATTCTCGCTAATGTTCTGCGGTAATTCTGGCCATACAATCGCGGCATACGATGCTTTATCTGTAACCTGGCTGAAAGTCATCTGCTGTAGTGCTTTTGCATAAATACGGCATGCTTTCAGTTTTTCCCTGTCTTCGTCACTGATTAATCCCAGCAGCAGGTCTTTTTCCCATTCGCTGGTCATGATGCTGGCCTGTTGTAACAGGGCATCACGCTCATCTTCCGCTTTAAGTTTGTAGTCAAAAACAAATGCATCATTGCGGTAGAACCAGTAACCCGACGCCTCAATGCGACGATTGGCGGTAATATCCGGTAGCTCAATCACGCTTTTATTTTCCGGGCAGATTGAGGTGATGTCTTTTCCAACCCAGACCACTTCGCCAGTTTCAACATAAATAACTTTCAGAGTGTCTGGCTGAAATTTTTCCTGGGCTTCGTGCCATTCCTGACCATCATCAGAGAACAGCCACAATAAAAATTTATGCTGTCGCGCCAGCTGGTATTGCTCAATTGTTTTAGGGTTTTGTACCGTAAGATTTTTTAAGTGCATCATAATTACAAACTCGCTACATTCCGCCAGACGCCATTAATCAGAACCTGCACCGGGCGGGCATTGGCCCAGTCCATACTTTCACCACCATCAAGACCGCTGATAAGGTGACCTGATGGTGCGTTCCCGCCACGCCCAATACCAATGGCACTGCCCAGACGCACATCCTGTACACCGCCTGTTTTGGTCTGATAGCGGGCATCAAAGTTTCCGTAGTTTGATGGAACCATCTGCCCGTTTACAGCGAATGTTATACTGTTATCCGTATTTCTCTGGCTGTAAAAATGCCAGCCGGAATCATCACCAAGCTCTGCAACTACAGGTCGGGATGAATTACCCCATAAATTAAACGCTGCGTTTTTCGTGGAGTTGTTGGCGCTGGATAACGTGAATTTTTTAGCATTTCCGGCCTGAATATTTTTTAACGCTATTGCCACACCATTCTGGAAACGAAATACATGCTGTCCATTCGCATAAACATCCAGAATGCCGTCGCCATTCTGTTTCAGCCCGGTATCGTTATCCCCGAAAGCAATTGAGTTTCCACCCAGCGCGTTCTGAACGCCGATACCCAGCGCACCATTGACCTGAGAACCGCCGCCAACGGACACTTTATGCGACATGGATATCTCACCCGTCCGCAGGTTAATGGTGAACGGACGGAGAGGACCAATATCACCACTCTCGCCCTGACCTTCACTGGTAGGGATAAGATGAAGACACTCTTCCGAACGACGAAAAATCAGGCCAAAGGCTTCGTTGAAAATCCTCAGCGCATTAACACCACGGATTTTTAGTTCCCCGGTCATGGTGTCGCCGTCGCGCTCAACAGCGCCTTTTGCCTTATCCATTGCGGCTTTTACTGCTTTTGATGTGGCGGCGCGGTCTTCTGCGTCGCTGTCGGTGGAGTTGCTGTACTGCGCAAAGCCTTTCTCCTTCAGTGTTGCGTCCGGATGATGGCGGGATTTTTCGTGCTCTGCCAGTGCATTGCTTTGTTCCTCGTCGGGTGTCTCCGGGCGCAGGTCCTGTGGGCCATCTGCTGTCATTTTTGCAAGTGGCGCGACAAAGTGTCGGAAGCCGTTACCGTCTGTATAGGACGCATGTTCCTGGCGGGCGCAGAACGTAAAAACGGTATTCCATTCGCCGGTAACAAATCCCTGCCAGCTTGCATCAATCCAGAGGGTATCCCCGACCGCAGCCGGCAGGCTGTAAGGTTCGCGCAGACTGACGCGCAGACCTCCCACATAGCCCACGCCGGCGGCAACAGTGGCGGTACCGTCCTGATAGCTGACCTGAAAACCATCCCCCAGAAAAGCGGCTTCACCATAGTGATCAAATGCCAGCAGTCGGCGGGCTTCATCCATTCCGGTCAGGCGTGCAGTGAAATCAATCTGCCAGACATCAGCACTGACATCGATATGCATCGCTGCGGCCGCGCCGTCAAACTCCATGGAAAACGTGCGGATCAGGTTGTTTCCCTGCACGCCGTTTGCTGTTTTAATTTTTTGCTGGCGAGGCGTGTGTGCAATCATGCAGAGCACGCCGCTTTCTTCGTTCAGCAGGCCGATCCAGTTGTATTCGAAGTCACCGACTGTCGTGTCCAGAATGATGGAAAACGCGGTCGCATTCGGTGACAGGAGGCCGTACTGGGTGACCGGCGCACGATACTGAATCCTTGATTTGTCAGGGAGCGTTTCGTCGCGGGGGATCTCCGCAGACTCATCCTGTTCCGGAATATATGCAAAAACAAATGTATCCGGGCGCGCGGGTTTTCCACTGATGATTTGATTTGCGCACCAGTGTTCGTACTGTTCAGTAATAATCGTGCTCATGCTTCATCTGCCTGTAATGTGTAATGTTCCACGGACAGGCCGTAATGTCCTGCCTGTAGCGAAGCGGTTAACCAGATGGTGTCCTTTCTCACCGTTGCTTCTGCTGTGTGATACCTGTAATGGCCATCAAATGTGCCGGCTGTCAGCCGGGCAGTGGTTGTATTGATTACCTGAAAGAAATAGCGCCTGCAGGTACGACCATACTGGCGCACGAGCTGCATCATCAGCGCGTTGTTTTCACTTAACTGGGTGTCATTAATGCGCAGTAAAATAACGTCCCAGTCATGCTGCAGTTGCCGTTCCAGTGTTTTAACGTCTCCCACGCCAAGACGCTTAAAGATGCGTTCGAAGCCGGCGCGTTCGCCAGAGTCCTGAGCGTTAATAAACGCGTGTTTCACTCTTAAGCGAAATAACGAAACCGGCTCACCTTTAAATCGGGTGATATTGCGCTGATAAGCCAGCAGGTTAAGTAAAGGCTCTGCGCAGGTGTCGACATCAATCTGCTGTAGTGGCCACGTCAGCCAGCTGTATACCTTTTCCCAGTAGCGATGCGATGAATGTGCCAGCGTTAACGGCTCGCCTTTATTCATCCAGGTGGGGAGCGGGAATTCAGGGATCTCCGGAAGTTTCACGCGCTCACCTCCACAGTAAGGGATTCCAGACGAGGAACAGCCAGATCACTGAGAATATCCGGAAGAGAAAATGTAACCGACTCCACTTGTGGAAATACCTGGTGGATCTCTTCGCCCAGTCTGGACATGCTGAAACGGCTGTACGGCCATGTTTTCTGAACGTCATAATCGCTGTTTTCGCGAAATGCGCAGCGAACCAGGTTTTCCACATTGCGCAATAACATCTGAATTTCCTCATCGCTGAGGTTCAGTGTTGCATACAGCCAGAGAGTCACGGTCAGGGTGTGGCGCGTTTCAGGCATGGAAAAACAGCGCAGATCATCACCGTGTCCGTGATGACCTTCATCGTTAATGAATGCGTTTACTGCATCAACGAACGGTTCGGATGCGATGCCGGTATCCAGCAGAATGTAAGCATTTGCTGTGCCGGGGCCGCGTGGTGCGTCATGCAGAAAATAGATGCGGTCGGCACTGATGCCGGCAACGCCGGCAATTAATCCCCGGTAAACTGCATCGGTGTGATAAGCGCCGGCAAGATTAAACTGATTGCGAACACGATCACGCAGCTCGTCATCGCTTTCTTCGTTGGCTCCCGGTGTGGTCAGCCAGTTTTCATCGTTCTCAACACCGGCAATACCATCAATCGCCACCGGAAGGATGCGGTAATATCCCGGCGCAAGGTTAAAGCCGGCTCCGGCCTGTTCCGCAGAAACATCGATGTTCATGCTGAGTGTTCCTGCCGGAATAACGGTATCCCTGACAACGGTCAGCGTATAAATCACGCCGTTAATGCGTTCTGTCTGAATCTGCGTACCGGCCGGCACGGTAACTGTGCGATCAATGTCGTCTTTTGTGAAACGGATCACGCCGGCTGCGTGCGTGGCGGCCTTGCGTTGCAGGTTTACCGCCCAGGCAAAAACATCAACGAATACACCGCTGGCATCGGCCAGAAACAGGTTTTTCATCACCACATTAACCAGCGCATCTTTCAGCCACATCACGGGTTTTGTGGTGATGGCTGTAATCAGTCGCCAGAACGGCGACATGCGGGATGTGTTGGTGATAAGCCCTTCGTCTTTGACAATGGCTTCAAATTCAGCGCGTGCCTGTTCTTCGGTTACCGGCATGCCGTTATCAGCCAGAATGCGCTCGTAATCTGCGGTAGGTTTGCCGTTAATCATCAAGAGATACCGTAAAAGTCAGGGGATCAAAAAAATCTTCGGTGTGGGCGCTAATCAGCAGGCGACCAGAAAGCGGGGTTTCTTCTGTCACACTGACCGTGCCGGGTGTGATGCGCTCATCATCTTCAATCAGCAGCGTCATCTGCATCATGATGTCGGCACGAAGCGTCGGGCTTTTTTCAGCCAGCAGGCGCGTTGCCAGTCCACTCTCAATGATGGCGTGCTGGCAGTCCTGGGCAATACTTTCTCTGTTGTTGCATAACACCGGCTCACTGGCGCTGTTCAGCGTGAGATTGCGACCGGTGATGAGCAAATCAATGTAAAGCGGTTTATCAGTATGCATGTAGCTCCATCCACTCGTTGAGACGGGCAGGGGAGGGATCCTGTACGTTAACGTTGACTACACGACGGGAGTTGTCGATTGTGGTCTGGTTTTCGCTGTTGCTCTGCATCTCTGCCGCAATGCCACCCGGCCCCGCGCTGATGGCTTTACCGCCGGTTAATACGGAGCCTTCGCCACTTCCTGTGCTTTCTGATGTGCCGATGTTAACGCCGGGGATCATGTTGAGTTTGTCCACAATCCAGCCCCATGAATCACTGAAGGACTGTTTCACCAGTTCCCAGAGGTTGCTGAAAATAGCCAGGATCCCGGAAGCCAGATTTTTCAGTGAATCCAGAGGGTGAGTAATATCCAGGCTGTTCCAGATATCCTTATACCCCTGCAGAATAATGAGCAGGGCCTGCCACACTTTTGATAACAGTCCGAGCATGATTTCAGTTGGCGTCAGGATCCAGTTGATTGCTGTGGCAACGATACGGCCAAAAGACGCACCGGCATCGCTGGCGCGTCCGAACGCTTCGCCCGTCAGTTCTACCGGTGTGAGTAAATTCATCAGCCAGTTAAATGCTGTTTTGATGGCATCCCATACAAAACCAAAAACAGCGCCGATATCGGCCAGAATGGGAGAGCCAAGTGAAATAGTCTTCCATGCATCGCTGAACCCCTGAATGAATCCGCTGAAAAACGCTTTGATGGGTTCCCAGAATTTCCAGACAAGAGCAACAACTGCTGCAATGGCTGCACCAATAAGCAGAATGGGCCCGCTCATCATCAACATGGTGGTAAGAAAGCCGTGTCCTGTCAGCATTGAAACCAGCATGACCCTGTTCAGATATTGTTGTGCGGCGGCATAAGCCCCTGTTGCAGCAGCGGCCAGTGTATTTCGCAATGCGCTTAACCTGAGAAGCTTTATTAAGCCTGTTACGGGGGCAATCAGCCCTTTTGTTACAAAGCTGAACAGTCCCATGATGATATTGCTGAGAGCGCCAACGGTTGCGAGGCTAAGAAAAGTCCCCGCCAGTAAACCAATTGCACGCGTGATGTTTGGATACAGACGTAACCAGGCAACAAAGGATTTGCCGCCTTCGTTGCTTTTCTGGATGAATGGGTACAGAACGGGCAACAACTGTGTGCCAATTTCGATGCGAATGCCGTTAATAATTGCGGCGGCCTGTTCCCATGGATCAGCCATGGCCTGCGCCATTTCGACAGCCTTATCCATACCTTTGATATTGCCCAGCGTGGCGATATTCTTTTCAAGTCCGCCAATGTCCGCATTGAGTAATTTAATCATGGCCACAGCTTCATCGGAGCCAAAGGCGCTTTTCAGCAAATCGGAATCAGCCACTTTTGACAGATCACCAAATTTACCCCTGATAAGTTTCATGATCTCGACAACACTTTTCATCGTGCCGTCTTTATTCACGAAATTAAGTCCCAGCTTTTTCTGGGCGCTGCCTACTGCGGCAAGAAATGCCTTGTACTTTGTCCCGGCCTCGCTGCCACTCATGGTGGCCTGCAGTTGTCCCAGCACGGCGAACTGTTCAGCCGCATCAATACCAGCCGCTTTTGCGCTGGCACCCAGCGTGGTGAACGCTGCTGACATGTTATCGCCGGTGGTTTTAAACATTTGCACGGCGGTGGCGGTTTGCCCGGCGACCTGCTCCACCCATTTGCTTTTTCCCATGGCATCAGCCTGGTCTTTAAAGATGCCGTACATGGTGCCCATGTAGGCGGTAATGGTCTGGCTGCTGGATTTGGTTGCTGCTGCTACCGTTGCTGATGCGGTGGTGAAGCGGGACAGCTCATCGTCAGTTAACCCGGCAATGGCTGACTGGATGTCGTAAGAAGCACGCACAAAATCCTGCGCAGCCCCGCCGTATTCCATAGTGAAATCAACGGCGGCGCGGCTGAGTTTTCGCAGTCCGGACTCTGCGACGCCCAGTGATTTTACCTCACCGAGCGCCCTGTCCATTTCAATGGCTGGCATCAGTGCACCCTGAATGGCTGCACCCACTCCCCAGAGTGCAGCGCCTCCGGTAGCAATGTCCCGAAAGGCTCCCCGACTTGTTGCAGCAAATCCCTGAACCTGTCGCCCGGCTGCACGCAACGGCCTTGTCAGGCGGTCTGTCAGTTCAAGAAGTAATTCAAGGCGCTGTTGTGACATTACGATCCCTTAAAAGCACGGATAATGCCGTTATTGACGGCGATGCTCATATTTTCCCAGTAGTGGTTATCCAGCCAGACGGCGGCAGCCAGTGACTGCGGCGAGTCATCCTCGCCGGGCAGCCAGTGGCGGCGCAGAATCAGCATCCGGGTAAGGTCATTGCGATCAATGGCCCCCAGATGGCTTTTTATTTTTTTACGGTGATTTCCACTTCCGACACAAACTCGTTATTTACGGCTGTTGCCAGGCTGGCTGGCATTCCTGGTTTTTCCAGCAACTGGTTCAGCAGATCGCGGTGCTCTTTAATCACGATACGGCGCAGGTAGTTTTTCAGCGGCGCGATTTTGTTATCCGGCATGAAGTCGTTCTGCAGGTCGTTGTAGGCTTTTACGGTCGGGATAAACGTCAGTTCATGCTCGCCGACCTGTAAAGTGATGGCGTTCTCTGCGGTAGTCTGGGTGTTTTTATCGTTCATCATCATTTCCTTTTAAAGTCAAGAATAAGAGGGCTTAATAAGCCTGCAGGAAGGCTTATTAAGCGTAAAATCAGCGCACGCCGTCGTGCTCAAGGCTGAAATGATTGCCATCCGGGCGGTTTTTAAAACGACCGCCCCATGCGCCACCAAGGGATTCCCAGTACTCGCCCAGCTCGCGGTAGGCCTCTGTGCGGGTCTGATATTCACCGTTAATAAACAGATTAAAATCCACGGCCAGCCGCTGGCAGTGCAGGCTGTTGGCAATGCCGGATCCCTTTTGTGCGTTGAGTTTTGCCTGTTCTGGCGTGCGGTACGCCTCACCGAACGTCAGGCCATAACCGCGCTGATGGGCAAACTGGATGAGTTTTCCGATCATGACGGTAAATTGTTGTTGCTTATCGGAGAGTTTCATTTTTGCTCCTTATGAGGTTGCTGAGGTTTGCGCAGCCAGTACCACAGTGCCCGGATAATTTTCCAGGCAATGGCGGCAGCTTTTTGTTCCCTGCGGGACAGCATTGCTGTTACTCCTCTTTGTTCTCTTTCTCGCCCAGCTTCCGGCGCATATGACGCAGGAAGATTTCCACAATCTGGTAACCGGCAATGCCCATTGCAGTGCCTGCGCCGGCAATGGCCAGTGGGTCAAGGTTCGGGTAACGAACCAGCAGGGCAGCGGCAGAAACACCCAGCGCGCTCCCCAGCAGGGTTCGACCCACAAACAACCGCAACGTAATCGGCTCTGCGCCAGCCAGCACCCGACTTGCGGCAGCGATTCCGCCCAGAATGCCCAGGGTGATGATGGTGCGTTCATGCTCCTGCATGGTTCACCCCATCAGTCCGCGCACGTCGTTCTCTGAGAGAACGGGCACACCGTTGATACGCACAAAGTCAGGGCTTGCCACCACGTATTTGATTTTGTGCATGGTCAGATCTGCGCTTTCGGTGTCAATGCTTAACAGGCCGGAAAGCATCAGCTCGCAACCGAAGGCTTCGACGCGGATTTCTTCAGTGCCTGTGTTGGCGTAAAACACAAAATCCATTGGCGGCAGATCGCGCCACGATCCCGCCTGAGCAGCCACTTCCCCGAGTTGGTTAAAGCTGCGGGTACTCATTTCGATTTCACCTTCGGCACTGACAGGGCCGCGCAGTTTGCCGTCAGGGATGCCACGGGTTTTGGCAACGGCACTTTCATCGCTGATGTCCAGTGAGATGCTTTTCACATGGATATCCGTTCCACCGATAAAGGTGTCAAACGCCATGCCGTTAATGCGGGTCGTCATGCGTTTTCCTCCAGAGATTTATCCAGCTGAATGCCCACTTTGATGGTTTTAGGGCAGGCGTAAGGGCGGACGACAATGCTGATGCTGACCGTCTTTTCGTCCTGCCAGGTGATAACCACGTCGCCTTTCTGAGGCGATTTCACTTCGCCCGGAAACGTGATGCCGTTAATTTGCGTTGATTTCGCCATGGCACGCAGTGGGCGGGCAAACAGCGTTTCATGTGCGGCAATGCTGCCCGGCGTGCTGTTCAGTGAGCGATCGGCAATTTTGGGGATGGCCATCAGCCGCACGCGGCGCGCCACCTTGTCAGCAATGCGGACATGCTCAATAACGTTGTAGTCCCCACCTTCCACCTCAAGTGTCACACCATCGGCCCAGTAAAGGCCGTCATAGTCGGCATACCACATGGGCACGCTGTAGCGTGCGGTTGCCAGCGCCTGCAGGGTGGCGAGATCAATTGCCTGCCCTGCGCTGTCCTTCGGGCGCTCTGTGGTTTTCAGTGCGGACAGCGCCCCGGTTGCCACACGCGCCGGACTGTCAGCAATGGTGACGGCGCTGTTACACAGACGGCCGGCGAGAACGCCCGGTTCAAATCCAAAAATCTCCGGAACCAGCATGATCTGCGGGGCTGCAATACCTTTCTGTAGCGTGGCCAGTTCGGCAACGTAGTCCGCCCAGGTTTTACTGTTGTCGTTGGCGGCGATGGTCAGGATGAACCAGATGCGGCGCTGATATTTATTGATGATGGTCTGACGTAACGCCTGTATGGCGTTGATGTCATCCTTCGTGCTGACCGGTTCGGTGATCACCACGCCTTCCACTGAAACAGTTTCCTGAGCGGCCAGTATGGCGTTCTGCCATGCCTGGCAGGCTGGCGTCGCTTCTTTGCCTTTGCCTGCTTCCGGCAGAATGGCAACATAGAAAAAGGCATTTTGTCCGGCATTGGTCAGTGCGGACTGAAGGAAATTCTTCAGCGGGCTGGCGTTTGTTCCCAGCAGCTCATCCAGATCGCTGTTGGCATTAACCGGCAGAACCTTACCTTTGTTGTTTTGTGCATTGCCCACAAACAGCAGTGTATTTTCCACGCCGTCCGGTGAACTGCTGAATGTGTTGTACTGCTCAATCGTGACAGATGGCCATGTCATGGTTTGTCTCCTGATTTTGTTATCTCGTGCCGCCGTAATGCAGGCTGCGCAATTGCGCCTCCAGAATGCGGGCAAATTCAGCGTTACTGGCTCCCAGAAATGCGCGGGAGGGAATTTTGATTTCCCATACACGTTTTTTCTGCTCGCCTTTCAGAATGCTGATCACCAGCCCGGCCTGCGCCATACTCATGTTTTCCATAATCCATTTCAGGGAAGGTTTTCTGTATCCCCTGCGTCCGGTTTTTTTGCTAACCGCGCCGACGGGGGCGCGAAAGCCCAGAGAAAGAAGGCGTTCTGCCTGCCGTCGTGTGGCGGGACGGGTGCGCATGGCTTCGCTGTCCCGGCGTTTTGTGGCGCGGCCTTTGATGGTTGCACCGTGCTGTTGCACCCACGCAACTGCCCCACCATGAGAGCCGGTGTTGTAATCCCCTTTTTTGAAGAAAAGGCGGACACTTTTCCCGCTGCCGTCAACCCTGATGGCCAGCAGTTTCGGCAGTCCCAGCAGCATTTTGTTTTTATACCTGCCGCTGGCTTTATCCGGTCTTTTTCGTGGTGCCCAGGCTGCCCCCTCCGGTGTTCGCTGTGCTTTCACATTGCGTCGTGCAGCCGGTATCAGGCCGTATTTCGCAATGCGAACCAGCAGCCTTCTGGCCTTTGCCGGCGGAAGTTCTGCCTCTCTGATGGCGCGACGAACCTGCCGGAGTTGTGACTCGTTAATCACGGGGCGCGTCATGGCATCACCTGGCAGTGAAGCTGATGCGCCTGAGCCACCCAGATTTCAGGCTTTTCCAGCTGATAACGTTTCCCGCCTCTGGGGATGGGGCCGTTTTCGTCCTCAATCAGTGTGATGGGATCAACCAGCGGCAGACTGATTTCCAGCCATGCCACTTCATTTTCATCATCCACTTCGACGTCAACGGCTGGCGCATCCGGTGCCAGGCGCTGGCGCAGGTCGCCGCCGTTGTCTGCCAGCCAGGCTTCAACCAGAGAAAACACCAAATCCGGATTGAGCTGACGATAGGGCCATGCGTCCCATCGCAGAAAAGCCGTATATTTTCGGACCTGCGTACATAACTGCCCGTGCCCCAGCGACTTCGTGAACGGAACGAGCGTGATGTCATCCATGTCACTGGTGAACGGAATGCGTGTGCGTGCCGGCAGATTGTTTTCAATGAATGCCGTCAGGCTGGCGAGTTGCGTCATACCATTTCCTTAATCAATCAGCGCGATGGATGCACGTGGTCGGCCCAGTAGCGCCCGCACCGCCATGGCCGCTTCAGCCAGCAACGTCCGGCGACTCTCGCTGGCTTCTGATGAGGGTTGCGCCTCGCGCCGCCCCACGCTGGCAGATTCCGGCAAAAGATCGGCCTTTGCGCGTGCATACACAGCCTTGGTGTACAGTGCTGTAATGTGATTCTGCATCCGTTCAGGTTGTGCGCCTGTATTGCGCGGCTCTGGTTGCAACACGGTGTAACCCGGAATATCAGCGGCCCGGATGTGGCCCTGTTCCTGCCAGTATTCACGGCGTGCAGCCAGTTCAGTGTTAATCTCTGTTACCGCGCAAAGCAGCGCCGTCAGCACCGTTTCGTGTGACGTGACGGCGGGGATGCTGCGGCTCTTTTCAAAATCGCCGGCATCAATATCCGGCCAGAATCCATCGTTCTGAATAATGGCCTGCTGATAGTGAATGCTTTTCCCGTCAAACATGCTCACTCCGGGGAAAGGCGGGCTGACCGGTTTCCGCAGTGTGCTGATGGCTTTTGCCGGCACACCTCCACCGCGCCCGCCCGGTTGTTGGGAGTCATTTACGTGCCCTGCAACGCGCGCAGTCTTGCGGCAATGCGCTGGCGCAGGGTTTTCACCTGAATTTTGGGATGCAGCCAGGCAGCCCGTTCCAGACACTGGTCGGCCTGTTGCAGTCTCTCCGGATCGTTAATTGCGCTGGCCTGTGGCTTGCCGTCATCGCCGCGCAGCAGCAGGACGCCTGCAAAGCGCCAGTAGCGGGCAGCAAGGCGTTCATTCACGCGCCATTTGTCGCGGATTTTTTCAAACACCTGCTGAAAATATGGCGCGATACTGTTCCCGCGTTCAGCTTCGGTTTCTGCCCATTCAAGAATGAAATGGGCCACAAACGTTGGCAGCTCGCTTTTGAAGTTCTCCGGCGTCTTCTGTCCCTGCTCAATGGCAATGTCAGCCCACCGCAGCGCCATCTCAAACTGCCCGGTATCGAACAGCCAGATGATGCAGTACACCAGAATGGGATTCTGATAGACGCGTTCTCCCTCCAGATAAGCCTGTGCGTGTGGCAGCCAGCGGGGCAGCAGCGTGTTCCGTTTGAATTCCAGCTTGTCAGACAGCAGCTCCATGTTGTGCAGTTGTCTGATGTCGTTATCCAGTGCCAGCAGCTTAATGTGCTGACTCTCTGTGCTGATGGCGCGTCCGTCCGTTGTGGTCATGAGCGCCGCACGGCGCTCATCCATCTGTCGGGCACGTTGTCGCTGCATTGGCGTTGGCATACCGTGCGCTCCGTTTATCAGGCGATGGTGACCGCAGACTCATCCACGGCAGCATATAAATCCGGATCGCCCATGGCGTACCCCTCGTAACGCCAGTATGAGTTTTCGAACTGTTTGCGATCGCCCACATCTTCCGCTTTACGACGGCGGGAACCCTTCAGCGTCAGGATCTGCAGGTTTGGCAGCATGGTCACCACCATACGCTTACCCGGCATAAACGGCGGAATGATGGCCTTGCGGCCTGCGATGTTCTTCGTCAACAACTGTGCGGCCACTTTTTCGGTGGGCTTGTCCTCTTTGTTGTAGAGGCGTAGTTCTTCAGCAGCCACAAGGTCTGCGCCAACCAGCACAGTAAGGCGAGGATCGTTGTGATATTGCGCCGGGATATAAGTGCGGATCAGATCTGAGGCCATGGCATCAAGGCCGACATAATCACCGCCTTCGCCCAGGGTAACGGCGTCCGTCAGAATACGGGAGGTATTGCCGGGCTGTTCTCCCCACTTTTTGGCGATTTCATGCCAGCCGATGTTGACGTCTTCGCCGTTCGGGTGACTTTCCGGGTCAGAGTTTTCCGCTGCTGTTTTACCGTTAAAGCCAATGCGCAGCATATCCAGCGCAAAGTTGGTGACGGCGGCGGAGTTCATCAGGTTGAAAAATTCCTGCGGGCTACCGGCATTCGCCCAGATGGCGAGTTGTTCCCAGGTGATCACGCAGCAGGAATCAGTTTCAACGAGTTTAAATTCGTTGCCTTTGATGCCCGAACCTTTAGCGAAACGACCGCTTTTCACGCGACCGGTGCGCAGCGTGGATTCGCCCACGGTGACGACCTGCCCCTGCGGGTGCGGAACGTCCATGCAGGTGATGAAACTCAGAAACTCCGTGCTTTCCAGCAGGGCTTTACGCAGAGCAATACTGCGTGGCTCGGTCAGCGAAAAGAAACGATCGCTTGATTTTCCGCAGTCACTGAATGTTTTTTGCAGTTCGCTGATGTACTGATTAACCAGCTTTTGTGCTTCTGGTGTCATGTTCATTGCGTTCTCTCCGGTTACACCAGGTTAAAAGTTTCGCCACCGGCCGGATTGTTGCCCGGCAGCTTCGTGGCGTCCTTGCTGAGTTCAGCAAATGCGGTTTCCATACTGGTAACCTTCTCCGCGATGGCGTTCACTGTGGAGAACAGCTTTTCGCCCTGCTCGGTGGTCAGCGTGAAGGTTTTGTCGTCCTTGTTGTTCTGTTCTGCGTTGTCCTGCCCCTGATCGCCGGTGCTGCCTTCCGGCTTGTTATCACCGGTATCTTTCGGGGCATCCTTCGCGCTGAACTGCGCGACGTTTTTTTCCAGCTCGTCCAGGCGTTCACTGGTTTTATTAATGGCACCCATTAACTGGCTGAACTGTTCTTCGTTCATGGCTTGGTAAATTCCCTGTTGGTGATTGTCAGATGAGAAGAAGCGGGAGAAGAAGTTGCGCTTGGCCTGCTCATCATCAGGCTGCAGCGTAAAATTCAGCGCCTCTGCGTTGCCCATATGGATGGCTTCCCCCATGGAAAACTGCAGGCGTGTAGTGTTAATGCTGGCTGGGGTATCCGTCACGGCGATACCGGACACAAAGAATTTGCCCGTGCCCAGATAGTTTTCCCGCACTTCAATGGAGGTAAAAAGTTTCTGCCCGGCCTTATTGGCTTCAATCAGGAAGCGATTTGGGATCAGGCGTGCTTTAAGCTGCACCTTTTCACCAAATTTTTCGACTTTCAGGGCATCAACAATGCCGTAGTTATTGGTGAAGGCACGCCATCCGGAATCGGCGTGATATGGCCAGAGCATGGCGGCTCGCTCGTCCGGGTTGTAAACCTCGGCGGCATCCGTCAGCCACTTCGGATCAATTTCCCGACCGTCGATGGTGGGGCCTGATGTGGCAACCACAACCCAGTCTGTTTTCTGCTTCGTCATCTGAATTAATCCGCTGATAAAAATTAAACTGGCGTTATTTAACGGAGAAATGAAAACGTCGTCATCTGATTAATTTCCGGTACTTTCGGATATGCGCATATATCCGAAAAATACCGAAAAGCGATATTCGTTTTTAAAAAAGCCTTTGCTGAAAATGCATAAATTAAAATTGCATCAGCAGGTGAGGTTTATTTATGGCGTATTCTGATGAGGTGATTGCTGCTGCAAAATCGCTCTATCTGAAAAGGCACACACCAAAAGAAATACAAAAGAAACTCGGACTGAACAGCCCGCGAATTGTTTATTACTGGGCGACAAAGTTTGAGTGGTACACGCAGCTCAATACGGAAGGCGTGGAAGATGTTATCGCCCGGCGTCTCGCTGTACTGGCGGAGCGTGACCATAAAACGCCGGAAGAGCACGATGAACTCGACCGCCTGATTGGTCATCACGTCAAACTAATGTCGGTCAGAAACAAGCACACGGAACGAATGGCTGAGATTGCGCGAATGGGAGTGGACATCCCCCAGCCTGGCCGTTATGGAAAAGAAGAACGCGGAGAAAAAGGCGCAGGGAAGAAAGAGCGTCCCCGCAAAACTAATGACGTTTCCGGACTGACTGCTGAAAGTTTTGAGCCGTTTACGAAGAAGTTGTTTGCTTATCAGTTGCGCCTGCGTGAAAACAAATTCCGCCGCGTACGCAACCTGCTTAAATCCCGCCAGATTGGGGCGACGTATTACTTCGCGTTTGAGGCATTTGAAGATGCAGTATTAACCGGCGACACACAGATATTTTTATCGGCATCAAAACGTCAGGCCGAAGTGTTCCGTACTTATATTGTAAAAATTGCACAAACAGAGTTTGGCATTCCCATTAAAGGCAATCCGGTTAAGTTAAGTAATCTGGCTGAACTGTATTTTCTGGCGACCAACAGTAACACAGCGCAGTCAAACAGCGGCCACCTGTATATTGATGAATACCTGTGGATCCCCGGTTTTCGCCGTCTCAATGAAGTGGCATCAGGGATGGCCACCCATAAACACTGGCGCATTACCTATTTCTCCACGCCGTCATCCAAAACACACCAGGGTTACCCGTTCTGGTCTGGCGATGAATGGCGCAAAGGCGATCCGAAACGAAAAGGGGTTGAGTTTCCGTCCTTTGATGAGCTGCGCGATGGTGGGCGTGAATGTCCGGATGGTCAGTGGCGCTATGTGGTTACGCTGGAAGATGCCATTGCCGGCGGCTTTAACCTTGCTGACATCAACGAGCTGCGCGAGCGATACAACGAAACAGCGTTCAATATGCTGTTTATGTGTGTGTTTGTGGATGACAAAGAGAGCGTCTTTAAATTCGATGATCTTGTGCGTTGTGGTGTTGATGTCAGTACGTGGGAGGATTTTCACCCGGAAGAGCCCGTGCCATTTGGTAACCGTGAAGTGTGGGGCGGCTTTGACCCTGCGCGCTCCGGCGATAACGCCACATTTGTTGTGCTGGCACCGCCGCTGGTTGCGGCAGAACGATTCCGCGTGCTGGAAAAACACCACTGGCGCAGCATGTCATTCCAGTTTATGGCAGAGCGTATACGCAGCATTAAAGCACGCTATAACATGACGTTTATCGGCATTGACGTCACCGGTCTTGGCTACGGTGTCTTTGAGCTGGTTCAGGGGTTTGCCCGCCGTGAAACAGTGGCCATTCATTACAGCGTGGAATCCAAAAACCGCCTGGTGATGAAGATGCTGGATCTGATTTACGCCAACCGTATTGAGTGGGATGAAGAAGCCACGGATATTCCGGCATCGTTCCTGGCCATTCGTCAGGAATCCACCAACAGCGGCAATAAAGTCACTTTCACCGCCGAACGTAGCGAAGAAACCGGGCACGCTGACATCTTCTTTGCCATAGCTCATGCCGCAAGTAATGAACCCCTGAACTATAAGCACAAGCGCAAATCAACATGGATCCTGTCAGATGAGTAAAAAGAAAAAATACCCCGTGTTACACGATGGCGTGGCAAAAAAAACAGCCAGCAAAATGACTTTTATTGAATTTGGTGACCCGGAACCGGTCGCTGCATGGGGCTGTTATTACGGCTCGCTCTGGGATGGCTATAACGGCTGGTACACGCCGCCCATTGAGCGCATGGATCTCGCCATGTTGTCCAATATCGCACCGTATCACGGCGCGGTATTGCGTGCGCGCGTCAATATGATCATGCAGGGTTTTCGGGGTGGTGGTGGTATGACACACGCCGCCATGGCGGCAGCAGTAACCAATCTGCTGATATTCGGGGATATGGGGTTGCTTAAAGTGCGCAATGGCTTCGGTCGGGTGGTGCGCCTGCATACGTTACCTTCTCTGTACCTGCGGCGTAACAACGAGGGTGGCACGGTGATTGTGCAGGCGGCACTGGAAGATCTCGTTTACCCGCCAGGCGAAGTGGTGTTCGTGGCCATTTATGACCCGCAACAGCAGGTTTACGGTGTCCCGGATTATATTCACGGGATGGAATCCGCCATGCTGAATGTGGATGCCACCCGCTTTCGCCGCAAGTATTACAAGAACGGCGCACATCTTGGTTATATCCTGTATTCCACTGACCCGGACATGGATCCCGAGCTCGAGGCGGAATTCCGTAAAAAGATAGAGGCGTCAAAAGGGGCGGGCAATTTTAAATCCATGTTTATCAATATACCGGGCGGAGACAAAGAAGGCGTTAAGGTGATCCCTATCGGGGATTCAGGTACAAAAGATGAGTTCCTGAATATAAAAACCATCAGTGCCCAGGATCAGCTCGTTGCGCACCGTTTCCCACCCGGACTTGCCGGCATCATTCCCGCAAATACGGCCGGGCTTGGTGACCCACTGAAATCCCGCGAGGCATATTACAGGGATGAGGTTATTCCGATGCGCCGCCTGATTATGGAGGGAATCAACAGTGACCCGGATATCAGGCGACTGGGGGAGGTGAAATTTATTCTTGATTTTGATGAACCCATGGAGTGATGTGCGGTATGGGGAAAGAGCGGGTAAAATCGGTGGCAGTAAAACGCTGTTCCGGGAGGTGGAAAATGCGCAGACAGAAAGCGCGATGTCATTGCTGCGGTGCACATGCAGTGATTGAGAAAACAGCCTGGAAAACCGATCAGTTTGCTGATGTGTATTACCGTTGCACCCGTCTCGAGTGCGGACATACCTGGGTGATGAATCTGACCTACTCGCACACACTGGTGCCCAGCGGGCTGGAGAATGGTGTGTTAAAGCTGTTGATTGAGCGGATGCGTCCGGAAGAAAAACAAATGGCTCTGGAGTTGTTGCAGGCCGGATAGCTGACGCGCTTCGCTTGTCCAACCCGGAACGGGCGCACAAAGAATTTGCGCACCCGTTCCGGGTTTTCTTATTCAATGGCAGACAACTGATAATTTGTGTCTTCCTGCAGGCTGGTTAAAGAAATATTATCCAGTGCAGCCAGAATAACGTGCTGTGTATATAATCCGGAACATTTCATTGCCCGGACAATATCACCAACACTGTAATTTTCTTTTGTCGGGATATATCCACCACCCGGGCCGCGTGTGGCTTTTACCAGGCTACTTTCCCGTAAATATCTGAATATTTGCTCCAGATATGACAGTGAAACGGTTTCTTTGCTTAATTGCCGGAGCGAGATTGGCTTTCCGGTGTACTGTTTCACAAATTTAATCATTACCATAACTGCAACTGATGCACGCTGGCTTCCGGAATTATCTTTCATCATGATTACTTCCATTAATGGCATAAATTGATGGAGCGGGTCAGTGAATAAAGAGGCAATACATTCCATCCCTTAGAGCGCCAGCTGTCTGCAACATCTTTACTTCTTGTTATCGCCGGTATTCCAATAGGATTATTTGCGTGCATCCATGCCACTGGCTCTGCTTCCAGTGATGCAAGTGCGATTTCCAGTGCGATTAACATATTGTGATCGTCTTCATCAAGACCGAACGGGATGTCTTCGCGCCACGATTTAAACTCTGTGATTTTACGTTGTAACCATTCTTTGGTAATGGTGGACATAGTTACTCCTGTTTTCACTTCGGGAAAAACGCCTGAATATTCTTTTTCACCTGCTGCATATGGGGGGCGCTGTCTGCTGCTGGTTGCGCCGGTTTTTCAGGCTGTACTGGTAGCGGTGGCATCCGTATTTCGTCTTCTGACCATTCTGCCAGTGAATACGCCAACGCGGGGGTGCGTTTTATAAGAGCCAGTCCGGCCAGAAAAGCCGCGCGTTGTGCGCGGCTGCGTTCGGAGGCTGGCAGGCTGTCGAGGTAACTGCACGCCTCCCGTTCGCTCTTGACGGCGGCGGGCTTCAGATAGAAACTTATCCGTCTGGTTGGTGTCGTCATTGGTTTACTCCTTGTCCATTGCGTACAGCCCATTAACCAGAGCAAACTGTGGCACCCCGTCCGCGATGAAAGTTGCATTAACTCCGCAGGCTTCGCGGATAGCGGGTGCCACAATCTCCGCTCCTCCACCGACAACCATCACCCGCCCGTAACCCGAAAAACCCGCCAGCGCGCGGATCACGCGTTGTTTCAGTGTTTCTTCCTTTTCACGAATAACTGCCATCAGGCTGGCGTAATGCGCGTCATTGTGGATGTGCTGGCGCAGCCAGGCTTCATCATGGCGATGTTCGATAATGGTATTGGCGATGTGGTGACTGGTGCGCATACCGTTAGTGGCCATCACCGACAGTACGGCATCGGCCATCAGAGAAACGCCTACGTGTGGATCGCAAAACACCTGGCTGATACCTGCCAGTTGCCCCTGAACCTTTGCCACATCCAGCGTGGTTCCGCCCAAATCCACAATCAGCAGGGATTCAAACGGACTCATGTCAGCCAGTGCCTTAAAGCCAGCCGGAATGGATTCAGGCATAACCCGCACGTTACGGATAGTGAATGCCTCGCCGTTCTGGTACTCCACCGGGCGCATAACGTTCGCTTTTTTGCGGCTGATGTTGGCCATGTCCGGCTGTGCGTTTGTATCGAAATACTCGCTCAGTGGCAGGGTGACAACCACATCCACTTCCTGTGGCGTGATGCCTGATTTGACCAGCGCGTGATGAATGGCAATGACATTCACATCGCTGTACTGGTATTGCGTGTCGGTCGTCTGGATAAAGCGATCGCTGACCGGATCAAAACCATAGCGCACGCCATCAAGCATGTAGTTCGCGGGCTGCGTGCCACCGAACGGCGCAGACCATTCCGACTTGAAGCTGTTCGGGCTGATGGCGTTGCGGCGTTCGCCGTTCTCAGTCCATGCCAGCTTGATGTTGGTGGAGCCGTCGTCGATACAAATTTTCATGTCGCTTTTCCTTATGTTGATTAATTAACCGTTTACGGGATTTTTAAATCCCGCTTTCGCCTGTTTTGTGCGCACTTCATGTTTTATGGCGCGTTTTTTGCTCATTTACGGGATTTGTGAATCCCGTTTCTGTCTGTTTTTTGTTTCCACTGGTCAGGCCACCCCGCAGCAGGTCTGCTTTGCGGTGGGCGCGTTCAGTGGTTTCACTGATTCTTTGTGCATGCTCTGCGTCACGGATGGCGCGCAGCATGTCAGAAAGCACGGTAACGGGTGTTTTCATGGTGTTCTGGTCTTGCTGAAGTGTGGATGCCAGGCGTGCGGCGGCTTCGGGGTCTGATGCCCCCAGCTGTTCCAGATAGCTGGCGACCGGGTTATGACGGATCTCCGTGCTGCTTACGCCGTGATTGCGGCTCAGGCGCTGCCAGAGCTGCGTGATTCGGCTGTCCGGGCGGGTATCCGGTTTGCGTACAATTTCAAATCCCTGCGGTGCAATGATGCTGCCGTCAACGTACAGGCTGCCGCCCCGTAACAGGTGCTGCATCTGCTGTTCACCGATATGCAGGCCGAGAGATTCGGCAGACTCCCGCCATTCTTTAGCGAGTAATTCGTGGTTATCAGGCAAAGGCCGCTGCTGTTTGCGGCTCTGTGTCCAGCTCTGCATTTCATCACTGCTGTTTTTTGCCTGTTTGTCACGCAGCGAACGCATCAGCGCCCGGCGTTCGTGCCGTTTCAGTGAGCGCATCCATTCGTTCACTTCAACGCCGTCAGGGAGCTGCGGCCACGGTGCTGGCCGTTCTTCCGGCTGTTCTGTCCCGTTGTTGTCCGTTTCCTGTACACGGGGACAGTTATTGCCACGAGTCCAAGGGGCGGCAGGGCCGCCCTGAAGGTCAAAACCATTTTCGCGGGCGCTGTCTTCCGCTTCCGGTTTGCGTCTTACCAGCTTCCAGTTATCCGGATGCGTGCATACGCGGGAAGACTCCCCAATGAGCGGCGACCAGATCCCGTAAATCTGTACGCTCTGTTCACCGTAATCGTTCAGCTCATCTGCGAGGTCGTAGGCGGTGCGAATCAGGTAGTCCTTGCGTGGAACAAGCACGCCACCCTGTTTTTCAATGTAGGTGGCAAAACACCCGGCATCGGCGGCAGCGAGTACCGCATCCATTGCATCATCTTTCAGCCGTTGCGGGCCTTCCGGATTGCGTGCCATCTGGCTGGCAAGGCGGCGCAGTTCACGCCACACCTGACGGGAGGGGATACCAAAGAACTGGAACTGACGGACCCGGTGAAGGCGCGCCCAGCCGATGGCGCGCTCCACGCTCTCGGCCATTGATTTTCCGGTTTCGTGGTCAACGCGTGGCTTGCCCGTTTTCGGGTCGATGCCATCCACGGCGCGGCTGTCCAGGTTCTTTCCGATGTAGGTAGCGATGTAGCTGGTTGGTGTGCCTTTTGAGCCGTCGACATACTCCGCCTTAAAGCGCGGAGTAATATCATTGCCCAGCTCGTGGCGGTCCTCCTGAATGGCAATATCGCAGACGTGGGACACGATGGTTTCAATCTCGTCCGGATGTGCAAAGACCATCATATGCCAGTGCACGGTGCCGTCATGGTGAGGCTCCACCGTGCGGATGCCATACCAGCGCAGGCCGTCGCGGTTCAGTTTTTTGCGGACCGCCGCAAAAAACGTGTTAACCAGGTAATCGCTGGAGTCGCGCATGGTGGCCCCGTTCCATTTGGGGTTCGGATGACCGTTCTCCGTTGTTGCGTGGTATTTTGACGGGCAGGTGACGGTCAGAAACACCGCTCTGTCGCCACGGGCTTCGGCCAGAAGTTCCAGTCCCTTCATGGTGGCCATCATTTCTGCCTTACGGTGAACCGGGTTACTTACTCCCGCGTAATACACCGTCTCGAGATCAATCGTGAACCCGTCTTCATTTTCCAGCATGAAACTTTTCAGGAAATCGCGTGTTTTCTCGCGCTGTGCGCGAAACTCGCTTAACGCATCCTGGCTCAGATAGGGTGATGTTTTTCTGGAAACCAGACAGGCGGCGCGGAGTTGTTCTTCTCTCCACTCGCAACGTAACAGCCACAGTTTGCGTTTCCACCAGTCCGCACAGGTCAGGCGGAGGATTGCGCCCGGTAACAGTTCCGTATTCGGATCGCTCTTGTTCAGGGCTTCGTAATGTGGCGGCATGATGTGCAGGCATAATGCGATACGGGCTAGCATCCGGTAAGCCTTCAACATTACATCCATGGTCAGCTCGCCATCTCTGGCACCAAAGCCATCGCAGAGTGTTTCAAAGGTGCTGCTGAACATCGCCGCCGTCATGGTGGCCAGCGTCTGTATCTGGTGCTTGTTGAGCTGCGGCAGGTAAAGCAAATCGTCCAGGCGTTCTCGCCCGGCAAGGGAGCGATAACCCGGTGTCAGCCAGCGTCCGTCAGTGCGATCCAGACGTTCGAATATTTTGCGCAGGGTTCCGCGTGCATAGCGTTCCGCCTGCCAGCTCTTTTTGCCTTTCTGGCGATCGGCTTCCTGTTTTTTGCGCAGGAAGGAGAGGTGGCGAATAAGCGGATCGCGCAGATAGGATGGCAGCAGGCGCAGCGAGGCCATGGCTTCATCCACCGCGCCGCGTGCCTGTTTTCTGGCTTCTCTGGCCAGTGTGATGGTTTTGTCCTGTTTTTCCTGTGCGTCCAGGCTTTTATTAATCAGGTTGCCCAGCGGTGTGGCGGAGAACGCCGCATCAGCCATTTCCTGGCGGCGTTCGTTCTCTGCCCGGTAGGCATCCAGCCAGGAGGAAAGTGCGGATTCAGGTGCGGGGATCTCCGTTCCTTCACGTCCTACTGCGTGGCGCGGTTGTTGCCAGTCCCTGATGTACTCTGTCGTCATACTGATTTACTTCGTCATGCCATTCAGAGTGTCACGGCAAACGGCAGCCAGCCGCTGAATCTCCAGCACAGTGTCTTCTGTGTCGGCATGGTGGTGTGTGATGCGGATACTGTCGGCAATCACATCGACGATCGCAGAGGATGGGCGCTGGTAAATGCCAATAACGGACGGGGTGCCGCCTTCAATGCGGTAAAGCCTGTAATTTCCCTCGTGGCTGTCAATCATGTAGCGACCATCAATAACAATCTTTCCGTCAGCGAGCTGCGGTACAGGCAGGGATTTCAGGTACATGTCATAACGGTCACGCACGCGAACGGCAAGATCACGCTCTGTGTTGAGCAGGTATTCAAGAAAGTCGTTGGCGAGAATCATTGCGGCAATCCTCTTTACTACAGATGTGCGAAGGCCTCCCGCCGCAAGGTGCAGGAAAGGCCCGGAACAGGAATTAATGGAGTTTGTTTTGCTGCTGGATGAGATCCTGAAGAGACAGGAGGTCTTCCGCCAGATAGCTGAATACAGCGGCGCAGTAGTCGGCTGAAATAGTGCTGTTGAGTCTGTGCAATGTGTTGGATTGCATGATAAAGGCGATGTGTGCAGCGCGGGTGAGTCTGCGGTCGATTTCAGTCTGGATGTGACGACGCTCTGCGATAGCGCGGTGCTGTTTGCGGTTTGCCATGGTGTGGCCTCTTTGGTTGTAAGTTTTGAAAACTCACCATCCAGAGGTGGAAAACTCGGGGTGGTGAGACGTACAGGGTTTCCACAACCGGCAACCAAAGAACCCGGCCCGACCGAAGTCGGCCCCATACGCCCCACCATAATTCGTGTGCGAAAAAGACGTGGCGATACGGTACGCACAAAAAAACCGCTGGCGCGGTTGTGCGCTTTGGTTGTCAGCGGGGTGGAAATCCCGGCACCCGTTTTATGAGGTGCAGCGGAAATGTAACCTGACTGATTGCGGCATGGCAAGCGGTTTTTTTGTGTGTGCATGTTCTGGTTTCTTACTGGTTCAGAAAAAAATCAAAAACCTTGTCAATGCGTTGCAGCAGCTCTTGCTGTATTGCTTCCGGCGTTTCCGGTTCGCCTGGCACCTCCAATGTCGCGCAGAAATCAGCGATTTCATGATGGAGCGTCAGGCGAATGGCAGGAGCCGTGGTTCTGGCGTGCTCCAGCTCATCCAGCAATGCCAGCACAGCAGACGGCGAGAGCATTGCGCGAAATGCCAGTAATTTTTGAGGTGTTGCCATTCGTTGCAGGGCAAATGCCAGTTCGCGTAGCTTCTGGTGGTTGATGGTGCTCATGTTCTGGCTTCCTTCAGTAGCTGGTTAAACATGTGAGTAAGTGGATTGCTACACCCGAACGGCATCGGGTTTACGTGGTAAGAAGCCTGGCCTCCAGTTTTGCGAGCGCGACCACCTGTGCTGCGGTTTGTTCTGATGACTAAGCCGCCGCGCCAAAGTTGGCGTAACTCAGCATTAATGGCTGTGGTTGGAGTATTCAGTGCTGCGGCGATCTCTCCGCCGCTACACCCCGGATGAGTAGCGATGTAGTCCAGAATGGTCATCTGCGTGGCTCCTGTACTTGTCGGATAAGATTCACCCGCGCCACGTTGGTGGCGCAGAAATAAGTGCCGTCAGTGAGGTAGATGTGGTGCGCATCCTTTTCCGAACGATGTTTGTCGATAGTGGTAATCAGGCGTTCGTCGACCTCGTATTCACGTCTTCTGGAGGTGAAACGAACGACGGTAAATTGCTTAATTGCCATTACACTCCCTTGCTTTATGTCCGTGTTTGAGCTTTTCTATTTCTTCTTTTTGTTCTTTTAATATTCTTATGGCTGTAAAAACATTAAAGCCCATAAAATGTGCTCTGTTCGCTAGTGGAATGCTGGTACCTTTGTTAGCTATATCATCTTCAATATCAGTGAAATACTGACGTATTTCTTCTAGCGCGGCGCAGAGTTTTGTGAGATCTCGCCCTACATCATAATACGCAGTCCTTAGTATTTCTTGATTTGTCCTGAGCATGCTAACCTCATGTTTATATATGCGGATACCTCCGCGAGTGCGGATTGTTTTCATGTTTTCTTATTTAATCTGGTGTTTTGTTTGTGCAGTTATTCGTCAGAGAAAAAACGCTCAATCTTTTTCACTGAATGAATAATTCGCATAATGCCAATGGTGCAGACCACCGAAATAATCAGAATAAGCCATGACATAAATATACTCATGCGATATTCCCCAGTTTATATGGTTCAATGCGAACCCCGTATTCTGTGTCCCGGACAAGTTCGGAAAGCTCGTTAATCGCATCCAAATCGTCAGCGTAAAAGGCCACGTCATAAAGGCTTCTGATTGCCCTTGCTAATGAATCATAGGCCGCGTGTTCTGCCTGGACTCCTGATGTGTTTAAGCGAAAATGAAAACGCTCAAGTGCTTTATTGACGAGAGTCTTGTATTCCTGGTCCATTGCAACGCCCTTTAATCTGCCTTATGGGTTTCAGCTTCTGAATCCATACAAATAATTTCGATATAGGGTTCATCGCCATTAACCTGACGTGCCTTTTCAGCTTCGCTAATGATTTCTCGTACGGTCTGATACGGAAGCTCCACAGTCAGGCGCGTACCGTTCAGATAAACGTAAGTAGCTGCGTTTTTTTCGGATGGAACAACTCCGTCAATGGCTGATGCGCGTAATAACAGTTCACCGCGAAAATCAATAAAACGGATAAATACACTTTGTGCATGGTCTTTGGTCATAAATCACCTGTTATAAATCAGCTTGTTTAATGAAATTCTGTCCGCGCAGCAGACGATCAACCGTGCGCAGAGCTTCGTACAACGTGAAATCCTGTCCAAACTGATTGTCGCCGTTGCTCAGAGCAAAAATGCGGTTTCCGGTAAATGGGTTGCGTTGGCATCTGTGAACCACGATTCCAGCTTTCTCAATTAGCCAGGTGTGTTCACCAATTTGTTTTACGGGATGGCCATCAGGTGTGGCGTGTGTTTCGCTCAGGCTGTAGCGAGAGCTGCTGCGTGATGCACTGGTGGCGAAACGGTTAGCGTGGCGTTCCGCCCCGTTGCGGAAGCGTTGCTGTGAAGAATTTCGTTGTTGCTTCATACAAAAATATCCTGCTGCTGTTGCGAATTTGTGCCGGGTTTTAGCCATGCCCGGCGCATGGTTTTGTGGTATTTTTCCACCGCCCGCAGTCTTGAAGGGGCTGTAAAGGGCGCGTGTTTAACCAACCACAAAGGAGTTGTTATGGAATTAGATGCTTTTGTGTGTCTGCGAATTTTTGAAAAACACTGCGAGCGAGTTGCTGAATCCTATCGTGATGTGCTGGATAAAGAAACAGCCAACTCAGCATTTGTTGCTACTCGAGCATTAATTCTCCTTAAATTGGATTTGCTACTTGTCGAGTATCGAAGAAATATTGATTCCAAGTGTGTAGTCCTCTTCGGAAAAAATGTGCTTTATCATTATCTTTTCACCCAAAAGGGTGTTTCATTGTCTGATGCCAAAAATATGTGTCTCCATGACATACTTATTGTTCTCTGGAATGATATTAATGCATATGTAATACCAGAGCATGTATCCGAGCGTATCCAGATTCTTTATAAGCACGAGCTCTCATCTCCAATGCCTGATTTAAGTTATGAAGATGAAAGTCTGTTGCACTTTAAGGATTCTGCTTGGGATTTTTATCCTGCCGATACACGACTGAATTAAGAAACTCATTGTTTCTATCTATTTCAGCCTGGTAGGCCTCTAACTCATGCCGTAATTGTTGTTGTCTTAGTGGTAACCTGTTGCGGCATTTCAATTCTGCTACAACGGTTTCCAAAAAATTTATCAGTTCTTCATCAGTGTATGAGCCAGCATAAATGTACGGTTTAGTGTTAGCGCATGTACAGTCTGCTGTTTCTTTAATGAGCATTGATTCGTCATCCATAATCTGTCGATAAAGTTCAAATGCTTCTTCGGCAGGAAACCTGAGCATGACGCCGCATACTGGTTCTAAAACCAATCCGAACGTTCCCTTTGCGTTATCCCGACAAAAATGGCCGTATTCATCGTCGGGATGCAGGGTGGCATCTTTCAAATCTTCGCCATTCTGAAGCTTTGATTTAAATGCCATCAGGTCAGCGAACGTTCTGTGTAATTCGTGGTAGTCAATGCTGATTTCAACCTGTGGTTTGCCCGGAAAAACCAGCAAAAGCTTCTGGTGTGGTTTTTCGTTTTTCAGGGTTTCCAGTCGTTCCAGTAGCGCTTTATTTTTGTGATTCATTCTACTGTTACCTCTTTTAACTCATTCAGGCAGTGTGATATAGCCCACTAACTGCCCGTGTTTGAAATAACGGCGACGAAAATAATGTGTTAACAATAAAGCAATCATGCGGCCCTCGCTTTTTTAGTTCTGCTTCGTTTGCTATGTGTCGGCTTAAATAAAAACAGGCGGTTTTCCCAGTCATGCCATTCCTGCGGAGCGTTTTCGATCAAGCGATCACATGCTTCATCCCACGCTTTTCTGTTGATGTAGAGTTCAGCGTTTCCTCCTGGCCTAAGAGGGTCTGTCATATACACGGCTGGCAATTTCCCTGCTTTAGCCATGCTCACAATGGCGCTAACTGTTTTGCCGATATACAGCGCAAATCCTTCTTTTGACAGGAGATGCGAGGGATTTTCTGAAAGTCGAATTTCTTCACGTTCACGTGCTTTGCGTTCTGTTTTTTGATGCTCCCCTTCTGGCATTTCTGACAGGCGATCGCATCGTGTTCCGCAAAGTGACTCAGGCGCGTTTTGAGTGCTTTCTTGCATCTGATATCCTCCGCCATTGGTGCTCTTTCTAATTGGCACTAGTTGGAACCACTTAGAACATTTGTTTGCTGTTCATATGTGGTGTTAATCTACACATATGTAGGAGTTTGTCAAATGGACATTCCTCAAAAAATTCGCGTCATGCGCAAATCTGAAGATCTCACTCAGCGGGAATTCGCTGATATGATTGGAATTTCTTATTCTGCTCTGACCAGTTATGAGTATGGTCGTAACCTTCCTGGCCTCGAGATCACTATCAAGCTTTTCAAGCACCCGAGATTTTCTAAATACCGCGACTGGTTTCTGTTTGATGAAGTTGAACCCAAGGCCGGGCAGGTTGTACCGGCTCTCGCACACATTGGGCAAGGCGAAGCGGAATCATCCCGCTCCGGCAAGAAAACTGGTTAACGGTTCACCAGGCATTTATTTCCCAGAGCTGTGATCAAGATGATGTTTTCATTGGAGGGCTTCCTTATGTCGATTAAGAAGCTCGCTAATGGCAAATTTTGTGTGGACGTGCGGCCTGCTGGATCAGAAGGAAAGAGATTCAGGCGGCGATTTGATACTCGTGGTGAGGCTGTTTTGTATGAGCGTCATGTATTGCAGCATTACCACGACAAAGACTGGGTTGATAAGCCAACAGAACGGCGCTCGCTGAGGGAGTTGCTGGATTGTTGGTGGCTATACCATGGGAAAAACCATCCTTACGGTGCGATGGAGCGAGTGCGTATTTCTGCGGTCATTAGTGATCTTGAAAGTATTAATGTTACACGCAGTGACCAACTTACTCGTAAGAACATAATTAATTATCGGTTATTGTTGCTTAACCGCGGAATAAAACAATCCACGGTTAATCGTTATTGCGCAATGATGAGTGGTTTCTTCACAAAACTAATTGACGCAGAGGAATATTCTGGGGTTAATCCGTTTCATGATGTGAAAAAACTTAATATCAAACAGCCTGAAATGGCTTATTTGTATCATGAAGATATTCCACGATTACTGGAGTTGTTATCTGGTGATGAATTAAAAGCCGTCTTGTTGTGTCTGGCAACAGGTGGAAGATGGAGTGAAGTTGCAAATATCAAGGGGGAGCATGTTATTAGCGGCAAAGTCATTTTTATGGAAACAAAAAATGGGAAGCGTCGCGTTATACCTATATCGTCAGAACTGGAGTGCATGATTAAGACTAAGGCTACTGGTCGTTTAATTTATCCGAGTTATGCCGCTGTCAGAACGGCTATCAGAAAAGTGAGGCCCGATCTTCCTGAAGGGCAGTCGATACATGTTTTACGGCATACCTTTGCCACTCACTTCATGATTAATGGCGGGAATATCATCACTTTGCAGAGAATACTTGGGCATAGCACTATTCAGCAGACGATGACTTATGCCCATTTTGCACCGGATTATCTGCAGGATGCTGTG
>Ga0209547_100020_pt1 | contig 52283 bp, 46 predicted proteins | sample UppTromicrDC3115_FD_185843 | JGI IMG/M metagenome (GOLD analysis project Ga0209547, IMG submission 185843) | Upper troposphere microbial communities from Oklahoma, USA - DC3-115 (SPAdes) (version 2) | ecosystem: Environmental > Air > Outdoor Air > Unclassified | place: USA: Oklahoma | collected...
ATCGAGCATTACAATGAAAACCATCCGCATAGTGCGTTGGGTTATCGCTCTCCGCGAGAATATCGACGTCAGCGGGTAATGTTAACTTAAGATACAACCCCTGTCTGGAAATAAGGGGGCAAGAACAATTACTATTTTATCGGCTTCTTTGGGATACTTGCAGCAATAGCTATAACGCTTGTCTGGCAAAGACATACTCGATTTTTCCATTAGTATTTAAAGTGGAATGTGGCTAAATTTTGATATTTTGTACAGTTGTGCCTTTATCTAAAAATTAAAAAGGTTTATGGAATGTTCAAAGATAAAACTCTGGCAGCAGATATCAGCGCATTAATGCTCGATATTGGTTCTAAATTAGATACATCAGTATCGCTTGTTCAGCAAACTTGCGATGAATCTGAGCTCAATACTTATCGTTCCGCCGTCGGGGAAATTATGGGGCGCATGTTAATCGACATCATGACCCCCATTTATACACAGCATCCCGAACTTAAACCAAAAGAACTTAACTGAGCTTCACATCGCCGCTTCATTTTTCGCCCGTAGCTTCTTCGCCTGGGTTTCCAGCAGCAGGTAACAGATCAGCGCCAGCAGCAGCGGGATAAAGTAGTACAGGACACGGTAAGCGAGCAGGGCGGCGATAATCGTTCCTTTTGATGTATGTTCCCCTGCCAGTAGCGCGATAAACACCGCTTCCAGTACGCCAATACCCGCTGGAATATGCACAATGACGCCGGAAATACTGCTAACCAGCAACACGCCCAGTACAAAGAAATAGTTCACGTTTTGACCAAATAACAGCCAGATAATCGCTCCCATAACCATCCAGTTAACGCTGGAAATCAGCATCTGGGCGAGGGCGAATTTCCATGAAGGTAGCACCAGCTTTTGCCCTTTGATGGTCATATGACGGTGTTTAGCGAAGGCGCAAAACCATAAATAGACTGCAATTATCAGCAGCAAACCAATGCCGAGAATACGCAGCGTGGTTTGATCGATATACCAGTGATCCGGCAGTTCCACCACGCCCACGGTAAAAATAATCCCGGCGAGCAAAATATAGCCCAGCCAGTTGGTGGTAATACTCAGCGAGAAAATCCGTGTAATAGTGCTACCCGGTAATCCCAGGCGGGAGTAAAGACGATAACGCATACCAATGCCGCCGACCCAGGTACTGAGCGTCAGGTTGAAGGCGTAGCAGATAAATGACACCAGCATCACCTGGCGCTTCGCCAGTTTATGACCGCAGTAGAAGCGGGCTAGCAGGTCATAACAGCCGTAAATCAGATAGCTGACGACCACCAGCCCAACCGCACTGAGCAGTGCAACGCGATTGTAGTCGCGGATGACCTTCCAGACCTCTTCCCAGTCTACCTTTTTGGCGTAGACCACCAGCAACACAATCACCGCGATAAAAAACAGCCAGGTGAGGATCTTCTTTGCCCGGCGCCAGCGTGGATGCGATTTACTCATCAGGGTTTTACCCCCGTGTTTTCTGTTTCTACCCGATCCTGAGTTTCCATTGCCGGCTGCGCGGGCGGATCAACTTGCGCCAGACGTGGCGTATGCGCCGGAAGCCAGCCCACCAGCGCCGGGAAATGGCGTAGAAAGTGGAATGCCAGCACGCTTTTAGTCAGGTTCCACCAGGTGCGTTTTGGCAGCATGGTTTCATCTACCTGCTGGCAGTCAGCGGCGATGATGCCATTCAGATTGTCGCGTAACGTCTGGTTAAAATTACGATCGTGGATGATAACGTTTGCTTCAAGATTCAGCGACAAACTGAGCGGATCGAGATTACTGGAGCCAACCGTCGCCCAGTGATCGTCCATCAATGCCACTTTGCCGTGGAGCGGGCGGCGGCGATATTCAAATACCTGAACGCCGCCTTTAACCAGATAGTTATACAGCAAGCGCGCGCCGACTCTGACAATAGGCATATCCGGTTCACCCTGAATGATCAGTTTGATCCGCACCCCACGCCGTGCCGCTTTACGCAAGGCGTGTAAAAATCGATAGCCGGGGAAGAAGTAGGCGTTGGCGATAATCACTTCCCGCCGCGCCTGAGTGAGCATTTTCAGATAGTGGCGCTCAATATCGCTGCGATGTTCTTCGTTATCGCGCCAGACCAGCAATACCTGCGCTTCTCCCGGCTGGCGGTTCTCTTCTGCCTTGTGATGACGTCGCCACCAGCGCCGTGCCGCGCTTTGTCCGGGCAGGTTTTCCAGTTCAAATTGCAGAATATCTTCCACAATTGGCCCCTCCAGGCGCACCGCGTAATCCTGTTTGGCCTCTGGACCGTAGCTGGACATATGCTCGGCGGAGTAATTCAGCCCGCCAATAAAGGCGATGCGTGCGTCGATCACCACAATTTTGCGATGCATCCGGCGAAACACATTGGTGCGCATACCGAACAGGCGAGGGCGGGGATCGTAATAACGAAACACCACGCCAGCCGCCGTCAGTTCATTGACAAACTCATCGCTGAGATCCGGCGAACCGTAGCCATCCAGCAAGACTTCCGCTTTAACCCCGCGTCGCGCAGCGTCCAGCAATGCTGCGTGTAATTGTTTACCGACGTCATCCTCGAACCAGATAAACGTTTCAAGAATAATGCGTTCTTGCGCCTCACCAATCGCTTTAAATACAGCGGGATAATATTGCTCGCCGTTCTCCAGCAACTGGATCTTATTGCCTTCGCGCCAGCTACATTTCATAAATGAATCTCCGCACTCAAAGGGGCATGATCAGAAAGATGTCGCCAGGTGCGCAGCGGTAGCGAGGTTGGCGCGCTGGCGCTGGCGTTTTTGACATAGATCCTGTCCAGACGTAGTAGAGGAAATTGCACCGGAAACGTGCGCGCCGGGCGTCCGTGGGCGCGGGTAAATATCTCATCCAGCCCGGCCTGTACTTTTAACGGATGATTGGCTTTTTGCCGCCAGTCGTTGAAATCACCCGCCACTAAAACGGGTTCGTCTGGCGGAAGCTGGTTTACCCATTCGGCAAGCATCGCAAGTTGCGCCTGACGGTGCGCCTCTCGCAAACCGAGATGTACGCACATCACATGAATCGCTTTTCCGGTCATTGGCGGCACAATGCGGCAGTAGAGCACGCCACGTTTTTCCGCGCCATCGACCGAAACATCGCGATTCTCATAATGTTCAATGGGATAGCGTGACAGTACGGCGTTGCCGTGATGCCCTTGCGGATACACAGCATTGCGACCGTAGGCAAAATCGCTCCACATGGTGTCGGCAAGAAACTCGTAGTGAGATGTGTCGGGCCAGTTTTCTACATGCAGCGGATGAACTTCGTGCGCGCCCATCACTTCCTGCAGGCAAACAATATCGGCGTTGACAGTGCGCACGGCGTCGCGAAGTTCCGGCAAAATGAAGCGTCGGTTAAACGCTGTAAAGCCTTTGTGAATATTGATGGTGAGTACCTTGAACGAAAATTGTTGTGTTTGATCGGGCATAATTTTCCTGTCTTTGCCTCTTATCTCATTGAAATAGTGTAGTCGGCGTCACAAAAAGGTGCGGTCTTACGGAATTTTCCGTAAAGTTCGGTACTCTGAGTTAGTAGAGATAAATTCTTCAGGAGAGAAGCCATGAAGTGGCAACAACGTGTTCGTGTCGCAACTGGCCTAAGTTGCTGGCAGATTATGTTGCATTTACTGGTAGTGGCGCTGCTGGTGGTGGGCTGGATGAGTAAAACTCTGGTTCACGTCGGCGTGGGATTGTGCGTGCTGTATTGTGTAACGGTAGTGATGATGCTGGTGTTTCAGCGCCACCCCGAACAACGCTGGCGCGAGGTGGCAGACGTACTGGAAGAGCTGACCACCACCTGGTATTTTGGCGCGGCGCTGATTGTGCTGTGGCTGTTGTCCCGCGTACTGGAAAACAACTATTTGCTGGCAATTGCAGGGCTGGCGATCCTTGCCGGCCCGGCGGTGGTGTCGTTACTGGCGAAAGATAAAAAGTTACATCACCTTGCGTCTAAACATCGCGTACGCCGCTGACCCTGTCGTGGCCGTTATCACCAGTAGCGGCCACAAACTGTTCCACACAATATCCAGACTCGCATCCTTCAAATAAATCTGCTTGGTAATGTCCGTAAAGTGGCGGATAGGGTTAATCCACGTCAGGTTTTGCAGCCACACCGGCATGTTCTCTACCGGCGAAACGTAACCGGAAAGCAGAATGGCGGGCATCATAAAGACGAATACGCCGATAAACGCCTGCTGTTGCGTTGCACAGAGTGATGAAATCAGCAGACCGAATCCCACCAGTGACAAACCGTAAATCACCATCGTGAAATAGAACAGCGCCAGCGATCCGGCGAAGGGGATTTGATACGCCCAGATACCAATCGCCAGCACAATGGTGGCCTGGAACGTGGCGACAATTAACGCCGGTACGGCTTTACCGATGAATATCTGCCAGGTGGTGAGGGGCGAAACCAGTAGCTGATCGAGCGTTCCCTGTTCGCGTTCGCGGGCGACAGAAAGTGAAGTGACGATCATCACGCCGATAGTGGTGATCATGGCGATCAACGATGGCACCACAAACCATTTGTAGTCGAGGTTTGGGTTATACCAGTTGCGTACCACCAGTTCGCTGTTGTTGGGTTTCGGTTTTCCTTCCAGCAGCTCCTGCTGATAGTTTTTGACGATCTGTTGCAGGTAGTTGGCGGCGATTTGCGCACTGTTGGAGTTACGCCCGTCGAGAATTAACTGCAACGGCGCGGTCTGGAAGGTATCCAGTTTGCGTGAGAAGTCTGCCGGGAAACGCACCAGCAGTAGCGCCTTTTGCGTGTCGATGGTTGGGCGGATCTCCTGCGGACTTTTCAGCAGCAGTACGTGGGTAAAGGCGCTGGCGCGGGCAAAACGTTGGGTCAGCTCCACCGAATGCTCGCCGTTATCTTCATCGTAGATAGCGATGGTGGCGTTTGTCACTTCCAGCGTGGCGGCAAACGGGAACAGGATCACCTGAATAAGCACGGGTAAAATCAGAATCGCCCGCGTTTGCGGTTCGCGCAGCAGCGACTGCAATTCTTTGCGGATTAACGTCCATAAGCGATGAAACATGCTCTTCTCCCTAATCCAGCCGACGTTTGGTTTTCAGCCACGTCAGGCCGATAAACATCACCGCCGAAGCGATCAAAAACAGCACATTCACCACCAGCACCACCGGAATATTCCCGGCGAGGAACAGGCTTTGCAGGGTGCTGACGAAATAACGTGCGGGAATAATGTACGTCACCGCGCGGATCACCGCTGGCATACTGTCGATCTGAAAAATAAAGCCGGAAAGCATAATCGACGGCAGGAAAGCTGCGTTCAGTGCTACCTGAGCGGCGTTGAACTGGTTGCGGGTAATCGTAGAAATCAGCAGCCCCATCCCCAGGGTACTGAGCAAAAACAGACTGGTGATAAAAAACAGGATCAGCAGCGAACCGCGATAGGGCACGCCGAGAATAAACACCGACACCAGCATACAGAGCAGCATCGCCAGCATACCGAGGAAGTAATAGGGGATCAGCTTACACAACAGCAGTTCCGTGCGGGTAATCTCCGTAGAGAGCAAAGCCTCCATAGTGCCGCGCTCCCACTCCCGCGCTACCACCAGCGAGGTGAGGATCGCGCCGATAACCGTCATGATAATGGTTACCGCACCGGGGATAATAAAGTGCTGGCTTATCGCCGCCGGGTTAAACCAGTAGCGTGTCTGGACGTCGATAAGCGGTTCAAACGTCTGCCCATTGTCCTCTGCCCGCTGCATTTGCCAGATCTGCCAGATCCCTTCGACATAACCCTGCACAAAGTTGGCGGTATTCGGCTCGCTGCCGTCGGTGATCACCTGAATCGGCGCGGTAGCGTTGGCGCGCTCCATCTGTTCGGCAAAATCCACCGGAATCACCACCAGACCGCGAATTTTCCCCGCCTGCATTTTGGCGATCAGTTCCTGACGGTTATCGCTGATGGTGGCGTCAATATAGGGCGAGCCGGTCATAGTGTGGGTGAAATCCAGCGCCGCTTCGCTACGCTGCTCCAGCAAAATCCCGACCCGCAGCTTACTGGAGTCGAGGTTAATGCCGTAACCAAAAATAAACAGCAGCAACAGCGGGATCACCACCGCAATCAGCCAGCTACTTGGATCGCGAATGATCTGCCGCGTCTCTTTGACGCACAGCGCCCGCACACGACGCCAGGAAAGGATCGGGTTACTCATTGCCATGCTCCTTATCCCAGTTGTGGATCAATTGAATAAAGGCTTGCTCCATAGTGGGATCGGGTTGCTCATCGTTAGCCGACTGCGCTTTCAAATCGTCCGGCGTGCCGCTGGCAATCAGCTTCCCGCGATACACCAGCCCGATGCGGTCGCAATATTCCGCTTCATCCATAAAGTGGGTGGTAACCATCACCGTAACGCCTTTCTCTACCATGCTGTTGATATGCAGCCAGAACTCGCGGCGGGTGAGGGGATCGACGCCGGAGGTCGGTTCATCAAGAAACAGAATGTCCGGTTCATGCATCAGCGAGCAGGCCAGCGCCAGCCGCTGTTTAAAACCCAACGGCAGTTCATCGGTGGCATGTGAGGCGATACTTTTCAGGCCGAACGCCTCGCTCATACGGGAGATTTTTTCGTTCTGCGCCCGACCGCGTAAACCATACACACCGGAGAAAAAGCGTAAATTCTGTTCGACCGTCAAGTTGCCGTAGAGCGAAAATTTTTGTGCCATATAGCCGAGATGCTGGCGCGCTTTACCGGAACTCTCTTTCAGATCCATCCCCAGCACCAGCGCCTGACCAGAGGTCGGCACCAGCAAGCCACACATCATCTTAAAGGTGGTTGATTTCCCCGCGCCGTTTGGCCCGAGCAAACCAAAGATTTCACCGCGTTTGACGGCAAAATTCACATGATCGGTGGCGGCAAAATCACCAAATTTCTTGGTCAGCTCTTTCGCTTCGATCACCGTCTCGCCGGGTGTGCCTTCTACCGTATGTAATATTGCGCCCAGCGGCGATTCCGAGGTTCCGGCACCGCCCAGCAAATCAATAAACGCATCTTCAAAACGCGGCGTAGTTTCGTTGATGTTGATTTCCGGCATCCCGTCAGCGCGGCGAATATCGTCTGGTGTGGCCTCTTTTTTGAGGATCAGGCGCACGGATTTCCCCTGAATCATCCCGTCGCTGACCTGTGGCAGTTTCAATGCCCGTTGCAGCAATTTGCGGTTGCCCTCGTGCGGGCTGGTCATCAGAAAACTGCGTCCGGCCATAGTCTGCGTCAGAGCCGTCGGTTCCCCCTGATACAGCAACTCGCCTTCGTTCATCAGTAACACGTCACGGCACTGCTCGGCTTCATCGAGATACGAGGTGCTCCAGAGGATCAGCATCCCTTCGCCCGCCAGCTCATGCACCATCTGCCACAGTTCGCGCCGTGAGATAGGGTCAACGCCGACGCCGGGTTCATCGAGCAGTAACACTTTCGGCGCGCCCACCAGGGTACAGGCCAGCCCGAGTTTTTGCTTCATCCCGCCAGAGAGCTTGCCCGCCAGGCGTCCGGTAAACGGGCCAAGAGACGTAAACTCCAGCAGGCGAGCAAAAGTCTGCTTCCGCGCTTCACCGGTGACGCTGCGCAAATCCGCGTACAGATTGAGGTTCTCCATCACCGTCAGATCTTCATACAGACCAAATTTCTGCGGCATATAGCCGAGCACGGCGTGCAGCGCAGCGTCGTTTTTGATCGGATCAAAGCCAATCACCGTGGCACTGCCGCTGTCGGGTTTCAGTAATCCCGCCAGCATCCGCATCAGCGTGGTTTTGCCCGCACCGTCCGGCCCCACCAGCCCCGTCACATAACCAGCGTGAATGGTGCAGTCGAGCGGCGCGACGGCGGGCTTATCCATGCCCGGAAAGCGTTTTTCCAGGCCGTTCAGCGTGATAACGGCATCATTCATGTCCTGCCTCGTCACCGAATTGCACCGTCACTGGCATACCCTGGCGTAACGCATCATCGGCGTCGGTCACCACAATACGCAGGCGATAGACGAGGTCGGTACGCAGATCCGGCGTTTCGACGGTTTTCGGGGTAAATTCAGCAGTCGGCGAAACGAAACCAATCTGCCCGTGATAGGGCTTGTCCGGGCGACCATCGGTATAGAGCAGCACTTTGCGTCCCGGCTGCGCCTGGTCAAGATTACGTTCATCAACATAAGCGCGCACCCACACCGGACGCGTCAGCGAGACGGTAAACACCGTGCCGCCTTCATTGAGCACCGTGCCAGGCTCTACTGCACGGGTTAACAGCGTGCCGTCAGACGGTGCGACCAGCGTCGAATCCTGCAAATTCAGCTCCGCCTGCGCCAGTTGCGCCTGCGCCTGTTCGAGGCTGGCTTTTGCCTGGGCGATATCCTGTTCACGGTTACCGGAACGGTACTGACGTAATTTATCCTGAGCTGATTTCAGCGTTGCCTGCGCCTGGTCGCGCGAGGAGCGGGCATTTTCCAGGTCGTTTGCCGAAATGGTGCGGCTTTTCCACAACCCTTGCTGGCGGTTATAGAAGTTCTGCGCATAGTCATATGCGGCTTGCGCCTGTTTCACGGCGGCGGCCGCCTGAGCGATTTCTTCGTCGCGATACCCGGCAAGCATCAAGTCATACTGCGCCTGAGCCACCGAAACGCCCGCTTTCGCCTGCATCAGGGCAATCTCATACGGCTTATGATCCAGTTCGCCCAGCACCTGGCCCGCTTTGATCGCATCACCTTCGTCTACCGCCAGCGACTCAACGCGACCTCCGACACGGAAGCTCAGATTCACCGTACGAATATCCACGTTGCCATACAGCGTCAGGCCGTTATCCTGGCGGCTTTGATACCACCAGTAGCCTCCGGCAACCACGGCGGCAAGCACCACTACCGCCAGTCCAGTCACGACAGTTTTTTTCATCACTACAAACTCCTTTGCGATAATCCTTGCAAAATCAGGTCGATATGACAGGTCACCGTCTGGTTGATCAGTTCGGTCTTTTCTTCATCGAACGCGCTCCAGCCGGTGCGTAACAGAATCGTTTCTTTACCAAGACGAAACGCCAGAATCTCGCCAAGTAATGCATGGGTATGGAGGATCATGCGGGTATCGTTGGCATCACAACCGGTCCAGGCGGCGATCAGACGCGTAAGATGGCTGTGTAGCGGGCTAATCACCTGTTCATGCACCAGATGGTAGGCCGCCGTAGGAGAGAGCTGCTCACGGGAGATAAACTTGCTGAGGTTGACAGTGTCCTCCTGGGTGAGCAGTTGAATCATGTTCCTGCAGGCGCGAAGGATCAGTTCGCGGATGGCTGCGCGATCCGGCTGTGGTTGCGCGAATAAGCGTTCGGCTTCCTCGGCGTGCGGACGGAACTGTTCGCCAATAAAATCGGCAATCCACTGGGCGCAGGCGAGGTATAAATCTTCTTTCGAACCGAAGTAATAGGTAATAGCAGCGATATTCTGCCCGGCCTGGGCGGCGATATCGCGGGTGGTGGCGTTCATTCCATACTCACCAAACTGCGCCAGTGCAGCGGCAATCAGCTGCTTTTTCGCCTGTTCACCTTTGGTTGTCATGGCAGGACTATTCATAGCACAGCCCATTCTTAATCAAATGATTGATTAAGATTATGACTCATTTTTCGCGTTGTCCAGTATGGCTAAGAATTTGAGCAACGCCAGTCACAGGGATAATTTATGCGCTGCGTCACAAAAACTGCTACACTCCGCTCCCTCATGACATTGTGGTTTTTGTCATTTTCCTTTTCAGTATCTCCCTGAAAACTACACCGGTAACGGTCGGGGCGGTTCGGAGTAGTTATGTCTTTCGATTCTTTGGGTTTAAGCCCTGATATCCTGCGCGCCGTTGCCGAGCAAGGTTACCGTGAACCCACCCCTATTCAGCAGCAGGCGATCCCTGCGGTGCTGGAAGGCCGCGACCTGATGGCCAGTGCCCAGACCGGCACGGGCAAAACAGCGGGCTTTACGTTACCGCTGTTGCAACACCTGATTTCCCGCGAGCCGCACGCCAAAGGGCGTCGTCCAGTACGCGCGTTGATCCTCACCCCGACCCGCGAACTGGCGGCGCAGATTGGTGAAAACGTCCGTGATTACAGCAAATACCTGAATATTCGTTCGCTGGTGGTGTTTGGTGGCGTCAGCATTAACCCACAGATGATGAAGCTGCGTGGCGGTGTTGATGTGCTGGTGGCAACGCCGGGGCGTTTGCTGGATCTGGAACACCAGAACGCGGTGAAACTGGATCAGATAGAGATCCTCGTCCTTGATGAAGCTGACCGTATGCTCGATATGGGCTTTATCCACGATATTCGTCGTGTGTTAACAAAACTGCCCGCGAAGCGCCAGAACCTGCTGTTCTCCGCGACTTTCTCTGACGAGATTAAAGCTCTGGCAGAAAAACTGCTGCATAACCCGCTGGAAATCGAAGTGGCACGCCGCAATACCGCCTCTGAGCAAGTGACCCAGCACGTTCACTTTGTCGATAAGAAACGCAAACGGGAATTGCTGTCACACATGATTGGTAAAGGTAACTGGCAGCAGGTGCTGGTGTTTACTCGAACCAAACATGGCGCTAACCATCTGGCTGAACAATTAAATAAAGATGGCATTCGCAGTGCGGCGATCCACGGCAATAAATCGCAAGGTGCGCGTACCCGTGCGCTGGCCGATTTTAAATCGGGTGATATTCGTGTGCTGGTGGCGACCGACATCGCCGCGCGTGGCCTGGATATCGAAGAGTTGCCGCACGTCGTCAACTATGAGCTGCCAAACGTACCGGAAGATTATGTCCACCGTATCGGGCGTACTGGTCGTGCCGCCGCCACCGGCGAAGCGTTATCGCTGGTGTGTGTTGATGAACACAAACTGCTGCGTGATATCGAAAAACTGCTGAAAAAAGAGATCCCACGCATTGCGATTCCGGGCTATGAGCCGGACCCGTCAATCAAAGCCGAACCGATCCAGAATGGTCGCCAGCAACGCAGTGGCGGCGGTCGTGGGCAGGGTGGTGGTCGCAGTCAACAGCAACCACGCCGTGGAGAAGGTGGTGCGAAGTCTGGTAACGCGAAACCCGCAGAAAAACCGTCTCGTCGTCTCGGCGATGCCAAACCAGCAGGCGAACAACAACGTCGCCGCCGTCCGCGTAAACCTGCCGCTGCGCAGTAATCTTTTATGCCGGGCTATGCCCGGCAGCAGACTGATGACAAAGTCCCAAAAGTGCCTGGACAGTCCCCTCGCCCCTTCGGGGAGAGGGTTAGGGTGAGGGGAACAAACCCGCACTGGCGTGATTATTTACCCTCACCCCGACCCTCTCCCTAAAAGGGCGAGGGGGGACAATGATGTTTCTCCCGATGCGGGAAATCCCTACATCCGGAAAACGTTATTGCGAGCCGCTTTCCAGAAACAGAAAAACCATTACCCCTGAAAACCGAAAAATGCCACAATATTGGCTGTTTATACAGTATTTCAGGTTTTCTCATGGCATTAACCGCCGCGCTTAAAGCGCAAATTGCCGCCTGGTATAAGGCGCTTCAGGAACAGATCCCCGACTTTATTCCCCGTGCGCCGCAGCGGCAGATGATTGCGGACGTCGCCAAAACGCTGGCCGGAGAAGAAGGGCGGCATCTGGCGATTGAAGCACCCACCGGCGTTGGGAAAACGCTCTCCTATTTGATTCCTGGCATTGCGATTGCCCGCGAAGAGCAAAAAACGCTGGTGGTCAGTACCGCCAACGTGGCATTGCAGGATCAGATCTACAGCAAAGATTTACCTTTGTTGAAAAAGATCATTCCCGATCTTAAATTCACCGCCGCTTTCGGGCGTGGGCGCTACGTTTGCCCACGCAACCTGACGGCGCTCGCCAGCACTGAACCCACGCAACAGGACCTGCTCGCTTTTCTTGACGACGAACTGACGCCTAATAATCAGGAAGAGCAAAAACGCTGTGCAAAGCTGAAGGGCGATCTCGACACTTATAAATGGGATGGCCTGCGCGATCATACTGATATCGCTATTGATGACGATCTCTGGCGACGGCTGAGTACCGACAAAGCCAGCTGCCTCAACCGCAACTGTTACTACTACCGCGAATGCCCGTTTTTTGTTGCCCGTCGGGAGATTCAGGAAGCAGAAGTGGTGGTGGCAAACCATGCGCTGGTGATGGCGGCGATGGAAAGCGAAGCTGTATTGCCAGACCCGAAAAACTTGCTGCTGGTGCTGGATGAAGGGCATCACCTGCCGGACGTGGCGCGGGATGCGCTGGAGATGAGCGCCGAAATCACCGCGCCCTGGTATCGGCTCCAACTGGACTTGTTCACGAAACTGGTCGCCACCTGCATAGAGCAGTTTCGCCCGAAGACGATCCCACCGCTGGCAATCCCTGAACGTTTGAATGCGCATTGTGAAGAGTTGTATGAGCTTATCGCCTCTTTAAACAACATTCTCAATCTCTATATGCCTGCCGGGCAGGAGGCTGAGCACCGGTTTGCGATGGGCGAACTGCCTGATGAAGTGCTGGAGATCTGCCAGCGGCTGGCGAAACTGACCGAGATGCTGCGTGGCCTGGCAGAACTGTTCCTCAACGATTTAAGCGAGAAAACCGGCAGCCACGATATTGTGCGTCTGCATCGGTTGATTTTGCAGATGAACCGCGCGCTGGGGATGTTTGAGGCGCAAAGCAAACTCTGGCGGCTGGCCTCGCTGGCGCAATCTTCCGGTGCGCCAGTGACCAAATGGGCGACGCGGGAAGAGCGTGACGGGCAGCTACATCTCTGGTTTCACTGCGTGGGGATCCGCGTCAGCGATCAGCTGGAAAGGCTGCTGTGGCGCAGCATTCCGCACATTATTGTCACTTCCGCGACCTTGCGTTCGTTGAACAGTTTTTCGCGTTTGCAGGAGATGAGCGGGCTGAAAGAGAAAGCAGGCGACCGCTTTGTGGCGCTGGATTCACCGTTCAACCACTGCGAGCAGGGCAAAATTGTTATTCCCCGGATGCGCTTTGAGCCTTCCATCGACAACGAAGAGCAGCACATTGCTGAAATGGCGGCCTTTTTCCGTGAGCAGGTGGAGAGCAAAAAGCATCTCGGCATGTTGGTGCTGTTTGCCAGCGGACGGGCGATGCATCGGTTTCTCGACTATGTGACGGATTTACGTTTGATGTTACTGGTGCAGGGCGATCAGCCGCGCTACCGCTTAGTTGAACTGCATCGCAAACGCGTCGCTAACGGTGAGCGCAGCGTGCTGGTGGGCTTACAGTCATTCGCCGAAGGCCTTGATCTGAAAGGCGATCTGCTCAGCCAGGTGCATATCCATAAAATCGCCTTTCCGCCTATCGACAGTCCGGTGGTGATCACCGAAGGCGAATGGCTAAAAAGTCTTAATCGCTACCCGTTTGAGGTGCAAAGCCTGCCGAGTGCTTCGTTTAATCTGATTCAGCAAGTTGGGCGTCTTATTCGAAGCCACAGTTGCTGGGGCGAAGTGGTTATCTACGACAAACGCTTGTTGACCAAAAATTATGGCAAGCGACTACTGGATGCATTACCGGTATTTCCAATAGAGCAACCGGAAGTCCCTGAAGGTATAGTTAAAAAGAAAGAAAAAGCGAAATCCCCACGCCGTCGGCGGCGTTAATGATGTGAGTCAGGTAAGGAGTCGTAAATGGACTATCGCAAAATCATTAAAGAGATCGGGCGCGGGAAAAACCACGCACGCGATCTGGACCAGGATACGGCGCGCGGTCTGTATGCCCATATGCTCAATGGCGAAGTGCCTGACCTTGAGTTGGGTGGCATATTGATTGCACTGCGTATCAAAGGGGAAGGGGAAGCAGAGATGCTCGGCTTTTACGAAGCCATGCAAAATCACACCATCAAGCTGACGCCCCCCGTCGGCAAGCCGATGCCGATTGTCATCCCCAGTTACAACGGCGCGCGTAAACAGGCCAACCTGACGCCGTTGCTGGCGATTCTGCTGCATAAACTCGGTTTTCCGGTGGTCGTTCACGGCGTTAGTGAAGATCCGACTCGCGTGCTGACCGAAACCATTTTTCAACTGATGGGGATTGCGCCAACGCTACATGCCGGACAAGCACAGGCGAAGCTTGACGAGCACCAGCCGGTATTTATGCCCGTAGGCGCGTTTTGCCCGCCGCTGGAAAAACAACTGGCGATGCGCTGGCGGATGGGCGTGCGCAACAGTGCGCATACCCTGGCGAAACTGGCGACACCGTTTGCCGAAGGTGAGGCACTGCGTCTTTCCAGCGTCTCGCATCCGGAATACATCGGGCGAGTCGCGAAGTTCTTTCGCGATATCGGCGGACGGGCGCTGTTAATGCACGGCACTGAAGGCGAAGTCTATGCTAATCCGCAACGCTGCCCGCAAATAAATCTTATTGACCGCGAAGGGATGCGGGTGCTGTATGAAAAACAGGACACTGCTGGCAACGAGCTACTGCCACAAGCAAAAGACCCGGAAACCACGGCGAAGTGGATTGAACGTTGCCTGGCTGGCAGCGAACCAATTCCCGAGTCACTCAACATCCAGATGGCTTGCTGTCTGGCGGCGGCGGGCGAAGTGGCAACCATTAGCGATGGTCTGGCGCGCATTAAGCAATCATTTTAATTTCTTCCTCAGCCGGATGATGAGTGTCATCCGGTCTTTACTCCACTGCACCATGAAAGTGCAGCATCTTTATTGACCTTCCCGTGTGCGGCGCGCAGCATAAAAAAACAACAGGCATATAACATAAACAGGAGTTAACCATGGAAAGTGGTCATCGCTTTCATGCCCGGACGCTGCACAACTTTGTTCTGACTGTGTTTCGTCAGATGGGTAGCGAGGAACAGGAAGCAAAATTAGTAGCAGATCATTTAATCGCAGCAAATCTGGCAGGGCATGATTCACATGGTATTGGCATGATCCCGAATTATGTGCGTTCCTGGCAGCAGGGCTATTTGCAGATCAACCATCACGCCAAAATTGTCAAAGATGCGGGAGCTGTGGTCACGCTTGATGGCGATCGCGCATGTGGTCAGGTAGCTGCATATGAGGCCATGACTCTGGGGATTGAAAAAGCACGTCACCACGGTATTGCTGCCGTGGCGCTGCGTAACTCACATCATATCGGGCGCATTGGTTATTGGGCGGAACAGTGCGCGGCGGCGGGGTTTGTCTCTATCCACTTTGTCAGTGTGGTAGGGAGCAAGGCTGTTGCGCCGTTCCGTGGTCGTGATAGTCGCTTCGGCACCAATCCGTTTTGCGTTGTTTTCCCACGTAAAGATGACTTCCCGCTGTTGCTCGATTACGCCACCAGCACCATTGCGTTTGGTAAAGCGCGTGTGGCCTGGCATAAAGGCGTGCCCGTACCACCTGGTTGCCTGATCGACGTTAACGGTGTGCCAACGACCGATCCGGCAGTAATGCTGGAGTCACCGTTAGGAGCGTTGTTGGCTTTTGCTGAACATAAAGGTTACGCCCTGGCGGTGATGTGCGAAATTCTCGGTGGTGCGCTTTCTGGTGGTAAAACCACTTATCAGGAAACATTGCAGCACAGCCCGGATGCCGGTTTTAACTGCATGACGAGCATTATCATTAACCCGGAGCTGTTCGGTGCGCCAGATTGTGCAGCGCAGTCCGAAGCCTTTGCCGAGTGGGTGAAAGCCTCGCCGCATGATGACGATAAACCGATTTTGCTGCCGGGAGAGTGGGAAGTTAATATGCGCCGTGAACGGCAGGAAACGGGGGTTCCGTTGGATGCCGGGAGCTGGCAGGCAATTTGTGACGCCGCGCGGCAGATTGGTATATCAGAAGAGACGTTGCAGGCTTTCAGCCAGCAGTCAGCCAGCTAAAAAAAGCCCGTCCAGTGACGGACGGGCAAACAAGGGTAACATAGGATCAATGAGGGTTGGAGCACATGCGTCTGTCGGCAAACAGACAGGGAAATTCAGAACCTGATAGCTTCTTGCCGGATGCGGCGTAAACGCTTTATCCGGCCTGCGAATTACTTATAGATAACCGCTGTGCCGCTTAATTTATTGTTGTTGGTGGCGGATGTGATGCTGTATCCACTGGCGCCAGCCGCCGCCGCTTTTTCAGCCAGTTTCGCTTCCAGGGCATCGAGGGTGGATGCGCCATCGGCAGAAACTACGCCAATTTTATTCATGCTTTGTGCCTGGGATGCCGTGACCGGCTCCGCCGCGAACACGCCAAATGACAGAGTGGAAAGAGCCATAGCAGCAACAACAGTATTGATAGTTTTCATAATTAATCTCTCGCAGGTGATTTTTGTTTAAGTGACGTTGTTTCGTCGATGTGATGAGTATCACGTTTTTTTACGAGAGATAAAATCGAAGAGAATTGACCGCCTTGTTCAAATAAATTGATTGATATCTAACATGCTGATAATCCATTCATTTATCGTATGTATTAACCAATTTTGTAACATGTGGCAGTTACGGCTGCGTTAAAGGCACGGAATGCCACGAAAAACGCAAATCATACTATCTACACATCATGCTAGTTGCAGTTAACGTAACTGGCTGTCTTTCGAACCTCTGCGATTATATCCTGTATAACCCGGTTTTTGTAAATCTTTCTCCTGCTGACAGTGAATGCATAAGCGCACGCCAGGAATGGCTTCCCGACGAGCCTGCGGGATGGGAGCGCCGCACTCTTCACATTCATACAGGCTTTTGCCACGCGGAATTTCACCCCTGGCGCGGGCAATCGCATCTTCAATTGTACTGTTGATCTGTTCGTTGACGGCGTCATCGTTAGCCCAACCGGATGCCATATCGTCCTCCCCATATCAATGCTTGTACAGTTAAGTGTAGCTAATATAGGGGCGAACCTGGGCAGTTCAAGCGTCAGATCTCCGACCATTCCCGCAGCAGATTATGATAAAGATTGAGTAGCGACAGGATCTCTTCTCCTTCGCCGTAGCGGTTTTTGAGTGACTGAATATTGTTGTCCAGCTCGAACAGCATGGCGCGCTTTTTATCGTCGCGGATCATTGATTGTATCCACATAAATGACGCCACCCGTACGCCGTGCGTTACGGGGGTTACACAGTGCAGGCTGCTGGAGGGATACAACACCAGATCGCCTGCCGGAAGTTTTACCCGATGTTGCCCGAAGGTGTCATTGACGACCAGTTCGCCGCCTTCGTAACTTTGTGGATCGCTCAAAAACAGCGTGGCGGAAAGATCGGTGCGCATCCAGCCGTTTTGCGGATGACTGCGTACCGCGCCATCCACATGAAAACCATAGGTTTCATTATTCTGATAGCGATTAAACAGCGGCGTGGAAATGGTACGCGGCAAGGCAGCGGCAAAGAACAGTGCATGTTGGTTAACCGCGTTCAGCACTTCATTTTGTAATGCGGCATATAACGCGCTGCGGGTGTCTACCTGTTGATTATTCTTGACCTGCGCGCCTTGTGCGCCGGTGGTGACACGTCCATCAATCCATTCGGCTTGTTCCAGTTGGGCACGAAACCGGGCGACGTCCTGTGGCGATAACACACCGGGAATGTGGTACATCATATAGGTTCTCCAAAAAGTGGGGGCTGAGCATCACACCGATTGTTGATAGAGTGCACTTAACTCATGCCGGATGCGGCGTGAACGCCTTATCCGGTCTACAAAATGATGTAAATTCAATACATTGCACGAATTTCGCAGGCCTGATAAGCGTAGCGCATCAGGCAGTTCTGTTCTCGCCATCAATCTTAGTGCGCCCTGCACCCCACATCTGAATCAGAAATGCATATTGGCGGTGAGCAGGAAAGTTCTTGGCTCACCCGGATGATAACGGTAGCCGCTCTTGTTGATTGAGGCGACGTAATCGGTATCGAACAGGTTGTAGACGTTTAACTGGAAGTCGAGATTGCGATTAACCCGATAACCCAGTTTGGCATCGGCGACCCAATAACCTTCGGTAAACGCTGGCGTTCCCACCGCGCCGTCTGAACCTTTACGCATACTGCCGATATAGCGAGCGCCTGCACCAACGGAGATATCATCGGTTGCCTGATATTGGCTCCATAGGGTAAAGGCGTGTTCCGGCGTATACGGCAGTGATGAGGAACCATCCTGAGCAACGTCAGCGCCGTTTTTGATAGTCGCTTTTTGCTGGGTGTAACCGCCAATCACTTGCCAGGCCGGAGTGATATTCCCGGCAACGGAAATCTCATAGCCTTCGACGCGTTTCTTACCGTATTGCGAGTAAGTCCCGTCATCATTTTGCTCAACTTCATTTTCGATATCAGTACGGAACAGCGCGGCAGTGAGTAGCAGGCGTTTATCCAGCACCTGCCATTTGGTGCCAATCTCACTGGTTTTGGCTTTTTGCGGTTTAAAGTCGGTACGGCTGGCACTGTTACCGCTACCAGACTGCGCAAGGGCGAAATTACTGCCACCTGGTGGTTGTTGGGAAACGGCATAGTTCACGTAGACATTGCCATTGTCTGTCAGGTGATACAGCGCCCCGGCTTTCCAGTTCACCAGATTGCCAGACTTAGCGGTGTCGACAGTAGTGACTGGAGAACCGTATGCCACGCCGCTCGGGCAGGTGACGGCACCGCGACCACTGCCGCCGCAGGCGGTAGCACTGTCGTATTCAGTATGATAATTGTCCAGCCGAATTCCGCCGTTCAGCTCAAAATCACGGGTGATTTGCAGCGTATCGAAGGCATAAATTGCAAAGGTATCCGTCTGACCATTGGCATTTGCGCCGTTGCGCGTCAGGCCACCGGGATGAATGCTGCTGTCAGGATGATAAATATTCACCGCCGGTAACGTCACCGGATTAACGCCGTAGTTGGTTTGCGTTTCGCGGGTAAATTCCACGCCGGTACTGATATCATGACCGATAGAGCCGGTATAGAACGTCGAGGTCAGGTTGGTCTGGTTGGTGAGAATTTTATTACTCACATCTTTGGTATTCGCAGTGCGTGACCACGTCCAGCTATTCACATCGCTGGTGGGCTGGGTAATATTCGACGCCCCGCCCATAATTGCCGTCATCAGGTAATCCTGCTTCACGCGCGACCAACGCGTGGTATTGCGAATAGTGGTGTTATCGCTGATGTCGTGCTCAAAACGCATGGTGGCAGTATCGGTGGTCGAATCGTCGTAATCGGAATCTGTACCATAAAAGTTATGCGTATCAACTTTTCCGGAATGATTCAGCGCCGCCGTACCCGCAGAAGGTGCGGAATAGCCCGGTAAACCAATGGTCGGAATGCCGCCGTCTGGCGTATTGTGCTGGGTGACGTGTAAATAGTTGAGATACAAACGATTCGACGTACCGAGACCAAATGCCACGGAAGGGGCGACGCCGTAACGCTCGTTTTTGACTTTATCGCGCCCGGCATCGTGCGTCTTTTCGCCCATCATATTCAGACGTACCGCAGTGGTATCGCCAATGACCTGATTAACATCCAGCGTGCCGCGACGGAACCAGGCGCACCAATACTGGCGGAGGCGTCAATACCTGAATCATTGCGCGGCTGTTTGCTGATCATATTGATCGAACCCGTCGGCGCACTACGCCCGTAGTCGGTGCCGGACGGGCCTTTAATCACTTCGACCTGTTCGGTATTGAAGGTGTCGCGCGAGACGCTGCCAATATCGCGAATACCATCAATATAAATGCTGTTAGAGGTATCGGCTCCGCGCATATAAATGGCGTCACCAGTGGTGGAGTTACCGTTCTCACCAGCAAAAAACGCACCCACGCCGGGGACGTTTTTAAGCGCGTCGGTAAGGTTGGTTGCGCCCTGATCTTTAATCACTTGTTCCGAAATCACCGTCATCGTGCGGGTTGTATCCGCTACCGGACGTAAGAATTTCGGATCGGCAGATTGTTGTGGTGCATAAAGCGAAGGCGTTGATGCTTCGACAACCAGCGTGTCATCCGCGTTAGTTTGCCCTTCGGCGGCGAGTGCCTGTGCCACAGGCGTGATACCGATACAAAGACCGGCAAAGAACGTGAGCGAATGAAATTGTCTGGCAGGGAAATTGCGATTGTTTTCCATTTTGCAGGTGACTTTTTCTTATATGTTAAAATTTTCACTGTCACGAGAAAGCATCTCTGCGGATGCGATGCCACTGTTAATCCCGTAAAAGCGATCGTGCAAGTGATAATAATTTTGATAAGCATTATCACTTTGCGCGATTTTCTATCACCCATTGCGCGAAAAAGAAATACATTTATTTACATTATGTTCATATTTGATGTTTTTCGATTACAAAATGGACGAAAACTGCATCCAGAGGCGAATGCAGTTACGTTGGTGGGGTTATTTGTAGATGGTTGCAGTACCGAACATCTGGTCATTTCCGCCTGCGGAATTAATGACATAACCTTTCGCGCCTTGTTCGCGCGCTTTTTCTGCCAGTTTATCCTCCAGATCGCTTAGGTTAGATGCGCCGGTCGCCGAAACGGTTCCGGCTGGTCGTAGTTGACCGCTGTCCTGGTTACTCAGTGGCTGCGCGGCATAAGCCGTGAAGGTGATTCCGCTCAGGACGGTGGCAATCAGTAGTGCGAGGCACTTTTTCATAATGACATCCTCATAAATACAACGAGTAGTGCCTGATAAGTGTAGGTCTCCTGTGCGATGAAAATGACGCAAAAAATTGACAGACATGCGCTTATTTTTTGAACAATATATTTTTACAAAACAAGACAAATCAATGACATGCAGCGTGCTGATTTTTATGATGAATTGATGAAAAATGCAGTCGGGTTAAGGTTTTGAAGCATGTTAAACGCAGCCAGATATTTACCCTGCTGCGTTATGCGGGTATCTTACGCCGCTGCTTAAAGGAGAATGCTATGTCCGCCCAGAAACCGGGGTTACACCCGCGCAATCGTCATCACAGTCGCTACGATCTCGCCACGCTTTGTCAGGTGAATCCTGAACTGGCGCAATTCCTTACGCTTACCCCTGCCGGTGAGCAAAGCGTTGACTTCGCCAATCCGCTGGCAGTGAAGGCGCTCAACAAGGCGCTGTTGGCACATTTTTATGCTGTGGCGAGCTGGGATATCCCTGACGGTTTTCTCTGCCCACCGGTGCCGGGTCGGGCAGATTATATTCATCATCTTGCTGATTTACTGGCTGAGGCAAGCGGAACAATTCCAGCCAATGCCAGCATTCTGGATATCGGTGTTGGTGCAAATTGTATTTATCCGCTGATTGGTGTGCATGAATATGGCTGGCGTTTTACTGGTACAGAAACTAACAGCCAGGCATTAAGCAGCGCGCAGGCGATCATCAGCGCCAATCCGGGTCTTAACCGCGCTATCCGCCTGCGTCGGCAAAAGGATACCGGCGCCATTTTTAACGGCATCATCCACAAAAACGAGCAATACGACGCAACCTTGTGCAACCCACCGTTCCATGACTCCGCAGCAGCAGCGCGTGCCGGCAGCGAACGCAAACGGCGTAACCTGGGGCTGGACAGAGATAACGCGCTGAACTTTGGCGGTCAGCAACAGGAGCTGTGGTGTGAAGGTGGCGAAGTGGCCTTTATCAAAAAGATGATTGAAGAGAGTAAAGGCTTCGCGAAGCAGGTGATGTGGTTTACCTCGCTGGTATCTCGTGGCGAAAACTTACCGCCGTTGTATCGTGCTCTGACGGATGTTGGCGCGGTGAAAGTGGTCAAAAAAGAGATGGCCCAGGGGCAAAAACAGAGTCGCTTTATTGCCTGGACCTTTATGAACGACGAACAGCGCCGTCGTTTTGTCAATCGCCAGCGTTAAAGCGTAGGCTCCCCCGATGGCAGTGGTGCTACCGGGGGCGTTCCCGGCAGCACCTGATAAGTTTGCACCGGCGCACGAACACCAGCCTGGTCGAAATGTTTTTTCACCTGGCTGTCGAGGGCAAATCTCACCGTCCACTGTTTGAGCGGCAGCGTGGTAAACGAAACACGCAGCGTAAACGCGGTATTGCTTAAGCCGACAATACCGGCAAAGTTCGGTTCACCAATAATCAGCCCGCGAATTTCTTCATTTTCCATCACCGCCGCTACGGCATCCTTCAGCGCCTGATTGGCTTTATCGGCATCCTCATGCCGATCGACATCATAGTTTGCTACCACCGAACCAATGCCACGGACGAAGTTAGCAAAGGTGGTTATCGAAGACCACGGAATGATGTGATACGCACCGGTATCCTGACGCACGCCCACGGAGCGAATCGACATCCGTTCCACCGTGCCGGTCAACGGCCCGATGGTAACCAAATCTCCGGTGTTCATACCGTTTTCAAACTGAATGAACACGCCGGTAATAATATCTTTCACCAGCGTTTGCGAACCAAACGAGATAGCCAGACCTAATGCCCCGGCACCTGCCAGCAGCGGTGCGATATTGACGCCGATTTCCGACAAAACAATCATGATGGTGATGGTGCTGATAATCACCGCCAGCGCATTGCGAAACAGTGTCAGCAGGGTACGCGTACGGGCGCTGGGCAGCGGGCGACCGTGAATATCTGAAGCCAGCCGGTTTTCGATCAAACTGGCGAGCACCGTCCAGCCAACCGCCGAGAAGAAAAGGATGAGCGCGATACGGATCAGGATATCCACGGTTTTCTGTCCCGCGCCGTTTTGCAGCCAGTTCCAGAAATCGAACAGCCCCCAGGCGCTGAGCAGCAACATTACCGCCACGCACACCGTCAGAATACGTGCCGTTTTCAGTGCTGCTGATAGCCAGCCGTTCAGCCGTTTTTGCAGCTCCGGATAGTTACGCTGAGTATGTGGCGAGAGAGTGATGGTCTTCGCCAGCCAGCGGGAAAACATACCGGAAACAAACGCCGCGATACCAATAATCGCCAGACTGCGCACCGTTGCGCCCATCATAAATTTCAGGCTGTTTCCCGGATCGAACAACGAAAAGAAAAACAGCACAATAAAATAGGCGCTTGCCAGCCAGTGCCACACCAGCGCAAAGGCGCGGATAAACAGGCTGAAGAATGCCAGCGAGTGCTCCGCGAAGTTGAGTAGATGCTGGGTAATCTCTTTTTTATTACGAAAGATCAGATACAGCGCCCAGACGGTCATGCACAGCATGATTATCACGTTTGCCAGCGCCCCAATTTGCACATTCACCTGATTAGAGATAATCGGCACTGCCACAATCAGTCCATAACCAATCAGACTGCTTAACCAGCTAAGACGGCGGCACCAGTAGCGGGCGCTTTCATCCTGAATATTGAACGGGCGCAGCTCTGCCACGTTCGGGCAGAAAATCAGGCGTAAAACAGCTTTGAAAAATTCAATCAGAGCGAAAGCATTGAGAAACAGGCTTTGTTGAAAAGCGATGGTTTTGCTACCGGCGTTGAGGTTGTCGCTTAGTACCTGGCCGACAAATAACGTCAGAGCCAGCAACAGCAAATCGATAATAAACGCCCCGATAATCATCGCTGGAAGCTGCAACCAGTTACTGCGCTCACGGTTTTTTTGCCGCGCCCACTGACCCATTTTGCGATACAGCGGCAGCGCGCACAGGCGAATCAGCCAGTAAAAACCAAACACCAGCACCGCGAGCATTGAAAAATGGGTCAGCGCGTTGTTGAAGGTTTGCGGGTTAAAGGGTTTATGCGGGGAGCCAGTGATATTGCGGTAAAGTTGCCCGAAGCGCGCGGAGAGGGCTTCACCATAATGGCGGCTGATTTCAGTCACCTTTTGCAGCACGGTTTGCTCTTCAACCAGCGTCGGCGGCACGATTTTCGGTACGGGGTCTGCGGGGGGCGTGGCGGCAACGGTGCGTAGCTGGTCGATCAACTCTTTGCGCGAGGTGTCATTATCCAGCACATCCGCCAGTGCGCCATAGGCCGCTTTTTTTTGTTCGATATCCGGTTCCGGAGCCGGTTCGGAGGTTGAATCTGTTGTTGCTGTGGTTGTTACGCCGGGTATGGACACCGCGTGGGCAGGTGCGCCCAGCAGGCAGATGAGGATGAACAGAATCCACCGCATGACTCCTCCAGTGAGAAAACAGAGCAAAAAGATAAGTATAGATGCTGGGGGAGGAGCGATTTGAAATGAGAGGAATCTGGTGTTCCTCCCTTTCGGGGGAAAGGGAGGCTGAGAAGTTAAGAGACGTGCTGTAAAAATTCCTGCAAACGCTGGCTCGGCGGGTTCTTGATCAACACCTGAGGATCGCCATCTTCCGCAATCCGGCCTTTATCAATAAAGATCAGACGTGAAGCCACTTTCTCAGCAAAACCGATTTCGTGGGTCACAATCACCATCGTCATGCCTTCTTCTGCCAGATCCTGCATAACCTTCAGCACTTCATGGCGCAGTTCCGGGTCAAGAGCGGAAGTCGGTTCATCGAACAGCATCATTTTCGGCTTCACCGCCAGCGCGCGGGCAATCGCCACACGCTGCTGTTGACCACCAGAAAGTTCGGAAGGGTAGTGATGTGCGCGTTCTGCCAGACCGACCTTCGCCAGCAGCTCACGTGCCAGTTTTTCCGCCTCTTCTTTGTTTGCGCCACGCACGCGTAGCGGACCAAACATTACGTTTTCCAGCGCCGTCAGGTGCGGGAAGAGGTAAAATTGCTGGAACACCATGCCCGCTTCCTGGCGAATCAGACGCTCGTCAACTTTCGGATCGTTAACCTTCAGACCATCGACAATCAGATCACCAGAGGTAATTTCTTCCAGTTTGTTGATGCAGCGCAGCAGGGTTGATTTACCGGAACCAGAAGGCCCGATAATCACCACCACTTCGCCCTGAGCAATGTTCAAATCGATATTGTGCAGCACCTGGGTAGGACCAAAATGCTTGGAGACGTTTTTAAATTCAATCACAGGATTTTCATCCTTCTTTCCAGACGACGCAGAATAAAGCTCAGCACCAGGGTAATAATCAGATAAAACACCGCCACGGCGCTCCAGATCTCAAGGGCGCGGAAGTTACCGGCAATAATTTCTTGCCCCTGACGGGTCAGCTCCGCCACGCCGATAACAATAAACAGCGAGGTGTCTTTAATGCTGATGATCCACTGGTTGCCCAGCGGCGGCAGCATACGGCGCAGTGCCAGAGGTAAAATGACGTAGCGAATGGTTTCCCAACGTGAAAGACCAAGTGCCAGCCCGGCTTCACGGAAACCTTTGTGGATTGACAGCACTGCACCACGAGTGATTTCCGCAATGTATGCGCCGGAGTTAATCATGATGGTGACCACCGCCGCAGTAAACGGGTCGATGCGTAAGTCGTTAAACGCCATCGGCAGGGCGAAGTAGATAAACATCACCTGGACGACGATAGGTGTGCCGCGAATCACTTCAATAAAGACTAACGCGACGTGGTTGGCTATCCAACCGCCAAAGGTGCGTGCAAAACCTGCCGCCAGTCCGATCACCAGGCCGCCAGCCAGACCGAGGATCGAAATCCACAGGGTCATTTTGGCGCCTTCAATCAGAAGCGGAATGGCAGGCCAGATGGCACTCCAGTCAAACTGCATATGTTGTTCCTGTTACCGTGGTGTAAATAATCAAATTCAGGGTAATTAATGGCGTTGGAGCAGGCCTGTGCCCTCACCCTAATCCTCTCCCCAGAGGGGAGAGGGGACTGTCCGTGCGCTTTACAGGCGTGGTGTTATTATTTCGGTTCTGTACCGAACCATTTTTTGTAGATTTCGTTGTAAGTTCCGTTTTCGCGCAGGGTTTTCAACGCGCCGTTGACTTTATCACGCAGCTCGTCGCTACCTTTCGGGAAAGCAATACCGTATTGCTGTGCTTCCAGAGAGTCACCCACCGCTTTGAACTGGCCGTTACCGGCGGTTTTGATGAAGTAAAGAATGTTTGGTGTATCGTGCAGGACGGCGTCTGCGCGGTTAGTACCCAGTTCCATATAGGCGTTATCGATGTTCGGGAACTGTCGCAGATCTTTGGTTTTGATGTTCGTCTTCGCGTAATCAACGGAGCCAGTGCCGCTCTTCACAGCAACCACTTTACCGTCGAGATCTTTCACGCTTTTCACATCGTTGTTGTTCGCTTTCACCATCACTAACAGACCGCTTTTGTAGTAGCCGTCAGAGAAATCGATCGCTTTTTTACGCTCGTCGGTGATAGTGATGCCCGCCAGCGCCAGATCGACGTTTTTGGTTTGCAGCGCCGGAATGATACCGCTGAAATCCATCGGTTTCAGTTCGTAATCCAGCTTCAGTTCTTTGGCGATTGCCGCCCACAGATCGACATCAAAGCCCACGTATTTGTCGCCCTGTTTAAATTCAAACGGAACGAAAGCGGTATCTGTCGCGACAACTAATTTTTTATCTGCGGCATGGGAAGAAACCGCAAAAGCCAGGGTCAGTGCTGCCAGTGAAACTTTTAATACAGACTTCATAGCATTTCCTTTTTTCTATCCACGGGACGATCCCCTGCGTAACATTTACCTATATGAAAAAATCGTGCCAGTTTTGCAACTCGTTGATTTTTCGAGAGGCGATGAAAACGAATTGCACGATTTATGAGGCAACACCGTTAGATTGCACCATTATGGGGCGCCAAAGTGGTGCGCTAAAATAGTGCAGTCAACACAGTGATTATTTAGCGTAAATCCTGATGAAAAAACAATCTTTATGTAATGATTGTGTGATGATGTTGATACAAAAAGTTTACTTTGTCAGGCTGGAAGGGCAGTTGGATGCACTAAAAAAGTGCGTAGAGACGAGGCATCAAAAAAAACGGCCCCCTTTCAGGAAGCCGCTTTTATTGTTTGTTAACGTTTTGAAGCATCAGCGGTGGTGTTATTCGATGTTAGATTCGATAAACCACAGGAATTTATCCAGGTCGCGGGAGGCGGCGGTCAGGATATCTGCAGTATCATCATCTTTTGCTTCACCGATGGCTTTACGTACATCATTGGCGACAATTGCATAACGATCCGCCAGCTCTTTCAGGTGATCCTGAACGTTGTGGATGTCCAGCGGGTAGCTTTTCAGCGGTGTTTTGCTATTGATAACTTGAGTGGTGCCAAGGGCAACGCCGCCCAGTTGTACCGCGCGTTCAGCCATGGTATCCAGATGATCGATCAGAGCGGTACGGAAGCCATCCAGCATTTCATGTACGGCAATGAAGTTAGCGCCGCGCATATTCCAGTGTGCCTGTTTGGTAATCAACGAAAGATCAATAAACTGGATAACCTGACGATTCAGCAACTCTACTGTCGCTTTTTTCTCGCTGTCAGAGACATCGTTGCGGGTATAAAGCAGATTGGTCGCTTTTGATTTAACTAATTTAGCGGTACTCATAATTTCATATCCTCTTGATGTTATGTCCCAGTAATTAACGAGACTAAGTATAGCACCGGCTATGTGTTCCGCTATTCTGGCTGTTCCTATCACACTAATAGTGGTAACAAGCGTGAAAGATAAAACCGGCTAAAATACAGTGGCTTATATATTCCAATAAGAACGATTCTTATTTATTTGTTCACCAGGAATTTTCGGAATAAATATGCTTTTGTGTAGTCAGATATATAAGGATGTGGCAGGTGAAAATTAGCGAAATATTCTGCATGGTTATGCATAACCATGCAGAATTGTAAATTTAATTAATATCTATTTCTTCTATTTTGCTCTCTTTGCGTGCTGTCAGCGTGGAGCCCATTGAAGCCGCGATGATAGCGCCGAGCGCCAGAATCTGTATTGGCGTCAGCATCTCACCGAGGAAAATCATCCCGGAAATGGCAGCCAGTGCCGGTTCCATGCTCATCAGCGTACCAAATGTCCGCGTCGGCAAACGGGTGAGGGCAATCATCTCCAGCGAGTAGGGCAGAGCGGTCGAGAGAATTGCGACAGCTAAACCTAATGGAACAACCGACCAATGCCAGAGAGCCTCTCCAGCCTGTAACGCGCCGATTGGCACGAAAATTAATGCCGCAATCAGCGAACCGATCGCCACCGTCGCAGGGCCGTGTTCAGCACCGGCACGTTGCCCACTTAATATGTAGATAGCCCAACAAGCACCGGCACCGAGCGCCAGCGCACAGCCGGTTAAATCGACATGGGAAACATCTTGCCCCAGCGGCAGCAGGAACCACAGACCGAGCACTGCCAGCAAAACCCAAACGAAATCTACCGGGCGACGAGAGGAGAACAGCGCCACCGCCAGTGGCCCGGTGAACTCCAGCGCAACTGCAATTCCCAGAGGTACAGTCTGAATAGAGAGATAAAAGAGATAGTTCATCCCACCCAGAGATACACCGTAAAACAACAGCGGCAACCGTTGTTCTCGGGCAAAACGCAGCCGCCACGGTTTAAAGAAAGCGACAAGAATCAATGTTCCCAGCGCAAGGCGCAGTGCAGTCACGCCAGGCGCGCCAACCAGTGGAAAAAGTGATTTTGCTAATGAAGCCCCACCCTGAATAGACGCCATGGCAACGAGCAATATGACTATTGGTAACCAGACCGGCATTTTACGTAATGACCCTGGCATCTTTTCTCCCATAAAGTTGTATAGCAAGGTAAAGCGTGGAGTGTACTGGATGTACCAGTGGCTGGTTGAGCATTTGTTGAAAAATTTTTCCCCATTTTGGCTAAAATGCGCCAGGATTGATGGATTCATCAGTTTGCTGATTAAGAATAATCTGGATGAGAGAGTGTGAATATATGCGTAATACTTACGCTGTTCACTGAAAAAGTGATTTAAATTTAGATGGATAGCGGCAAATGGAAACGTTCTGTTACACGAAATGGCCCGTTAGACATCACAAATCGCGAAGAGTTTCCCATTAATTTTTGATATATTTAAAACTTAGGACTTATTTGAATCACATTTGAGGTGGTTATGAAAAAAATTGCATGTCTTTCAGCACTGGCCGCAGTTCTGGCTTTCACCGCAGGTACTTCCGTAGCTGCTACTTCTACCGTAACTGGTGGTTATGCACAGAGCGACGCTCAGGGCAAAATGAACAAAATGGGCGGTTTCAACCTGAAATACCGCTATGAAGAAGACAACAGCCCGCTGGGTGTGATCGGTTCTTTCACTTACACCGAGAAAAGCCGTACTGCAAGCTCTGGTGACTACAACAAAACCCAGTACTACGGCATCACTGCTGGTCCGGCTTACCGCATTAACGACTGGGCAAGCATCTACGGTGTAGTGGGTGTGGGCTATGGTAAATTCCAGACCACTGAATACCCGATCTACAAACATGACACCAGCGACTACGGCTTCTCCTACGGCGCGGGTCTGCAGTTCAACCCAATCGAAAACGTTGCTCTGGACTTCTCTTACGAGCAGAGCCGTATTCGTAACGTTGACGTAGGCACCTGGATTGCCGGTGTTGGTTACCGCTTCTAATCACTTCGGTGATATAAAAAATCCGCCTCTCGGGGCGGATTTTTTTATCTTAAGATTTGGGATCGAATATATCGGTTCCGAGATGGTTGTAATCCACCTTCTGTAACTGGAAGTTAGTGATGTATATCGGCCCGGCTTTCTTCTCAGAGATAAACGGGTAATTGATGTTGATCTCCTTCGCTTTAATCCCTGTCCATTGAGAGAAAAAACCTAAGAAGTCATTGGCTGAACGGCGGGCTTTAATTATCCGGTGCGCTTTATCGTCGCTGGAAATGACCATAAAAGGCACCTGGAAATTTTGCTGATATTTATCGTCATGAGCCAGATATTGCACTTCTTTACCGCGTTCTTTAAAGGCCAGACCGTGGTCAGAAAAGTAAACCAGCGAGAAACTGCTACCGCTGTTGCGTAACTGGTCATAGAGTTTGCGCAGTAAATCGTCCGTTTGCGTCATGGTGTAGAGATAGCACGACGTCTCTTTCGATTGCACAAAGGTTTCGTATTTGCCTTGTGTCCGGTCGCAGGCCTGCGGATGTGAGCCCATCAGATGCAAAACAATCAGTTGCGGTTGCGAGTGTTCTTGCGCCAGCACCTGAGCGGTCATGTCCAGTAACGCTTCGTCTTTGGTGTTCTTATCTGCTTCAAAATTACCTTCTTTCAGGAAGTGCACTTCATCTGCACGTTTGGCAATGCTGGCGATGGCGGTATCGTACTCACCAATTTGTCCCTGATTGGAAAACCACCAGGTCTGAAAACCTGCGCGGTTGGCAAGGGTGACAAAGTTATCCTGAAATTGTGGCTTGCCATCGACGACGCGGTTAAGCGTTAAGCCAAGCGATTTTTGCGTGGAGCCGCTGGCGGCAATGTAGTCAGCGAAGATCAGACCGTTAACGCTGCTGGCAAACGGGGTGTTGTTCCAGTGACCGCCAAAGGCACCGAGAGCGTCGCGACGTGCGCTTTCACCGATCACCACCACATAGGTCTGATATTTCGGTTTAACTGCAGTAACCGTCCAGGTATCTTTCATCCCGGAAAGTTTTGCCATCCGCTCTTGCTCTTCAATCACCTCGTTATTGTTGACGATGACATCCTTAGCGAAACGAAATACCGGATAGCCAGTATCCTTCAATTTAAATACGCCGCCCCAGGCCAGGTTTTGCACGGGAGCAACTAAAAATGTCGCCACACTGAATACCAGACACAGGCTGTCGAAGGTATTCCAGCGCGCTTTTTCATTCTCTTTTTTTCGCCTGATTGCTATTACGCCGAGCGCAAAAATAAATAAGCCGATCAGGTAGCTGTACCACGGAAAAATCGTCAGGATTTCGGTCGACTCTTCCATATTGGTGGAGTGCAATGCCAGCAATGTATTGAAATTAGGCGCGCCGTAGGCCTGAGCAAAAGGGAAATAACAAGCCGCCACCAGCGAACTGACACCGACCAGAACTTTTTGTACGCGAGGCAATGTTCGCCATAGCAAAAGCAAAATAGCCGTAAACGCAGCGGTGTAGAGCAAACTGAAGGGATAACCTAAGCCGAGATTAATTAATAGCGACTGTAAAAAGTAGAACGCAGTCCACGGGCTAAATACCCGGCTACGGGTAACAAGCGATTCTTTGAGGGTTAAATTCATATGCCACTATCGTAACAAACGCCATGTGCTTACCCTGGCGTCAAGGGTCAATACCTGCAAGAGTGCGTGAAGAGGGGAAAAGGGTCCGCATCCGCGAGCCGCAATATACGCAGGGCTGCAAGAAGATAGAGCGAGCCGCCGTTCAGGTCAACTACTGACGAACAAATCTTTTGCGAAGGGGATTGCAAATCCGACAAAAAGTGGGGGTTTTCAGGCAGAAACTATTTATGCCTGCAATAACGCAGGAGTGAAGCGGCGTACCGCGACGCCGCTATTTATCGGAAGGTTTATCTTGCTGCGGTTTATTGTTGACCATATCGCACAACATAGAGAGCAGCATTAACCGTACTTTAAAGGGAGAATGACTAAACACGCGCATACACCTCTTGAACTCATTCATAAGACCTCCTGACTTGCTAATCCCGTCGATCCATGAGGGATGATTGCATTACATACAGATATAGCACAGGCTATATTATATAGCTATTGCTAAAACGTTAATTTTTTGTGCCTTCGCAACTCTGGTTTACAATGTGCGCACGAAATGAGAACGCTATATATGTGTCACCATAATGAGGAAGCACAATGAGTCGTCGCGCAGGTACGCCAACAGCAAAAAAAGTGACGCAGTTAGTGAACGTGGAAGAACACGTTGAAGGGTTTCGCCAGGTCAGAGAAGCGCATCGCCGTGAACTTATTGACGATTATGTTGAGCTGATATCTGACCTGATAAGAGAAGTGGGGGAAGCCCGTCAGGTGGACATGGCTGCTCGTCTGGGCGTTTCGCAACCGACGGTGGCTAAAATGCTTAAGCGGCTGGCAACCATGGGACTGATTGAGATGATCCCGTGGCGTGGTGTGTTTTTAACGGCGGAAGGGGAGAAGCTGGCGCAGGAAAGCCGCGAGCGCCATCAGATAGTCGAAAATTTCTTGCTGGTGTTGGGCGTCAGCCCGGAAATTGCCCGTCGTGACGCGGAGGGTATGGAACACCATGTGAGTGAAGAGACGCTGGACGCCTTTCGTTTGTTTACCCAGAAACACGGTGCCAAATGAGCCTGCCTTTTTTACGCACGCTGCAAGGCGATCGCTTTTTTCAGTTATTAATTCTCGTTGGTATCGGATTAAGTTTTTTTGTTCCCTTTGCGCCGAAATCCTGGCCTGCTGCTATCGACTGGCACACCATCATTACTTTAAGTGGCCTGATGCTGCTGACCAAAGGTGTTGAATTAAGCGGTTATTTTGATGTGCTGGGGCGCAAAATGGTGCGCCGTTTTGCTACTGAGCGTCGGCTGGCGATGTTTATGGTACTGGCGGCGGCGCTGCTTTCTACCTTTCTGACCAACGATGTCGCGCTGTTTATTGTTGTCCCGCTGACCATCACGCTGAAAAGACTGTGTGAGATCCCGGTTAATCGGCTGATTATTTTTGAGGCGCTGGCAGTGAATGCCGGATCGCTGCTGACGCCGATTGGTAATCCGCAAAATATCCTTATCTGGGGACGTTCGGGTCTTTCGTTTGCCGGTTTTATTGCACAGATGGCACCGCTGGCTGGTGCGATGATGCTGACATTGCTGCTGCTGTGCTGGTGTTGTTTTCCTGGAAAGGCGCTGCAATATCATACGGGGACGCAAACGCCGGAGTGGAAACCACGGCTGGTGTGGAGTTGTCTGGGGCTGTATATCGTCTTCCTTACGGCGCTGGAGTTGAAACAAGAGCTGTGGGGGCTGGTGATTGTGGCGGCGGGCTTTGCGCTGCTGACACGTCGCGTGGTGCTCAGTGTGGACTGGACGTTGCTGCTGGTGTTTATGGCGATGTTTATCGACGTCCATTTACTGACCCAGCTTCCGGCGTTGCAAGGCGTGTTGAGTAACGTGAGTCATTTATCCGAACCCGGATTATGGGTAACGGCGATTGGTTTATCGCAGGTGATCAGTAACGTGCCGAGTACTATTTTGCTGCTGAACTATGTGCCGCCGTCGTTGCTGCTGGCATGGGCGGTTAACGTAGGTGGTTTTGGCTTGTTACCGGGATCGCTGGCAAATTTGATTGCGCTACGGATGGCGAACGATCGTCGTATCTGGTGGCGTTTCCATCTTTATTCGATACCAATGCTGTTGTGGGCGGCGCTGGTAGGATTCGTTTTGTTAGTTATGCTCCCGGCAGTGTAAGAGCTGGCAAATAAAAAGGCGGATTATGAGTCCGCCTTGTGCTTTAAGTTTTAAAGATTAATTCAGACGAACCGGCATCCCGGAACGGTTTTGAATAGCCTGATCCAGAACAGCCTGGTCAACATCTGGCTGACCGGTCACTGTCTGCACGCTCTTGGTTAGCGTAATTGGCACAATTTCCTGACCTTCAAACTGAGCTTCGGTAGTAGACAGCGGATTATGGACTTCAATATAACGGCTGCCGTCCGGCTCGGTGGTGGCTTTTACCGGCTCATCAATAAACTGTACGCGAGTACCGACCGGCACTTTCTCGAACAGGAATTTGATGTCTTCGTTACGCAGACGCACACAACCGTGGCTTACGCGCAGGCCGATACCAAAGTTGGCGTTGGTGCCGTGGATAGCGTACAGGCGACCGATATACAGTGCATACAGTCCCATCGGGTTATCCGGGCCAGCCGGAACGACAGCCGGAAGCGGTTCGCCCGCAGCGCGGTATTCTGCATGCATTTTAGCGGTCGGCGTCCAGGTCGGGCCTGCTTTCTTACGCTCTACTTTGGTGGTCCAGTTGATAGGCGTGTCTTTACCTAACTGACCAATGCCGATCGGCAGTACGATAACGGTGTTAGTCCCTTTCGGATAGTAATACAGACGCATCTCTGCGCTGTTAATCACAATGCCTTCATGAACAGTGTCCGGCAGGATCAGTTGCTGCGGGATGTTCAGTACGGTGCCGCCTTTCGGCAGGAAGGTATCCACACCAGGGTTCGCTTCCATCATATTGGAAAGCCCCATCTGATACTCAGCCGCAAAGTACTCCAGCGGCTGAGTGTTACCTTCAGGGATAGTGATCACCTGATTCTGACCAACCAGGCGACTCCCGTCGGTTGGCAGAGGATAAGTTACCGCTGAAGCGGTACTGCAAAAGCCGACAACAGCGAAGGCCGCTGCGAATAACGTTTTCAATTTCATATTCATGTTAAGCGAGATTTCGTGCCTGGCAGGCCATTAGGTTGAGAATATTAGAGTATTGGAAGCGCATTATATGTTCATTCCAGCTAACAGTGAAATCAGATGTGTACGAAATCACATTTTTTGCCTTTGGGAAGAGTGTAGACCTTAAGCGGGGGACGGGATCTTCTTTCAGATTTATGGCATAATGCGCGGTTTGTCATATCTCTTTTCAGGATACGCCTGTGTTAGTTTCCAGTAACGTCACCATGCAGTTCGGCAGTAAGCCGTTGTTTGAAAACATTTCCGTCAAATTTGGCGGCGGCAACCGTTACGGCCTGATTGGCGCGAACGGTAGTGGTAAATCCACCTTTATGAAGATTCTCGGCGGCGACTTAGAGCCGACGCTGGGTAACGTTTCCCTCGATCCCAACGAGCGCATTGGTAAACTGCGTCAGGATCAATTTGCCTTTGAAGAGTTCACCGTGCTGGATACGGTGATCATGGGGCATAAAGAGTTGTGGGAAGTGAAGCAGGAGCGCGACCGCATCTATGCTTTGCCGGAAATGAGCGAAGAAGATGGCTATAAAGTTGCCGATCTGGAAGTGAAATACGGCGAAATGGACGGTTACTCTGCGGAAGCTCGCGCTGGTGAACTGTTGCTTGGCGTGGGAATTCCAGTGGAACAACACTACGGCCCGATGAGTGAAGTTGCTCCCGGCTGGAAGCTGCGTGTGCTGCTGGCGCAGGCGCTGTTTGCTGATCCAGACATTCTCCTGCTCGACGAACCAACCAACAACCTCGACATCGATACCATTCGCTGGCTGGAGCAGGTGCTGAACGAGCGTGACAGTACCATGATCATCATCTCGCACGACCGTCACTTCCTGAACATGGTTTGTACCCACATGGCGGATCTGGATTACGGCGAACTGCGCGTTTATCCGGGCAACTACGATGAGTACATGACGGCGGCGACGCAGGCACGCGAACGTCTGCTGGCTGATAACGCCAAGAAGAAAGCGCAGATTGCCGAGCTGCAATCTTTCGTTAGCCGCTTTAGCGCCAACGCCTCGAAATCTCGTCAGGCAACTTCGCGTGCGCGTCAGATTGATAAAATCAAACTGGAAGAGGTGAAAGCCTCCAGCCGTCAGAACCCGTTCATCCGTTTTGAGCAGGATAAGAAACTGTTCCGTAACGCGCTGGAAGTGGAAGGGCTGACCAAAGGGTTTGATAACGGTCCGCTGTTTAAAAATCTCAACCTGCTGCTGGAAGTGGGTGAAAAACTGGCGGTACTCGGCACCAACGGCGTCGGTAAATCGACCTTGCTGAAAACGCTGGTGGGTGATCTGGAACCGGATAGTGGCACCGTAAAATGGTCAGAGAACGCGCGCATTGGTTACTACGCGCAGGATCACGAATATGAGTTCGATAATGACCTGACCGTGTTTGAATGGATGAGCCAGTGGAAGCAGGAAGGCGATGACGAGCAGGCGGTGCGCAGCATTCTCGGTCGCTTATTGTTCAGTCAGGATGACATCAAAAAGCCTGCCAAAGTGCTTTCCGGTGGTGAAAAAGGCCGTATGTTGTTTGGTAAGTTAATGATGCAGAAACCGAACATTCTGATCATGGACGAACCGACCAACCACCTGGATATGGAATCCATCGAGTCACTGAACATGGCGCTGGAACTGTATCAGGGCACGCTGATCTTTGTTTCACACGACCGTGAGTTCGTAAGCTCCCTGGCGACCCGCATTCTGGAAATCACGCCGGAACGCGTGATTGACTTTAGCGGTAATTACGAAGATTACCTGCGTAGTAAAGGAATCGAGTAAGTTATAGTCAGTAGCCCTGGTTATGTCAGGGCTACTGATGACAAATACAAGATTGCTATCAGGCCTACGTAGACCCTGCAATATATTGAATCTGAAGGGCTTTGTAGGCCGGATAAGGCGTTAACGCCGCATCCGGCATGAAGAAAGCGCACTTTGTCAGCAATCTGAGCAACATCGAACCTACTTTCTTAACCTCACATCAATTCACTTCCACTAATCCATCACTTCTCAAACATCCATGCCCAGCGCGCGTTTACCGTGAACGTTCAGATCCTCCAGCGTAAAACGACCTTGCCAGTTTGTTTCATAATCTTCCCGCGGGAAATCCCCCGGCGAGATGCCTTTTTCCAGTGCCTCTTTGACCTTGTGCGCATAAGCCCGGTTCTTCTCGCACATCGGCGCGGCAGGAATATACATCACGTTCCCCCAGCCCTGTTGATTGTCTACCGGTGCGACACAGTGGATCACATCGCAGTGCCACCAGACAGAATCCCCCGCTGTTATTGCCGGAATTGACGTTAGTGCTTTCATCAATAAGGGGTGCCATTTTTCAGAAACAGGCAGAACTTTACCAGGCGCGACTCCGCACAGCTCGTCGTCCGGCACGTCATCCAACAGCGGGCGTAATAAAACATACGCCATCGCTTCCGGGATCGGCACCACATGCAACAACCCCTGGCCTGGTAACATATCGGAAAGTGCCGTCCAGCCCTGGAACGTGCGGAACACGGAACATTTGGTAGTGTTATCGACGGTGTATTCTTCTACATCGGTACGGTGTGCTGCATCCCACGGATCGTAATCATCAAAATTACCGTTGAAAACATGGGCAAAAACGCGCTGATAAGCGGGTAATAACCAGCGTTCCAGTGCGCCAGAATCAGTGTGTGCGCCCAGACCTTTGGACGTCGTGCCCGGTGGGCGACGGCGGATCCTGTCTGGATAGATTACGCTGACATCGGGATCAAACCATTGTTTGCCGTTGCTTTCAGACTTCCACAGGCGGTTAAGGAAAGATTGCACCGCAGCCATATTGTCGCTCTGCCGCGCCTGCATCTGTGCCTGTGACCAGTAAATGGGATAGATTTCGGGGCGAGACGCCTCCAGCGAGCCGAAAAAGCTGTCACCGGGACCTTTATAAACATCATCAAAGTGATTGGCATCAAGGTAGTTGAGCATTGCGCGATCCCACGCCAGCGCCTGCTCGCGGGGGAAATGGCCTTTTATTACCGCGCAGCCGCGACGTTTTATCTCATTGCGCGTGGCTTCACTCACTGTACCTGCTGCAATGTCGCTATAAGGAACTTCCGGCCAAACCGGCAGTCCTTGCGCTTTCAGTGCGTCTATTTCTGCTACACGCGCTTCGATTTTTGCAGAGAGTTTATCGAAGACCTGTTGTACATCGCCGATCTGTTTTCGCAGCTCCGCTTTCATCTCACGGATAGCTGTTTTTGCATCTGTTGGCAGCGTCTCATAGGTAAAAGTCATATCAACCTCACAACTTTCGTTCGAAAGCAAAAATGATTACGATTGATACTTTAAGTTAAAAATAAGTTAACGCAAGATGAAAATCTTGAGTTAGTGCACAAGGTGAGCAAAAAAGAGAGATGCCGGAGCGGTCACTCCGGCCGGGAGAAGATTACTTATTGAAAGGAGTGGTGCTATCCAGCACCGCCTGAATCACATTCAGCGCGCCTTCATGATTATTATCATCGGTAGCGTAACGGGCGATTTGTTTAATGTTTTCCGCAGCATTGCCCATTGCAAAGGAATAATGTGCCATTTTAAGCATCTCTGCGTCGTTACCGCTGTCGCCAATCGCTACCACATTTTGCGGCGACAGACCCCAGCGTTTTAACAACCGCGAAATACCATTTGCTTTATGCAGGCCGGGAATAATCAGGTCGATAAAACCCGCGCCACTGGTGACAGGTTTCATAATGCCATCGAGCGCAACGTGCAGTTTGTCGACAACCAGCGGGATTTGTTCATCCGGCAGGTTGAGCGAAAACTTAAAAAGCACGTCATCAATCTCCTGGTAATCCTTCACAGGTTTCAGTCGATGGTAGTGTTTTTCCATCAGTGCGACGAATGCTTCCGGCGCATTTTCACTGATGTATGCGCTTTGCAGACCACAGGCGACAAAATTGAGTTGTTTATCCTTCAGCAGTTCACCAATGACAATTCTGGATTCATGCCGGGTCAGTTCACCGTGGAACAACTGCTTGCCATGTTCGTAGACCAGCGCGCCATTTTCCGCGACAAAAGAGATTTCATCTTTTAGCTCAGGAAAGAAGGAAATAAGCTGGTAATACTGGTTACCACTGGCGACAACGAACTCAATGTCGCGCTTTTTCAGTTCCTGATACTGCGCCATAAAACGTGACTGGTTGTACATTTTGGCGTCGTTAAGAAAAGTACCGTCCATATCGCAAACGATAACTTTTACAGTCATAAAAGTGCTCCCGGCAATTAATGCAAACGCCACAGTGTAATGACAATGTGATGCGGAGCACAAACTAATTTCGAATGAAAGCGAGAGTAAAATTGATTTCGTGAATGTTTTAGCCCGGCGGCGACGCCGGGCTGAGGGGATTACAGCATGTGTTCAGTACGGGCGATGATATCGTCCTGTGCGTCAGGAGAGAGCGCGGTGAAGAAGGCGGAATAGCCCGCGACACGCACTACCAGATCGCGGTACTGATCAGGATGTTTTTTCGCTTCCAGCAATGTTTCTCGGGAAACAATGTTGTACTGAATATGCCAGCCTTTGTGCACTTCGAAGAAGGTGCGCAGCAGGATCATCAGTTTCTGCTTGTCAGATTCGTTCTCCAGCGTCGCCGGGTTCAGTTTCTGATTGAGCAACACACCGCCGAGAATCGCTGCCGTAGGCAGTTTACCCACGGAGCCAATGACCGCCGTTGGGCCGAGATGGTCAGTTCCGGAGGCCGGGCTTGCGCCTTCTGCCAGCGGGGTATGCGCTTTACGTCCGTCCGGCGTTGCCATCGTCTGCGCGCCAAACGGTACGTTGGCGGAAATAGATGATGTACCTGCGTAATAGTTGCCGCCAACTGGACCACGACCATAGCGCGGGTTATGGTACTGTTTCAGTTCGTCGATATAGGTCTGATAAGCGCGAGCCAGCAGCGTATCGACGCTATCATCGTCGTTGCCGTACTTCGGCGCGCCGTTAATCAGACGCTGACGCAGTTGCTCGTGAGTCAGACCTTCGAAGTCTTCCGCCAGTGCGGCAGCCAGTTGTTGCTGACCAATCGCACCCTGTTCAAATACCAGTTTCTTCACTGCCGCCAGGCTGTTGCCGAGGTTGGCAATGCCGACCTGCAGGCCAGAAACCCAGTCATATTTCGCGCCGCCTTGCTTGATACTTTTCGCTCGCTCAATGCAGTCATCCACCAGCGCCGAGCAGAGAATATCGTGCACGTTCTCTTCCAGCATGGTGTCGACGACATATTCGATTTCGATTGATTTGCGGGTGTAGTAACGGATTTGCGTATCCCACGCGTCCATTACTTCATCGAAGTTGTTGAAGTTACCCGCTGACAACGCTTTTTCTTGTGGCAGGAACACTTTGCCGCTGGTGGCATCACGACCGCCTTCCAGCGCCGCCAGCATCACGCGGGCGAAGTTGATAAAGCTCATGCCGGTGCAGCGATAGCCCCATTTACCGCCGACGGCGGTTTCGATACAGCCAATCGCTGCGTAATCGTAAGCGTCCTGCGGTTCAATACCGAGTTTGATAAATTCCGGGATCACGATTTCGTCGTTGTTGAACGCGGGCATCCCGAAGCCGCAGCGGATCACCTGTACACAGGCATCGAGGAAATCGTTACTCATTCCTGCATGGTAGCGCACGCTGAGGTTAGGCTGAGTGGAGCGCAGACGACCGCAGGATTCAAGGATCGCGTAAGATAGCGGATTCACTGCGTCCATCGGTTGACCATCAACCAGATTTTGCCCACCAATGGTGACGTTCTGATACAGCGGGCTACCCGCAGAGGCTTTCGAGTGCGAGCCGGAGCGGATCTTGTTCACTTCCAGCAGTTTCAGCCAGCAGCTATGCAGCATCTCGATGGCGTGTTCGCGATCCAGCGTCTGGTTGAGTTCAACGTCGCGGCGATAGTACGGGTACAGATACTGGTCCATACGACCAAACGATACTGAGTGACCGTTTGATTCAATCTGCAAAATCAACTGGATGAAGTAGCACAGTTGCAGCGCCTGCCAGAAAGTTTGCGGCGGCTGGTGGGCGATAAGGTCGCAGTTTTCTGCTATCGCCAGCAGTTCATCACGACGGCTTTCGCGAGTTTCGGTGGCTGCCATTTCACGCGCCAGAGCAGCGAAACGTTCAATGTGTTCACTGACTGCCACCAGCACGATATCAATGGCTTTCAGGAACTGCTCGCCGTGCAGATCTTCCAGTACCGTCAGGTTGATACGCGAGCGACGCTCCGCCACTTTCTCGCGCAGACCATCAAGCCCTTTTTCCAGCAGCAGCGGGAAATTCACCGCCAGGTGCGCATCGCCGGAGGTCATATTGCCTTCTGCTTTAATGATACCGGTCGCCAGCAGGCCTTTTTGCTCATCGGTAAACATGCCGTAGCAGCGATCCTGTACCGTCTGACCGCGCCACCACGGGCAGACTTCATGCAGAACGCGTTTGTTCTCTTCGCTCACCGCAAAACCAGCACCCGGACGATCCGCCAGATCATCAATCTCTTTTTCGATCCAGGAGACGGTATATTCCGGGAAGATCGGCGCGGCACGAACTTCGCTTGCCTGGTTGCCGATGATCAACTCATCGTGTTTGATCCAGATGGTGCGATTCGCCAGGTGATGCGCCAGCGCCAGCGCGCGACGTACCGGGATTGGCTTATCGAGATGTTGTTGATACATCTCGGTATAGTGCTGTGCGCGCTCGGTACAAACCGGCGGTTTCACAATATGCACCAGCGCATTTTTGTGCGCTTTAATGCGGTCGCTGAGCGTGTCCAGTTTCAGTGTTGTCATGGTTGTTATCCTCGTAAAGTCGCGGTTAACCCTTTCTGGCAGGCATACTGCTGGGCAAAGTCGAGCAGTTCTGGCGCATCAAGCGGTTTTTCCGGGGCGTCATAGGGCAGATTAAGTAAGTGATATTTGTTGATGCCCAGCGTGTGGTAGGGCAGGAAATGGATTTCGCCAACGTGCAGCTCGTCGGCGGCAAAATCGGTAATGGCTTTCACAGAGGTTTCATCGGCATTAAAGCCCTGAATCAGCGGTACGCGGATGATGATTTTTTTGCCCGCCGCAGCGAGTTTTTTCAGGTTATCCAGCACTCTGGCGGCGTTACCGTCGGTCCACTGTTTAAACGGTGCGTCGGCGACGTGTTTTAAATCGGCAAGAAACAGATCGATATAGGGCAGAGAAGGGGCGATATATTTCCACGGCACATGCAGGCAGGTTTCTACCGCAGTATGAATGCCGGCCTCGTGGCTGGCTTGCAGTAGCGCCATCGCCATTTCCGGCTGCATAAACGGTTCACCGCCAGAAAGCGTTAATCCGCCGCCGCTGCGATCGTAAAACGGTTTATCGCGCAGAACGGTCGCCATGATCTCCTCAACGCTTTTCACTTCGCCGCACACGGTTAACGCCTGTGTCGGGCAGCAGTCGGTTAACGCCGTCAGATGTTCAGGGGTGAACTTTTCCCGATGGATAAGCAGGCCATTCAGCGTGCGCTCAATCACTTCCGGGGCGGCCTTAGCACACAGCTCGCAGCCCTCCAGGCACAGACGCGCGTCATACAGCAGATCCTGCGTGCGGGCGCGGCTTTCTGGGTTCTGACACCAGCGGCAACCCAGCGAGCAACCTTTCAGAAAAACCACTGTGCGAATGCCGGGACCGTCGTGGGTCGAGTAGCGTTGAATATTGAAGATCATAGATGCCTCTCTGTTTCGTTCAAATATAAATTACTTTCGAATGAAAGTTATGTTGATGTGCGTCAACTGTTCAGAGAGTTTTCTCGTGGTAGTCTGGTTTCAGACAAAAGTACATTTTGAGGATGGTTATGGAACTGTATCTGGATACTTCAGACGTTGCTGCAGTGAAGGCGCTGGCGCGCGTTTTTCCGCTGGCGGGTGTGACCACTAACCCAAGCATTATCGCTGCGGGTAAAAAAACGCTGGACGTTGTGCTTCCGGAACTTCATGAAGCTATGGGCGGTCAGGGGCGTTTGTTTGCCCAGGTAATGTCTACCACTGCTGAAGGCATGGTGAACGATGCGCGCAAACTACGTTCTATCATTGCGGATATCGTGGTGAAAGTACCGGTGACCGCCGAGGGGCTGGCAGCTATCAAAATGTTAAAAGCGGAAGGGATCCCGACGCTGGGCACGGCGGTGTATGGCGCAGCACAAGGGCTGTTGTCGGCGCTGGCGGGCGCGGAATATGTTGCGCCTTACGTCAACCGTATTGATGCTCAGGGGGGGAGCGGTATTCAAACCGTGACCGATTTGCATCAGTTACTGAAAATGCATGCGCCACAGGCGAAAGTGTTAGCCGCGAGTTTCAAAACCCCGCGTCAGGCGCTGGATTGTTTACTGGCAGGATGTGAATCAATCACCCTGCCGCTGGATGTGGCGCAGCAGATGATTAGCTATCCGGCGGTTGATGCTGCCGTGGCGAAGTTTGAGCAGGACTGGCAGGGCGCGTTTGGCAGAACGTCGATTTAACAGGATGTTCTGCATCCTCATAAATTGCTTATGACGTGGCGGAGTGCACCGACGCCTGCCGCGTCTTATCAGGCCTGGAGGCGACAATTACTGCCCGCAAACCTCACATCCCGCATTGCGCATCAGTTTCATTTCGCGGAACTGACAGGTCATCGCATCGTACATCACGATTTTTCCGCTGGCAGGTTTGCCATAACCTGCCAGCAGTTTGATCGCTTCCATTGCCTGCAACGAACCAATTACACCAATCAACGGCGCCATCACACCTGCTTCCACGCAGGTTAGCGCGTTCTCGCCAAACAAACGGCTAAGGCAGCGGTAGCAAGGCTCGCCGTCCTGATAAGTAAAGACGGTGATTTGCCCTTCCATACGAATTGCTGCTCCGGAAACCAGCGGCACCTTTGCGGCAAAACAGCCAGCGTTCAGTTGATTACGTACCGCTACGTTATCCGTACAGTCGAGCACCAGATCGTGTTCAGCAATCAACGCTGCAAGCTCAGCGTCATCAAGCAACGCATTCACCGGCGTAATCGAGATATGGGGATTGATCCGTGCCAGGGCATCACGAGCAGATTCAACCTTCGGTTGCCCGACCGTAGCGTCACTGTGTAGCGTCTGGCGTTGCAGATTCGAGAGCGAAACAGTGTCGAAGTCGAGCAGCGTCAGGTTACCAACACCGGCGCTTGCCAGATACTGCGAGGCTGCGCAGCCGAGTCCACCAAGGCCGACGACCAGCACGCTAGAATCTTTTAACGCTTCCTGACCGTCAAAATCAAAACCACGCAGGATGATTTGCCGGTTGTAGCGCAGCATCTCCTGATCGCTGAGTTCCGCCATTACAGGCCTCCGAATAACGCGTTAAATGGCTCGACTTCCACCCATTCGCCCACTTCCACATTGCCGCGATCGCGTTCCAGCACGATAAAACAGTTGCCGAGGCTAAAGGAGCTAAATATATGTGAGCCCTGATGCCCGGTAGTGGTGACTTCCAGTTCTCCGTTGGCATTGCGTTGCAGCACACCACGCTGGAAATCAAGACGACCAGGCGTTTTCTTGAGGCGAGAAGCCGTGCGTACGCGCTGACGCGCGGGCAGGCCGCTGGCGGTGTTGCCGCTTAATTTTGCCAGTAACGGTTGTACCAGTTGGTAGAAGGTTAGCGTTGCTGAAACTGGATTACCCGGCAGGCCGCAGAACCAGCTATTGCCGAGTTTACCGAACGCGAACGGTTTACCCGGTTTAATCGCCAGCTTCCAGAAGGCAATTTCACCCAGCTCTTCGAGAATGGTTTTGGTGTAATCTGCTTCACCCACTGAAACTCCGCCGGAACTGATCACCACATCCGCCTGGCTGTCGGCTTCAATAAATGCTGTGCGCAAGGCATGGGGATCGTCGCGGATAATCCCTAAGTTGATCACCTCGCAACCCAGTTGTTCTAACATCAGGTGTACGGCGAGACGGTTGGTATCGTAGATTTGACCGTCGCCCAGCGGCTGACCTGGCAACTGGAGTTCATCACCGGTGGAAAACAGCGCCACACGCACTTTGCGAATCACCGGAACTTCGGCAATTCCCAGCGAAGCAATCACCGGCAGCTCAGCGGTAGTCAGGCGAGTACCCGCCGGGAAAACAACCGCACCTGCAGAGATATCTTCACCGCGACGACGAATATTTTGCCCGCTACGCACTTCAGCGGTAAAACGTACCCCTGCGTCTGTTTGTTCGGTCTGTTCCTGCATGACCACCGCTTCGCAGCCTTCCGGCACTGGCGCACCGGTCATAATGCGGATACAGGTGCCAGCAGGCCATTCACCATGATACGGCTGACCGGCAAACGATTTGCCAGCAACAGAAAGCGGTTGCCCGGAGGCGATATCGGCTAAGCGAACCGCGTAGCCGTCCATTGCCGAGTTATCAAATCCAGGGACATCGAGCGGCGAAACCACATCGCTCGCCAGAATACGACCAAAACACTGAACCAGTGGCAGCGTTTCCTGGGCAGTCAAAGGGGTAACGCGAGAAAGCATCTCATTAAGCGCGGTGTCGAGCGACATCAAACCGGTGGTAAATTCCATGAAAACACTCCTGCGGGGCAAAATCGAATCCGCCTATTATGTCAGAAAAACGCCACGGACTGTATGCCACCTCGGTCGTAGAGCGGGCTCCTGCCTTTACATGCCATATACATCTTTCTATATTCAAAAATTGAATGAATAATTCATAAAAATTCTGATATTTATAGCAAAGTGGCGAGCCACCCTTAATGGACGAATACTATGGGCAAAGCAGTGATTGCAATTCACGGCGGCGCAGGCGCAATTAGCCGCGCACAGATGAGTCTGCAACAGGAATTACGCTACATTGAGGCACTGTCAGCCATTGTCGAAACCGGACAGAAAATGCTCGAAGCGGGCGCAAGTGCGCTGGATGCAGTGACGGAAGCCGTGCGCTTGCTGGAAGAGTGTCCATTGTTTAACGCCGGAACTGGCGCTGTCTTTACGCGTGATGAAACCCATGAGCTCGACGCCTGCGTGATGGATGGCAACACCCTGAAAGCCGGTGCTGTGGCGGGCGTCAGTCATCTGCGTAATCCGGTTCTTGCCGCCCGTCTGGTGATGGAACAAAGCCCGCATGTGATGATGATAGGTGAGGGCGCAGAAAATTTTGCTTTTGCTCATGGCATGGAGCGCGTCTCGCCGGAGATTTTCTCCACGCCTTTGCGTTATGAACAATTGCTGGCGGCGCGTGAGGAAGGGGAAACGCTCCTTGACCATAGTGGCGCACCGTTGGATGAACAACAGAAAATGGGCACTGTGGGAGCTGTGGCGTTGGATCTCCATGGCAATCTGGCGGCTGCCACGTCCACGGGGGGAATGACCAATAAATTACCTGGTCGGGTCGGCGACAGCCCGCTGGTTGGCGCCGGGTGCTACGCCAATAACGCCAACGTGGCAGTTTCTTGTACCGGCACGGGCGAAGTCTTCATTCGCGCGCTGGCGGCGTATGACATTGCCGCGTTGATGGATTACGGCGGATTAAGCCTCGCACAAGCCTGCGAGCGGGTCGTTATGGAAAAACTCCCTGCGCTCGGCGGCAGTGGCGGTCTAATCGCTATCGATCACGAAGGTAACGTCGCGCTACCTTTTAACACCGAGGGAATGTATCGCGCCTGGGGCTACGCAGGCGATACGCCAACCACCGGTATCTATCGTGAAAAAGGGGACGCCGTTGCCACACAGTGATGAGCTTGATGCCGGTGATGTGCTGGCGGTTGATAATCTCAATATTGCCTTTATGCAGGACCAGCAGAAAGTGGCTGCGGTTCGCGGTCTCTCTTTTAGCCTGCGACGTGGTGAGACGCTGGCGATTGTTGGAGAGTCCGGTTCCGGCAAGTCAGTCACAGCTCTGGCGCTGATGCGTCTGTTAGAACAGGCGGGGGGGCTGGTGCAGTGCGACAAAATGTTATTGCGGCGCCGCAGTCGTGAGGTGATTGAGCTTAGTGAGCAGAGTTCCCGGCAAATGCAGCATATACGCGGTGCGGATATGGCGATGATTTTCCAGGAGCCAATGACGTCGCTAAATCCGGTATTTACCGTGGGCGAGCAGATTGCCGAGTCTATCCGTCTGCATCAGAACGCCAGTCGTGAAGACGCGATGGCGGAGGCGAAACGGATGCTGGATCAGGTTCGCATCCCGGAAGCGCAAACCATTCTTTCGCGTTATCCGCATCAACTCTCCGGTGGGATGCGCCAGCGGGTGATGATTGCCATGGCGCTGTCATGTCGCCCGGCGGTGCTGATAGCCGATGAGCCGACGACCGCACTGGACGTCACCATTCAGGCGCAGATCCTGCAATTAATCAAAGTGTTGCAAAAAGAGATGTCGATGGGCGTCATCTTTATCACTCACGACATGGGCGTGGTGGCGGAGATTGCCGATCGGGTACTGGTGATGTATCAGGGCGAGGCGGTGGAAACGGGCAGCGTCGAACAGATTTTTCATGCGCCACAGCATCCTTATACCCGTGCGCTATTGGCTGCTGTTCCGCAGCTTGGCGCGATGAGAGGGCAAGATTATCCCCGACGTTTCCCGTTGATATCGCTTGAACATCCGACTAAACAGGAACGCCCTGTCGAGCAGAAAACGGTAGTTGATGGCGAACCTGTTTTACAGGTGCGTAATCTGGTCACCCGTTTCCCTTTGCGTAGTGGGTTGTTGAATCGCGTAACGCGGGAAGTGCACGCCGTTGAAAAGGTTAGTTTTGATCTCTGGCCGGGTGAAACGTTGTCGCTGGTGGGGGAGTCTGGCAGTGGCAAATCCACCACCGGACGGGCGCTGTTGCGCCTGGTTGAAAGCCAGGGCGGCGAAATTATCTTCAACGGTCAGCGAATTGATACTCTGTCACCCGGCAAACTTCAGGCATTGCGCCGCGATATTCAGTTCATTTTTCAGGATCCTTACGCCTCACTGGATCCACGCCAGACGATCGGTGATTCGATCATAGAACCGCTGCGTGTTCATGGGTTATTGCAGGGTAAAGACGCTGCTGCACGCGTTGCGTGGCTACTGGAACGCGTTGGTCTGTTACCCGAACATGCGTGGCGCTACCCGCATGAGTTTTCCGGCGGTCAGCGTCAGCGTATCTGTATTGCCCGTGCGCTTGCGTTGAATCCCAAAGTCATTATTGCCGATGAAGCCGTGTCGGCGCTGGATGTTTCTATTCGCGGGCAGATTATCAACTTGTTGCTCGATCTCCAGCGTGATTTCGGTATTGCATATCTGTTTATCTCCCACGATATGGCGGTCGTGGAGCGGATCAGCCATCGTGTAGCGGTGATGTATCTCGGGCAAATTGTCGAAATAGGCCCCCGGCGCGCGATCTTTGAAAATCCGCAGCACCCTTATACGCGTAAATTACTGGCGGCAGTTCCGGTTGCTGAACCATCCCGACTGCGGCCACAGCGCGTACTGCTATCGGACGATCTTCCCAGCAATATTTATCAGCGTGGCGAAGAGGTTGCAGCCGTCTCGTTGCAATGCGTCGGGCCGGGGCATTACGTCGCACAACCACAATCAGAATACGCATTCATGCGTAGATAACATTCAGGCGGAGAATCAAATGGCAAGAGCTGTACACCGTAGTGGGTTAGTGGCGCTGGGTATTGTCACAGCGTTGATGGCATCTTGTGCATTCGCTGCCAAAGATGTGGTTGTGGCGGTGGGATCGAACTTCACCACCCTCGACCCGTATGACGCGAATGACACGTTGTCACAGGCCGTGGCGAAATCGTTTTACCAGGGGCTGTTCGGTCTGGATAAAGAGATGAAGCTGAAAAATGTGCTGGCGGAGAGTTATACCGTCTCCGGCGACGGCCTCACTTATACCGTGAAATTGCGTGAAGGGATTAAGTTCCAGGACGGCACCGACTTCAACGCGGCGGCGGTAAAAGCGAATCTGGATCGGGCCAGTGACCCAGCGAATCATCTTAAACGCTATAACCTGTACAAGAATATTGCCAAAACTGAAGCGGTCGACCCGACAACGGTGAAGATTACGCTTAAGCAGCCGTTCTCAGCGTTTATTAATATTCTTGCCCATCCGGCGACAGCGATGATTTCTCCGGCGGCGCTGGAAAAATATGGCACGGAGATCGGCTTTCATCCGGTCGGCACCGGGCCGTATGAACTGGATACCTGGAATCAGACCGATTTTGTGAAGGTCAAAAAATTCACTGGTTACTGGCAGTCGGGACTGCCCAAACTGGACAGCATTACCTGGCGTCCGGTGGCGGATAACAACACCCGTGCGGCCATGCTGCAAACCGGTGAAGCGCAGTTTGCTTTCCCCATTCCCTACGAGCAGGCCGCGCTGCTGGAGAAAAACAAAAATATCGAGCTGATGGCCAGTCCGTCGATTATGCAGCGTTATATCAGTATGAATGTGACGCAAAAGCCATTCGATAACCCGAAGGTACGTGAGGCGCTGAATTATGCCATCAACCGTCCGGCGCTGGTGAAAGTCGCGTTTGCGGGATATGCAACGCCCGCCACTGGCGTGGTGCCGCCGAGTATCGCCTACGCGCAAAGTTACCAACCGTGGCCTTACGATCCGGCAAAAGCGCGCGCATTACTCAAAGAGGCGGGATATCCCAACGGTTTCAGTACCACGCTGTGGTCGTCGCATAACCACAGCACCGCGCAGAAAGTGCTGCAATTTACCCAGCAGCAGTTAGCGCAGGTAGGGATTAAAGCCCAGGTGACGGCGATGGATGCCGGACAGCGGGCGGCAGAAGTAGAAGGTAAAGGGCAAAAAGAGAGTGGCGTGCGACTGTTCTATACCGGCTGGTCGGCTTCGACCGGCGAAGCTGACTGGGCGTTATCGCCGCTGTTTGCGTCACAGAACTGGCCACCGACGCTGTTTAATACTGCGTTTTACAGCAATAAACAGGTAGATGACTACCTGGCTCAGGCACTGAAAACTAACGATCCGGCGGAAAAGACCCGCTTGTATAAGGCGGCGCAGGATATCATCTGGCAAGAGTCGCCGTGGGTTCCGCTGGTGGTCGAAAAACTGGTGTCGGCACACAGTAAAAATCTGACCGGTTTTTGGATCATGCCAGACACCGGCTTCAGCTTTGAAGATGCGGACTTGCAATAAGCAACGCAGGGAGTGGAATGCTTAATTACGTTATAAAACGCTTACTGGGGTTGATTCCGACGCTGTTTATCGTCTCGGTGCTGGTGTTTTTATTTGTCCATATGCTGCCCGGCGATCCGGCGCGATTGATTGCCGGGCCCGAAGCTGATGCTCAGGTCATCGAACTGGTGCGTCAGCAACTGGGGTTGGATCAGCCGCTGTATCACCAGTTCTGGCACTATATCAGCAATGCCGTGCAGGGAGATTTTGGCCTGTCGATGGTCTCGCGTCGTCCGGTTGCCGATGAGATTGCCAGCCGCTTCATGCCAACGCTGTGGCTGACCATAACCAGTATGGCCTGGGCGGTGATATTTGGTATGGCGGCGGGGATTGTTGCCGCCGTCTGGCGTAACCGCTGGCCAGATCGCTTGAGTATGACCATCGCGGTGTCGGGGATCTCCTTCCCGGCATTTGCCCTGGGGATGCTTTTGATTCAGGTTTTTTCCGTTGAGCTGGGTTGGCTGCCGACTGTCGGTGCGGATAGTTGGCAGCACTACATTTTACCCTCCCTGACGCTCGGCGCGGCAGTGGCAGCCGTGATGGCGCGCTTTACCCGCGCATCGTTTGTCGACGTCTTAAGCGAAGATTATATGCGTACCGCGAGGGCGAAAGGGGTGAGCGAAACCTGGGTTGTCCTCAAACACGGGCTACGCAACGCGATGATTCCGGTAGTGACCATGATGGGCTTACAGTTTGGCTTTTTGCTCGGTGGTTCCATCGTGGTGGAGAAAGTCTTCAACTGGCCCGGACTTGGGCGCTTACTCGTTGACTCCGTAGAAATGCGCGATTACCCGGTGATTCAGGCGGAAATTCTGCTTTTCTCGCTGGAATTTATTCTTATCAACTTAGTGGTGGACGTGCTTTATGCCGCCATTAACCCGGCTATCAGGTACAAGTAAGGATGCGATTATTTAACTGGCGTCGTCAGGCGGTGTTAAACGCCATGCCACTGGTAAAACCTGATCAGGTGCGTACTCCGTGGCATGAGTTCTGGCGACGTTTTCGCCGCCAGCATATGGCGATGACCGCCGTATTGTTCGTTATTTTATTGATTGTGGTGGCCATTTTTGCTCGCTGGATCGCCCCCTATGACGCCGAAAATTATTTCGATTATGACAATCTGAATAACGGACCTTCTTTGCAGCACTGGTTTGGCGTCGATTCACTGGGGCGCGACATTTTCAGCCGCGTCCTGGTTGGTGCGCAAATCTCGCTGGCGGCGGGTGTGTTTGCGGTGTTTATCGGTGCGGCGATTGGGACGTTGCTGGGTTTGCTGGCTGGATATTATGAAGGCTGGTGGGATCGGCTGATCATGCGTATTTGTGATGTGCTGTTTGCTTTCCCTGGCATTTTGCTGGCTATTGCTGTTGTTGCGGTGCTGGGAAGCGGCATTGCTAACGTGATTATCGCCGTCGCTATCTTTTCTATTCCGGCGTTTGCCCGACTGGTGCGCGGCAACACGCTGGTGTTAAAACAGCAAACCTTTATTGAATCAGCGCGCAGTATTGGTGCCAGCGATATGACCATTTTGTTGCGCCACATCTTACCGGGGACAGTCTCTTCCATCGTCGTGTTTTTCACCATGCGCATTGGCACCTCGATTATCTCCGCCGCCAGTCTGTCGTTTCTCGGCCTGGGAGCGCAGCCGCCGACCCCGGAGTGGGGAGCGATGCTCAACGAAGCGAGAGCGGATATGGTTATCGCGCCGCATGTGGCGGTTTTTCCGGCACTGGCTATTTTCCTGACCGTGTTGGCGTTCAACTTGCTGGGTGATGGTTTGCGTGATGCGCTGGACCCCAAAATTAAAGGATAGTCACGGTTGAATATTGCTTGAAAGGGTAATGACCTCAGAGGAAATTATTGCCTTAAGCAAGTGTTGTAACTTTTTTCTAATTTTGTAGAATCGAGTAATTTGGTTAAAAAGCCGTTGCGAGGGACTATTTATGCAGCGGCACAGCGTACTGACAGTTATTTTGTTAAATGTATTAACATGCTGAGTTTATACGAAAAGATAAAGATAAGGCTGATAATTTTATTTTTATTGGCTGCGCTGTCATTTATTGTTCTTTTTTTCATCATTAACTATCAACTGGTATCGGAGCGTGCGGTAAAACGTGCCGATAGCCGCTTTGAACTTATTCAAAAAAACGTTGGCTATTTCTTTAAAGATATTGAACGTTCCGCTCTGACGTTAAAGGACTCACTCTATTTATTGAAAAACAGTGAGGAGATTAAACGTGCCGTCATCCTGAAAATGGAAATGATGCCATTTTTAGATTCAGTGGGGCTGGTACTGGATAATAATAAATATTATCTATTTTCGCGGCGGACGAATGATAAAATCGTTGTTTATCATCAGGAAAAGGTAAATGGCCCCCTTGTTGATGAGGCTGGACGCGTCATCTTTGCCGATTTTAATCCGTCGCAGCGCCCGTGGTCAGTAGCTTCGGATGGCTCTGACAGTAGCTGGAATCCGGCATATAATTGCTTTGATCGTCCGGGGAAAAAATGTATTTCTTTTACGCTGCGAATTAACGGCAAAGACCGTGATTTGCTGGCTATTGATAAAATTCATGTCGATTTAAACTGGCGATATCTGAACGAATACCTTGATCATATCAGCGCAACTGATGAAGTCTTGTTTCTGAAACAAGGTTATGAAATCATTGCCAAGAACCAACTCGCCCGTGAAAAATTGATTATTTATAATAGCGAAGATAATTATAATATTATTGATTCTGTCGATACGGAGTATATAGCAAAAACATCGCGCGTACCCAATAACTGGTAGTGACTCCAACTTACTGATAGTGTTTTATGTTCAGATAATGCCCGATGACCTTGTCATGCAGCTCCACCGATTTTGAGAACGACAGTGACTTCCGTCCCAGCCTTGCCAGATGTTGTCTCAGA